>RCNG010001219.1_pt1 | contig 13012 bp, 9 predicted proteins | sample 2041371 | NCBI WGS metagenome assembly RCNG01 (sample SAMN09708227, study PRJNA481090) | Marine sediment metagenome, whole genome shotgun sequencing project. | biome: marine sediment; feature: ocean; material: sediment; isolation source: Sewage treatment plant 1 marine sediment (STP1) ... | reverse complement strand
ATCTCGTCGAAGGTGGCGTTGAGGCCGAAGTTATGTCCCGGCTTCTCGCTGTAGGTCTGGTCACCTTCAAAGTCGTGGATGGCGGTCCGTACCGTCTCCCCTGCCTTTTTATCCGGACAGACCGCGTGGACCGTGTGGCCCACCATGCTCAGGGCCTGAAAAGGGACCATTGCCTCGTAGTCTTCGACGAAATCTCCAACCAGCATGAGAATTTTCTTGGCTGCCATGATTGCCTCCTTTGGATAAATGATTGATCGCACACCTGCCGGAAGCGTTCCGGCGATGCGTTACGTCAGGTTTACCTCCACAGTTACATGCTCTGAAGGGATCAGCTGCTTGTAGTATTCCGGCGGTTTGGGAATTTCCGTAACCACCGACACGATGGCTGCATAGATGTCGGGCCCAACGGTCCACAAGTGAAGGTCAACGACCCGATTATCGCCGTTTTTTTGGATGCCGTCCACCACTTTTTGCTGGATATCGACCGATGCCTGCCGATCCAGCAATACATGGCTGGTGCTTATCAGCAGCCCGATGGACCAGCGCGAGACCATGATGGCGCCGACGATTCCCATGAGCGGATCCATCCAGATCAGGCCCACGTATTTAGCCGTCAGCAGTGCGAAAATGGCCAGAAACGAGGTGAGCGCATCAGCCAGTACATGCAGATAGGCGGACCGCAGATTGTGGTCGTGGTGATGATGATCATGATCGTGTCCGTGGTCGTTGCCGTGATGAGAGCCGTCCTTGTGCCCCAGGATGAGCATAGACAGTCCGTTGACCACCAGTCCGATGATGGCCACGAAGATGGCCTGGTTGAAGGCAATCGCCACAGGATTGACCAGCCTGACGACACTCTCCACCGCCATCATCACCGCAAACACCGCCAGCAGGACCGCGCCGGAAAAACCGCCCAAGGCGTTCACCTTTCCGGTTCCGAAACTGAAGCGTTTGTCGTGGGCATGGCGGCGGGCGTAAACATAGGCAAAGGCATTGATGGAAAGAGCCGCCGCGTGGGAGGCCATGTGCAGGCCATCGGCCAGCAGGGCCATGGAACCAAAAAGCATCCCGGTGATGATCTCTACCACCATCATCACAGCGGTAACGACAATGACGATGATCGTGCGGCTTTCCCCCGGACGTTTGTGGTCCTGGCCGAAGCTGTGGCTGTGTTTCAAATCAGTTTCATCCTTCAGTATCATTGGCAGTCATCGTCTCCTCTGGATGGGTCGTCATAAGCCGCGGATGACATGGAAACAACGCACGTCATCTGCCCGCAGGCCGGTTGAGGTTTCCAAAAACCATAATCATCCGGCAACCATTTGGCCAGTTCAACACCCGCTCCATGCAACGCATGACGGGAGGTGGAAAAGATTTTTACGTGATGACCGCATCTGTCACAACGACCTGGTATTCCGGATGACATGGAAACGCTCATCCTGCATTTTGATTTCTCGAAGGATCCCCAGCCTGACGATCCCGACATGTCCCGATTCCGTTACGATCTGTCCCGCAGTCTGGAGACAACCCTGAAGGCATCCGGTGCCGGACGCTGGCGAGGCGGACGTTATGCCCGGGGGGTGGTAACCCTCTTCATCGAGGTGTCCGATGCCCAATTGGCGATCGGTCAGGTACACGCGGTGCTGGCTGCCCGCGGGCTGGCCGACAGGCTGACCATCGGCGGTGGCAACCACCTGTCAACGAACAAATGACAGTTGAAGGATTTTCCCTTGAGTTGAACGGCTGCTGGCACTCCTTTTTCTTGACAGCTTGCGCGCGTTACCCCTACATTCTTTCCATTCAACAGCTATTCCACGATTCTGAACAGTCGACCCGTTTCTGTTTTCTGCAAAATCCATCATAACCCGCTTGTCAACCTTCAAAGGAGGACCGTCATGCCCGTCAAACTCATCCCCCAGACCCCATCGGCCTATGGGTTTCCCCTGCTGATCAAGAACATCCTGCGCACTCCGCTGACCTATTATCCGGACCGGGAGATCGTCTACCGGGACAAGATGAAGTACACCTACGTCGAGTTGAACCAGCGGGTGCAACGCCTGGCCAATGCCCTTAACGCCCTGGGCGTGAAGCAGGGGGACACGGTGGCGGTGATGGACTGGGACAGCCACCGCTACCTGGAGTGCTTTTTCGCCGTACCCATGATGGGTGCGGTACTGCATACCATCAACATCCGCCTGTCGCCGGAGCAGCTGGTCTACACGATCAACCACGCCAAAGACGACATCATCCTGGTCAACGCCGATTTTCTGCCTCTGCTGGCCGCGGTCAAAGACCAGATGAAAACCGTCAAAAAGATCGTTCTTCTCAGCGACGAGACGACCCGCCCGGAGACGCCGGTGGCACTGGATGGCGAATACGAAAACCTACTGGCCGCGGCAGCGCCTGACTACGAATTCCCCGATTTTGATGAAAACGCCATGGCCACCACCTTTTACACCACCGGCACCACGGGCCTTCCCAAAGGCGTCTACTTCAGCCACCGCCAGATCATGCTGCACACCTACGGACTCATGTCCGGGTTGTGTGCCTACGAATCCCAGGCTGCCATCAATTCCGGCGATGTCTACATGCCCATGACCCCCATGTTTCACGTCCACGCCTGGGGGATTCCCTACTTGTGCACCATGCTGGGCACCAAGCAGGTCTACCCGGGCAAATACGAACCGGAAATGCTGCTCAAGCTCATCGTCTCCCAGAAAGTCACCTTCTCCCACTGCGTACCCACGATCATCCACATGCTGGTCTCCAGCCCGGTCATCAAGAATCTGGACCTGTCGCGCTGGAAGGTGGTGATCGGCGGCAGCGCCCTTTCCCGGGGCCTATGCAAAGCCGGTTTGGAAAACGGCATCAACCTCTACACCGCCTATGGCATGAGCGAAACCTGCCCCTTGCTCACCGTGGCCAACCTCAAGCCCCACATGCTCGCCTGGGATGCGGAGCGGCAGGTAGAAATGCGCTGCCGCACGGGCCTGCCCGTGCCCAACGTGCTGCTGGAGGTGGTGGACACCGACGGCAAGCCCCTGCCCCACGACGGCAAAACCGCCGGCGAGGTGGTGGTGCGCTCACCCTGGCTGACCCAGGGATACAGCAATGATCCGGAAAAGAGCGAGGAGTTGTGGGCCAACGGCTGGCTGCACACCGGTGATATCGGCTTCATCGACGCGGAAGGCTACCTGCAGATCACCGATCGGGTCAAAGATGTGATCAAGACCGGCGGTGAGTGGATCTCATCGTTGACCCTGGAAGACATGATCAGCCGTCATCCGGCCGTGAGCGAAGCAGCGGTGATCGGTGTGCCGGATCCAAAATGGGGCGAACGGCCCATGGCCCTGGTGGTGCTCAAACCCGGGGCCGAGCAGGAGACCCGCCCCGAAGAACTGAAAGCCTTTTTCGCCAAATTTGCCGAAGAGGGCGTCATCCCCAAGTACGGCGTGCCGGACCGGGTACAGATTGTTGAGACCATCGCCAAGACCAGCGTGGGCAAAATCAACAAAAAGCAACTGCGGATAGATTTTAAATAGTCCCCGTCCCTAAATGGCATCTGTCGGCCCAGGCCGGCGTTCTCGCTCAGCTGAGATCCTCGACGTAGCGCTGCTACGCCTCCGGATTCAACATCGCTGCGGCCTTCCCCTGAACCGAAATCTACCGTTTATGAAAGGTGACCTATTCACTGTTTATACTGAAAGGGGTTAGGGTCGTTCCTATAATTGATGACCCCACAAAAAATAAGCTGGCGACATCCATTTTTTGACAACCCTTCGTTCAATTCAAAGGCCGGATCCCGTATAATGGGGTCCGGCCTTTTCTCCCCGGCACGCGGGGCAGAGGATAACGTCTGGGTGATCGCTTTATTCCAGATGGCTGATAATGGATTCGGTGAGTGAATCGTCATCCTTTTTGAAAAAGGGAATCAGTTCGGCTGCCACGTCTTTGAGCGATTTGATATTTTTCTCCTTCATCACGCCCTGAATGGCTTCCACGCCCTCTTCGATCAGCCTGAGACCTTCAGCGATCCTGATGACATCCTGTTTTTCCATGTTTGACTCCTCCAGTTGTATTTGGCTGTAGGCCAATACCGTATCCAGATGGGGTAAGTCTAAACGCTTTGCCAAAGGGAGACAAGCTCTTTTTAACACCCAGTTAAAGTTGATGAACGCGTAAAAAGTCGCATTTCCGACGGGTTCGTAACAAGTTCGAGATCAAGGCTTGCAAATCTCGAGGAATGAGGCGTACTTATGGTACGCTGCAGTGACGAGGGATGAAGCGTAACGCGGATATCGGACTTGTTACGCACCCGTCAAAGTTCGATGCGGTTGCGGCCGGCGGCCTTGGCCATCAGGAGTTTCTCATCGGCCTGGTAGATGAGCGTCTTGATGTCAGCGTCCACCTCCCTTCCCACATATCCGTAGGCAATACCGATGCTGACGGTGACGGATGCACGCGTGTCGGGCATCGTCTCAATAGCCCGCCGGATCTTTTCTCCCACTTCTCCCAGCGACACCGGCTCCACGCGGGGTAAAAAGACCAGAAATTCCTCACCACCGTATCGCCCGAGAACGTCCGAGGCACGGATCCCTTCCCGGATGCATTCGGCCACCCGGCGCAGCATGTCGTCACCGAACTGGTGGCCAAAGTTGTCGTTGATGGCCTTGAAATAGTCGATATCGATCATCAATACACCAACGGTATTTTCATTGCGCTGGGCCAAGTGGGCCAGGTGGGTGATCGCATTGAACAACCCCCGGCGGTTAAAAATACCGGTCAACTCATCGTAGTTGCTTAAAAAGGCCATCCGCCGGTTCTCTTTCCAAAGGCGGTGGATGACCTCACCCACCAGTTCCAACTCCAGTGTGCCCAATTCATTTTTCTGGAGGGCATCAAAAAGCCGGTTCACAAAACGCTCGTAGGGGAAATCCGATCCGGCATCGCCGTTGAAAGTGGCCACATATTGGGAAAGGGTCTCGAAAGCCGGGTGCAACAGGTAAAATTCCAGCTTGAAGGCCATGGTGAAGGCCTTCTTCTTGCGGCGTACCTGCGCACAGCTGTCGACCAGGTCGTATATTTTTTCCTCCAACCCCGTTAACTCGTCCAGCGTCTTTTCCGGACCATCGAACAGGTTGTTGAGCATCCCCTTTTCGGCCCAATTGAGCAGCCGGTCCCAGTAGAGCAGGTGCTGCTCGTTTTTAGTGGCAATATCCTGCCAAAACCCTTTCAGGTCATCAGTTCCGGCATTGCGGGCCAGGCTCAGGTATAGGCGGGAGGCATGGTTGTCCAGTCTGAGGCATAATTCAACGATTCGGGTCATAGCGGTGGCGTTCATGTTCAGCTTCCTTTGCACGAAATCAGGTCAAGTTGAATAGTTACCATACGCCGGGTAATTACCGAAAAAAGGGCGGGATGTCGCCAAGCGACGAATGTTCTCGATTATGGTACGTCAGGCCGTTTGTAATTGGCAACATAATAATCACCGATGAGTTGCCTCGTCTTCAGATCCTCGCCCACAGTCCTGGCCTCTGCCTTGGTCTTGAAATGGGAAATGCGCACCTGATACCAGGTTTTGTTGGATCCGGAGGCCCGGGTCCAATAGGCATCCAACTCTTGGCCTTTCAGCTGATCCACATAGCGCCGGGCATCGGTTTCGCTCAGATAAGCCGCCACCTGAAGGGTAAAGGGATCGGTGACCGGGGCAACCACCGTTACCGGCTCTTTTTCCACCGTTTTGAAAGTAACGGCAAAATGCATGGCGGTATTGATCACCAGCCACCCCACACCGATCATGAACAGCCCCATGGCCGACCATTTCAGCACCAATTTGGCCCGCCTGGATGATAATCCCCCCCGGGTCTTTCGCAATTGGTCGGAAACAACGGCGACAAACCCGAAGGCCGTTCTCCTCAATCCGGTCAATGTGTTGCGGATCATTGGACCGAATGCCGGCCGCTCAATCCGGCGTTCCCTGGCCGATCGTCCCGTGCCGGAATCGGTCGTCGTGGGCAAAAAGGCAGCCGCCATTTTACTGCGCTGAGATGCGGCAATGCCCGCCATCGCCTCATCGGCCCTTTCCAGCAGGGGCAGGGTCAGCGGGCCAGGATGGATCATCCGACAGCAGGCGGCAATGCCCGGAAGCAGGCGTTTGTCACGTCCACCGCGGGTGTAGACGTCCAGGTAAACCTTCAGGGCCAGCGTGTCCGGACGCTGCTCGGACAGGAAGAGATCCGCCATGTCACTGATCAAGGTGTCCGGTAGGGGTTCTCCAGCATCCATCAACAGCCCGTAAGTCTGAAGGGCGGCAAAGTCACCGCGCCGTTCGGAGAGGTAAAACTGGGCAAGCATCCGCTGGATGGCCATGTCCTCGGGGTGAGTGTCACCGATCCTGGCGGCGATGTCATGGGATTGATCGGTCAACGCCCTTCCGGCCAACACCCGGTCAAGCCATTTGATGGCGGCGTCCCGGTCACGGGGAAAAGTGCGCAAATAGGCGCCGACAATGGCATCGGATGACGATTCAGGTGCCGCCTGAGCCATCTGGAACCGTGCCGTTTGGGCCAGCAGCTGCCCGGCCGGCGTTCGTCGGGATAGTGGCGAGAAAAAGAAGCTGTCCACCATGGCCGCAGCCCGGGCAAGGGCCTGGCGCACCTCCCGGGGCATCCCGGCCCGCTCCCACACGGTGGCCTCGCCAAGCAGGCGCTCCAGTCGGCGGCGCCCCATGGCAGCAAATGCCACGCCTGTAAACCAGTATGCGGCGGCAAGCAGGCCGAGGCCGGGTACGATCATCCATCCGGGTCCCACGGCGCCGGCAAAAGGCGGCAGCACCAACAGGGCGACAATGCCGCCGATGACCAGGGCCACCCACAACCGGACAGCCAGATGTTTAAACAAGTATCCCATATCCCTTAAGAATGTTTTTTTCTCATCGCCACAGTAACCGGGTCGCGCGTCCAGAACCCGGCCAACGACCCGGTTTCGGGATTCACTTTCTTGAAATAGATATCCGGCGGTGCCACGAAGGCCCTGGGCGGCTCGCCTTCCGTAGCCTGTTTCATGAACTGCGCCCAGATGGGCGCTGCTCCGCGCCCGCCGGTAATACCTGCACCGTTTTTATCCCGCATGCCCTGCCCCCGGTCAAACCCCACCCAGACCGATGTGCTCAGGTTGGGGGTAAAACCGGTAAACCAGGCGTCGTTGTAATCGTTGGTGGTGCCGGTTTTACCGGCGGCCGGCAGGGCAAAACCCATTCGCCGGACCCCATTGCCCGTGCCATCATCGATGACGCCGGCCATCATGTCCACCAGCTGAAAATTGATCGATTCATCCAGAACCCGTTCACCGGTGATAATATGCTCCTGCAGCACCCGGCCGCTCACATCCTCCACCCGACGGATCCAGTAGGGCGGATGCCGCACGCCTCCTGAGGCAAAGGTGGCATAGGCGGCGGCCATCTCCAGGGGACTGACCCCGAAGGTGCCCAACGCGACGGAATAGACCGGGGCCAGATGGCTGGTGATGCCGCAGCGCCGGGCGATGTTGATCACCGCATCGGGACCGACGGCGGAGACCAGTTGAGCTGCAACGGTGTTCACCGACGCCGTGAAAGCCTTTTTGAGCACCATGGCACCCTCGTAGGTGCGTTTGAAATTGCGCGGCTTCCACGGCGCCTTGCCGGCCACAGGTATGGAAACCGGTTGATCCACCATCACATCGGCCGGCGTCTTGTCCAGGTTTTCCAACACCCCATAGTAAAGGAATGGTTTGAAACCGGATCCCGGCTGCCGGTTGTCCTGCACCGCGCGGTTATATGGGGTTTGAAAGAAATCCCGTCCGCCCACCAATGCCTTCACCGCCCCGGTATTTACCTCCACGGCGACCAGTGCCCCCTGCAGCCCGTTGTCGTCTTCCACCCTGGTCTCCTCGGACCGGTGGGTCATGTCCATCTGGGCTTCCAGCTTGGCAATCCCCTGTTGCAGCGCTGTTTCAGCCTGCTGCTGCATCCCGGCGTCCAGGGTCGTGTAGACCCGCAGGCCGCCATGGTAGACGACTTCGGGGCTATAGGTCTCTTCCAGCGATTTCATCACCGCGTCCAGGAAATAGCTGTCCACCCTCAGCGAACGGCCCTGTGCACGCAGGTCAACCGACACGGCCTGGGCTTCTATGGCCTCTTCGCGACTGATCATACCGGTGGTTACCATTCGCTGCAGCACCACTTGCTGCCGGGCCCGGGCACGTTCCGGGTATCGAAACGGGTTGTACCGGGTGGGCGATTTAGGCAGGCCGGCTAACAATGACGCTTCGGCCAGAGTCAGTCCACCGGCCGGTTTTCCAAAGAAGGTGCGCGCTGCCTCGCCGATGCCATAGGCACCGACACCGAAGGGAATCTGGTTGATATAGGCCTCAAGGATTTCCTGTTTGGAAAACTGGGCTTCGATCTGAAGAGCCACCAGCAGTTCCCGAAACTTTCGCACCCAGGTGCGCTCGAAACTGAAAAACAGGTTTTTGGCCAGCTGCTGGGTGATGGTGGAGGCACCCTGAATTTTTCCCGACTCGAACAAGGTGACCCACAAAGCCTTTACGGTGCGCAACTTGTTGACGCCCCGATGTTCCCAGAACCGGTGGTCTTCTGTGGCCAGCATAGCCTGAATGAATGGGTAGGAGACGTCATCCAGGGCAACGGTTTCCCGTCCGCCGATGGTCAGAATGCGCTGCCCGTCGGCACTGAAGATTTCAGTGGCGGGTGTGTCGTTGATGCGGCCGATGGGTTCGGGGACCTGCGGCAAATCCTTGACCGCGACAAGGAACAGGCAGAACAGACCCATTCCCGCCAGGGCACCAACTGTCGCCATCAGATAAATAAAGGCGGTGACGGCCCGGAAAAAGCGCAGGCTATCAGTCATCGATCCTCCCGCCTGAGGGGCCAGCGCATCTTACTGGAAGGGGGTTTGGAAAGCCGGGGCTCCAGCAGCATGCGAACCTGCCAGACGGCCCACTCCTGCCCCACGGCCAACACGATCTGCCGCCCCTGGGGGGTGTCCATCTCGATGCCGATTCGAATCATATCGGCGTTGACTTCATCACTGACCCCCACACGCACGGGGGTCCCTTGAGCGGCCAGCAGCGTGCCGGGATGGGAGAGCACACCCCGCTGGGTCTCCGGCGAAAGGGTGTCCAAAGCCATGAAAAACCGATCCGCTGGATAGATGCGGCCGGCAAACTCCGGCTGCCCGTCCAAAGTCCCTGCCTTGATGTGCGGTTCGGTGCCGGTGGATTTGAGCTGCTGCTCGTTCAGGGTCGTGTAACTGAGCACATTGTTGCCGCGATCCAGCAGGTAGATCCCCACCTGGCCATTTTCCCGCTCCATATACACCCGATCCCAGCTCTTTTCGGCACTGATGCGCAGCATGAGGACGGGTGAAAACAGGGTCCAGGCGACGGCCTCGGGGATCTGGCTGTAAAGAGTTTTAAACTGCGCTGCGGAGATCATGGCCCCCTGGGACGCGGTAAGACCATCGATGAGTTGGGACAGTGAGCTGGCCTCGCGGGCTTCACGCTGGGCGGTGATCTGCTGGGTCACCATCTGCTCCAGGGTTTGGGTGGCCACCTGCTTCAAGCGGCCCTGCTCCCATACGCTGCCCGATTCCGGCCGGTGGCTGTTGGTAACCGCCAGATAGCGACCCACTAACACCTCCACCCAGCTGAAGCGCACTTCGGAAATAAGAATAGCCAGAACGGAAAGCAACAGCACCATTCCCCGCAGGCTCAGCCCCCGCACCATCCATGTCTTCAGATCCTGTGGTTCCGACCAGGTCGGCATAGGACTCCTTTGCACCCCTTTTGCACCGCCGCATTCCGGCAAACATGGGTTTGCTTGACGATTCCCAGTCTTTTACACCATTCTGCACAATTGATAAAGGGATGTCGCCTGTGGTGATGACCGAGGAACCGGTGTCGGTTCGAAGAGACCGGTTTCAAGCCCATCGTCGTGCACATGCCCGCGCATCCGGGATCGCGGACCCGGCTATGGCAAGGCGCCACGCAGGCTATAATGGCCGTCCAAGCTGGATCACAAATTTGGCACCGTTGTCTTGAACATAGTCCGGATAAACCAGGGGCCAGGCCACACCTATCCGGAATGCGGAAAAACTACCCCAGGCGATTTCTGCCGACATGACGAATTCAAAACCGGCGCCGACCAGCCAATCGTCGGACTCGACTGATTCACCGGCAATCCCGGCATCGACAAAGGTTCCCAGCCTCAGGCGATGTAAAAAGAGTGGCAGCGTGCCGTACCCCATCTGAAGGTTGGCCAGGGGCCAGAACACCTCGATACCGCCGGCGGCGGCTTTGGGAGCTTCAATTAGGTTGGCGCTAAACCCGCGTATCGGAAACAGCTTGGGGGGCAAGCGGGTGAAATACCCTTCAGACACGTTACCGCCGACCCGGAACGTGGTGTGCCCCAGGTTCGGCGCGCCGCCCCATGCCCGACCCAAAAGCAGGTGAACCGATGTCAGCGTTTGATCACCATAAAGCAGTCGTCCACCCAACGTGAGCGACTGGCGGTCTTGCGAAAATAGCTCCAGACTGCTCCACAGGCTCATGAATTCCACCTGCTTGGCCAATCCGATGCCAAGCCACTCTTCATGGCCCGAGGGGGTGGCGGATGAATCAGGGGTTCGGGTATTCAGCGGATCCCAGTTACGCCAGTTCAACGACAGCTCGAGCCCGTCAAAGCGGTCTAAACCGGTCGACGAGCGAAGCAGGTTGTCGCTTTCGGGTAGGACCCGTTCCAATGGCCGCCAGAACAGTCTGGCTTCATGGCGGGACTCATCAACGGTCTGATCGACATCGGTGGTGTAGGAAACCGGGTAGCGGGTGAACTGCGTACCCAGTGTTTTGGCCTGGGCGCCGAGCCGCAAGGCAAAGTAATTCGTGTCGGAGGAGTAGCGCAACCCGGCGTCCAATCGATAATCACCGCTAACGTCACGACTCTTGGTTGCGATGCCGATCTGAAAGTCGGAAATGTCGGCAAACAGGTCGGGCCGGATGTAGTTGGGCCAGATGCTTTTCAAGGGGGAATAAGGCTGGGTGTTCAGTTCCGGCGCCTCGGGCTCCCTGAAGGCAGGCACCACCGGCGCGTATACAGGCGGTCCAAAAGAGACCCGATCGTGTTTATAGTTGCCCATCCGCCAACCGTTTGCGGTCAGATTGAGGAACTTGCCGTGCCTGGGAAGCAGGGCCATGCTGTCGACAGCGGTGATCGCTTCCTGGTTGGCTGCGTGGATCTGGAATCGACCGCTGGCGTTCGAGGCGTACACCAGGGAGTCGCCCTCCCACCAGGGATCCAGCTCAATGGACGGTGTTTGGGTAAGCTGCATCCAACCTTCGTTATAGATCCAGATATCCCAGTTTCCTTGGATATTGGCTGCCACGGCAATCGCACCGCGTTCGTTGCGCACCGGGCCGGACAGCGCAATCACGCCTTGCGGTGCTTCAATCATGGTCGGTTCATCGGTGGCGGCCCTGTCGATTTGACCGAACCCCCCTTTGCCATCATCGGGGAAAACCATCAGATAAGGGCGCCGGCCGATACGGCTGACGGCCACGCGTCCGGGCCCCGGATCCCAGATATGTTTACGCGACGTGGATACCACGCGGCCCCCGGTATATCCGAAAAGCGTGGCGCTGGTATTGAATTCCGAAAGCCACAGCGTCCCGTCCGGGTCGACGACGCCGTAACGGCCGCGGTTCCTGATTTGAAGCTTGCCGGGAAAGACCCCGGCACGATTCCAGTATACAAAGGGTTCGGCCCAGTATCCCCGGGCGAGGATAGCCGGTGGCGATAACCGCTGCGGCTGCGCATAGGGGCGCTGGAAGTCTTGCCACAGCGCCGAAAACGTTTTACCGAAAACCTCGCGGGCTTTCAAATCGATTTCGATAGGAATCAGGCCAGCGCCGTGGACTTGCAGAAACGCCAGGATCTTCGACCAGCCGTATTCCTGATAGAGCCAACAGATAAATGGTTTTCCGTAAATGCGGAAGGCAAAATAACCGGGCCAGATTTGCGGGTGGTGACTGATAATTTCGAGATCCGGCGGCGGGGTAGATCGAAATAGCGCGGCCTCAAAAGGATCCTGAATCGCCTTGTTAAGATACAGGGCATACAGCAAATTGCATATGCCGCCGTCGACCCAGGGGGGTAAAATGACGTTGGGGGAAATGATTGCACCGAACCCCTTGTAAAGCACCCCGGGAACCTTTGATCTCAGCCCGTAAATACCCTGAAGGCACAACCCCTTGAACATAAAATAGGTCCAGGGGTCAGCTTCCGTATACCCCTCTTCCAACACACCGGGGGCACGCAGGGGAATGCGGATCTCCAGATGGGGGATGACGTGAACCTGAACGTCGGGTTCATCCTGGTTCTCGTCCACAACGATGTGAAGCGGTCGTTTAACCGGCAGACCCATTTTTTGCAGATAGATCATGATATCGGCAAGGTTGTGGTTCAACCGTGCTGCAATGGCTGCCTCACCCTCTGGGAAATGGAGCAGCACACCATCGGTTTCAATGGTCAGCATGGCGGACACGTTGGAACAGCCACACCAAGTCAGGCCGAGGGAAAACAGCAGAATAAGAACAACGCGCATCAAATTCTCCAATCAACTTGGGCGTAGGTAGGATTCCACGGCCGGTTTCACGCTGACCGGTTTTTACACCATTCGGATCAAATGATAAATAGGGGGAAAAGGGAGACAATTTTTAATCCCAATTGGTGCAGGAAGGATTTCAGCCTATTTTGGAAACGGGATAGCGGCCGGTGAAGACCCAGTGCCGATATACGTGGTCCCGTGGAAATGCGTGTGAGGCATCACGGCGAGGTTTCGTTGATTGCTTTTAAAACGCCCTGGTCGTAGAGCGATCGGAATGTATCGATGACACCGGCATCGAACTGGGTACCGGATCCGCCATACATGATCTCGAGGATCTTGGACTCTTCCAT
>RCNG010001138.1_pt1 | contig 13032 bp, 12 predicted proteins | sample 2041371 | NCBI WGS metagenome assembly RCNG01 (sample SAMN09708227, study PRJNA481090) | Marine sediment metagenome, whole genome shotgun sequencing project. | biome: marine sediment; feature: ocean; material: sediment; isolation source: Sewage treatment plant 1 marine sediment (STP1) ... | reverse complement strand
GATCGCGTCGTTGGTTCCGCGATGGCGACAGAAACTGGGCCAGGAGATAGCCGTGCGCACCGTGGAGCTGGACACCATCGTAACCGGCATCCTTGAGCCGACGCGCGGTGTTGGCGAATCCTGCGATCAGGGTATTGATGTCATCGGTGGAGAGTTCCTTCGGCACCTCGGGATAGCCAGGACTCGCCACCGCGCTCGGCGCCAGCGGAGCGAGCCCGGTGGCCTCTCGATTGGCCTGACCGCCGCAGTGGACGATCTGAGCCACGACCTTTCCTCCCCGTTCGTGGACCGCATCCGCGATCCGTGCGAGGCCGGGGATACGGTCGGCGTGGTCGGCCAGCAGCTGGCTCCCCTGCTGGCGCCCATCCGCCCGCACCGCAATATAGCCGGTGATGATCAGTCCCACTCCCCCATCGGCCAGTTCACGATAGACATCGACGAGCCGGTCGGTGACGCCCCCGTCGGGATCGCCGAGCCCCTCCCACGTCGCCGATCGAACCAGGCGGTTCGGAAGCACGAGCCCGTTGATGGTGGTGGTTTCGAAAATCGTCTTCATCGTTGCCGGTCCTCCCAACGCGTCGCACAGGATAACCTTTCCGGTGCTCCGTCAGGCCAACGAGAAAAAAACGAACCGCAAGGACGCAAGGTTCGCAAGGACATCGCACCGTCGCAGAATGGGACACGGATTGACACGGATCTGCACGGATTTTTTTAAAAAGTGGGCGCCGCTCTCATCTGGGCGAAACGACTTCGTGTGGGCCTGATTGGTTTCGGCTAGGGCTGGGTCTGGATTTTGGAACGGATCTTCACGGAACCGGAAGTTGTAGTACCAAAGGTCCGCTGAGGGGATCGTCGGCTCTATTGTCGGGTTCTACCACCTTTTTGCGTCTGGTTCGCTCGACATGGTCTTCCAAGCCGAGCTGAACCAATTGGATCCGGAGTTCGAGAACGCACACTGATGGACATGCTTCGCGAGTGAGAACCCTGACCGATGCGGGACTTCGTCTCCCCATCAGTGAAAATCCGTTTCGAATCCAAACGAGGTCCAACCGGCTTCGCATCGCGCCACCACGAAGTCGAAACCCTATGAAGCAGGTACCGCCAACCTTAAGAAAAATCCGTGCAGATCCGTGTCAATCCGTGTCCTATTTCGCGATGGTGCGATGCCTTTGCGACCCTTGCGTCTTCGCGGTTCCATCCTGCGCGTACCGTTGTCACTCCTGAGTCGCCTCGACCTCCGGCTCGTCCTTCGGTGTCAAGGGCGAGTACCCCATCCCGTCGGGCTCCTTGCCCGCACTGAGGGTTCCAATGACCTTCCACTGGGTGAGATCGACGATGGAAATGTCGTCGGCGTTGGCGTGGGCGATGTAGGCCTTTTTCTCGCTGTCGACGATCTCGATGCCGATGGGCACGGAGCTGTCACCAAAACGGTCGCTAAAGAGTCGCCCTTTGTCGCCCTTGCTCACCGCAGTGAAGCTCACTCGACCGAGCTCTTTCATCTCGTTGGTGGAAAAGACCGAAAGATCGTCGCCCTTGGCGTTTGTCACCAGGATGAATCGGCCGTCCGCGGTGGCCTCGGCCCTGATCGGAAATTCACCGGCCTCGATCGTTGCGATGACGTTGCGACCTGTGGCGTTCACCACACTGATGGTGTCCTCAGCGCGGTTGGTGACCCACACATGTCTCCCGTCGGGGGTCACGGCTATGCCCTCCGCACCCTCGCCGGTGGGCACATTGGCCACCAGTACTCCCAGGGCGAGATCGATCACCGTCACCGATCCCGAACCGATGTTGGCCACAAACGCGAGGCCGTGATCCCCGGCCACCGCCACCATGTGGGAGATCTCGGAATCGGTGCTGATCTCCTGGTCGATCTCGCCCGTGGTGATGTTGATCCGGAGCAGCGCTGCCTCGTCCTCGGAGGTGACCAGCGCGACCTCATCGTTGAGCCAAACGATGCCGTGCGGGCGGGTGTGATCCTCGAGTTCGATGGTCTTGACCACCGCGGCCGTTTCAACGTCGATGACGGTCAGGGTCGAGCCGGGTTCTTCCCGTGTCCCGTAGTTGCCCACCAACGCCAACCTGCCGTTTGGCGAGACATCGACTTCGTGCGGCGCATTCCCGGTGGGGAGCGTGGCCCGAATCTCCTTGGTGCCCGTATCCACGAGAGAGACCGTCGCTTCCGATTTGTTGGCCACGACCAGGGTTCCCGCCGACGCGGATGTGAATGGTGCCGCCACGATCGTGAGGATCAATACGAGTTGGATGGGTTTGCGCATGTTGAACCTCTCCCCTCCTGATCAGCCTATCAGCACGGTACCGCATCCCAGTTCGGAATCGTCTCGGATACCGCTCACCACTGCGCTTTTCCCAGTTATGATGGCTGAGTCTGTTGTGTGAAGGAGGGGATAGAATCCATGAAAAGAGCTCTTCTGGCAGCGGCGATTCTGGTGTTGTGCGCGCCGGTTCTGGCGGCGGATGAAAACCTCGCGCAAGCGGTCGCCGACGACTACGACGCGCATCTCGCGAATCTCTTCGTCTATTTTCACAGTCATCCCGAACTTTCTTTTCGGGAGTTCGAGACCGCGAAACGACTTGCCGACGAGCTTCGGGCGGCGGGTGTCGATGTCACCGAAGGCGTTGGAGGCACCGGCGTCGTCGGCATGCTTCGAAACGGCAAGGGACCGCTGGTGCTGGTCAGGGCCGATATCGACGCACTGCCGATTCTTGAGGACACCGGACTCGCCTACGCCTCCGAGGTCACCCAGGTTGATATCACGGGCATCGAGCAACCGGTGATGCACGCGTGCGGCCACGATGTTCACGCGACATCCATGGTGGGCACCGCCCGCCGGTTGGCCGCCATGCTCGACCAATGGAGCGGCACTGTGATGTTCGTCGGGCAGCCGGCCGAAGAACGCGTCGGCGGCGCCAAAGCCATGCTCGAAGACGGACTCTACACACGCTTTGGTGTTCCCGATGCCGCCCTGGCCTTCCACATCTCAGCCGGCGAACCGGTCGGCAAGGTCATGATCTCGGGGGGGCAGATTTCCGCCTCGGCCGACACCGTTGATATCACGGTTTTCGGCGTCGGCGCTCATGGCGCATCGCCCCACAGGGGCAAGGATCCCGTCTACATGGCCGCACAGATCGTGGTCGCGCTCCAGAGCCTGGTCAGCCGTGAACTCGCGCCACTGGAGCCCGGCGTGGTCACCGTCGGATCAATCCACGGCGGGACCAAACACAACATCATTCCCGCCGAGGTCAAACTGCAACTCACGGTCCGCGCCGACAGCATGGAGACCCGCGACAAGCTGCTCGCCGGAATCGAGCGGATCGCCCATGGAATTGGACGCACCGCCGGGATGCCGGAAGACCGACTGCCCGAGGTCACCGTATCCATGGAGTTCACCCCGCCGACGGTCAACGACAAGGCACTGGCCGAACGGATCCGAACCGCGTTCGTTCGCGAACTCGGCGAGGACGCCGTCTACGAGAAGAAACGCACGGGCATGGGAGCCGAGGACTTCGCCTTCTTCGTCATGACCGATGAGCAGGTTCCTGGCGCCTACTTCTCGGTGGGCGGCACCCCCCAGGAGGACATCGACGCCGAGGCGGCGGGTGGTCCCAGGGTCCCGTCGCACCACTCGCCGTTCTTCAAGATCGAGCCCAGACCATCGGTGACCATGGGAACCGAGGCCATGACCGTTGCTGTACTCGAGCTTCTTGGCAAGGGTTGATCACCCAAGCGCCTGCCGCAGAATAGCGCCGCTCCTCCACGGAGCGAACGACGACTCAGAAATTTTAGGTGGGCTTCGGCCCTCCTTCAGTCTGCTTTGGGCACCCGACCCCGGGCTTCGTCGGATTCGATCGACGCTCGAGAATCCTCCGCGCTCACGGGCTTCGGTCTCCTGACAAAGCAGTAGACTCCGCCGGATTTCAGAACAACCTCGAACTCGCCCACGGGCCGGCAGGCATTTTCGCTGTCTTCGCGACGGCGTGTCCCGGAGGGCGGGCTCTCTGCGGTGGTCCTGTTCATTGGCGTTCTCCATCCCTGCGTTCCGGGCGTTTCGTCGAAGTGCTCCCGACCGACTCACCTTTGAGACCGGCGCCACCCGTGAGAAGTCACATCGAATCAACCACCAAAGGGATCCGGCAAGCAAGTTATAATAAAACAACCAAGGATGTGACTTTCCACCCGCGGCCGCGGTCACACCCTTCGAACGATGAACATTCGATGAACCACAACCACAACGACAACGAAGGAGGAACAAATGGGTCTGATTGATTTCATCAAGGGTGCGGGCACGAAAATTTTCGGTAAGGACGATGATGAGCCGACCGCTGCCGAGGTTGCCGCCGATGCGGCGACGGCGAAGGCTGCTGCCGAGGCTCGCAAGGTCACGTCGCTCGAAAAATATGTTGGTCGACTCGGTCTCGGGATCGAGAATCTCGACATCGGCGTCAACGACGACCTGGTGATGGTGAGCGGAACCGCCCCCAGTCAGGAGATCCGGGAGAAAACCGTTCTCGCACTCGGAAACACCGCCGGCACCGCGCGAGTTGACGATCGAATCAAGGTCGAGAACCCGGAGCCGGAAGCCAAGCTCTACACCGTTGTCAGCGGTGACTCGCTGTCGAAGATCGCGAAGAAATACTACGGAAATGCCATGAAGTCCCCGGTGATCTTCGAGGCGAACAAGCCGATGCTGAGCAATCCTGACAAGATCTACCCGGGTCAGGTGCTCAGGATCCCGTCCCAGGACTGACCGCACCAAACCGCCAAAAACCGACCAGACAGCGCCGAATGAACACACGCTGATCCGATGCACAAAGTCAATGGGTCGCATCATCTACCCGGACACCAACAAGGAGCATACATGTCAGTTGCAAAAGTCACCGAACTCAGTTGTTCGTCCCCGAAAAGCTTTGAGGACGCGATTCAGAAGGGCATCGAACGCGCCGACAAGACCCTCGACAAGGTCAAGGGTGCATGGGTCAACGAAATGAAAGTCGAGGTCGAGAACGGCAAAGTCGTCGGCTATCGGGTCAACCTCAAAGTCACGTTTGTGTTGAAGGGTTGAAGAAGGTGGGAGACACATCCGATCTTCTCGGTTCATTGATGTCCCAACTCGGCGGCGGTGGGGTCGATCAGATCGCCCGATCGGTGGGCGTCAGCGGCGGCGACGTGACCAACGTCCTGGCCGGAGCAATGCCCGCGATGATGGCGGGTCTGACCCGCAATGCCTCTTCGGGGGGCGGCGCCAGCGCCCTTCTCGGAGCACTCGATCGCGATCACGACGGCAGCGTCCTCGATGATGTGATGGGCTTCCTGGGCGGTGGGGGCAGTGCCTCCGCCGGCGCCGGGATCCTCGGCCACATCTTCGGCGGCCGCCAGGCGAACGTCGAGCAGGCGGTCAGCAAGTCCAGCGGTGTCGACATGGGATCGGTCACGAAGATCATGGCCATGGTCGCTCCGCTGATGATGGGATCTCTCGGCAAAGCCAAGCGTCAACAAGGTTTTGACGCCTCGGGTCTGACTGCGGCGCTCGGCCAACAGGAACGAGCGGCCCGCAAGGCCTCTCCTTCGGCGGTCGATATGTTCTCCCGTCTCCTCGACAGCGACGGTGACGGCGATTCCATGAACGACATCGTCAAGATGGGCAGCGGCCTTCTCGGCGGTCTTTTCGGAGGAAAATAGTCGACCCCTTATCGGGGTCAGCATCCTGTCGTCTCTCCACCGGGGCATGTTCACCCCGATGACGACACACGGGGGAGGGGCCAGTCCCCTCCCCCATTCTTATGGAGACCAAGCTCACGGCGCCCGCAGCAACCCCACCACCGCCAATTCGGCGTCCGAGTCGTTCTGGGCACCAACGCTGCGAAGTCCTATAATCCGCTCGGACATCCATCTCTAGAACGGATGTGACTTGTGAACCGTCCCAATGGTCAAAGACGGGAGGGAGGATTCGCTGGACATCGATCGAGACATCACTGATGACGAGTTGGTCGAACTCATGCGTCAAAGCGGAGACGGGGACCTTCGACCCTTTGATCTCCTGGTCAGGCGCCACCAGGGCAGGGTCCTTGCCAACTGCCGCTATCTGACACGGGCCTCGGCCGATTCCGAGGACCTCGCCCAGGAGGTCTTCCTCAAGGCGTTCTTCGCCCTCGAACGCTTCGAGGGACGCTCCTCGTTCAAGACCTGGATCCAACGGATCAAGATCAATCACTGCCTCAACTATCTCGAAAAGAAGAAACGTCACCCATCCGTCGATGTCGATGACCCGGATTTCCGCCACCGCGAGGAGCTGCACGTCAAGCCCCAGGGCGAACGCCGGTTACAGGCACTCTCCGAACGCGAACGGATCGTCTTCATCCTCGACTCGCTGTCGGAAACGCTGCGGGTCCCGCTGGTGCTCCGCGACGCCGATGGCGGTTCGTATCAGGAAATCGCGGACCGGCTCGGAATCAGTCTGTCGGCCGCAAAAATGCGGATCAAACGAGCACGCGAAGAATTCCGATCGGGATGGGTGGACGCCTTCGGCCGCCCATTTTCCGACTGAAAGGAGGGTCCGATCATGACCGAAACACACAACAACGCCACCGATCCTGAATCAATCGACACCGGCGAGCCGATCACGGCCCTCCGGTCTCTCGAGGAGCCCGTTCCCGAGACCTTTATGGGTCGTCTCAACCGCCGAATCCAACGCCGGTTGCTGGTTGCCGACATGAGCCGGTTGACCTGGACGGGTCCGATCCTCATCGTGCTCGAGATTCTGAGTCAGATTTTTCGAATCGGGGCCAACGAGCCCGGAGAACAGAAGGAGTGAGTCATGATGGAAATCACCGAGCTCGTCAAGACACAGCTGGTCCAGACCTACCAGAACCTCGTAGGTGATCTCGTCGGCACAGCGCCGAAGATCATCTCCGGCATCATCCTCGTCCTACTCGCATGGCTGATCGCCAAACTCGTCGAAAGGGGCGTACGCCTCATGATGATCAGGACAAAGTTCGACAACGTCCTGGGCAAGATCGGCATCGACACCGCCATCCAACAGCTCGGTCTGAGGCAGTCGCTGAGCGATGTGATCCCACGGGTCGTCTATTTCCTCCTCCTCTTTCTTTTTGCCCGCAGCCTGGCCGACACGGTCGGCCTCACCGCGATCTCGAACGCCATCGGCGCATTCCTCGGCTACGTTCCCAATATGATCGCCGCGATTCTCATCCTCCTGGTCGGTTCGGCGTTGGGCCGTTTCGCGGGCAACGCGGTGGCCCGATCAGCGGAGGACAGCGGGCTCGAGTTCGCTCCCACCCTGGGTCGAGTGTTGTCGACCGTGGTGATCTTCGTCGCGGTCATCATGGCCATGGCGCAACTCCGTCTCGACACCGATATCGTTCGTTTGGTGACGGCCCTCAGCATGGCGGGGGCAGCCCTGGCATTCGGTCTCTGCTTTGGTCTCGGGAGCCGGACCCTGGTGAGCAACATCTTGGCCGGACTGTACGTCAAGAGGCTCTTCACGCCCGGAACAGAGATCGAGATCGACGGTCTGCGCGGCGTTGTGGCGTCGGTCTCCACAACCTCGACGATCCTCAATCAGGGGGAACGGGAGTTGGTGCTCGCCAACGAGACACTTCTGGCCGAAAACACCACCGTTTATCGGCCCGGCCTTCCCGGATGATCTCGTCAGGTTCGTACCCGCGATCCGAACGATCAATGAGAACCACTGGATTCCATACGACCGTGGCGGTTCCGGATCTGCTCGGCACAGACTGACGGCCGGTTTATCGGGCGGCAATTTCGAGAGCAATCCGGACCTCGTCTTCCGAAAAAGCCAATTTGTTCGGTTTTCACAGAACCAAACGAACTCTGCTACCGTATAACTCACTGGGACGCCGAACAGGCGGCCTGGCCGCATCCCCGGGAGGAGTCGTCACACAACCGGCATGACGAAGAAGAAAACCCAAGACTCGCCTCGCCGAACGACGTCGAACGGTGATCCGACCTCCGAGCTGGTCCTCACCGAAGAGCAGCAGGATCTGATCGAACGATTCGGCGTGCTGCACGACCAACTCGGCCATTCACCGGCAACCGGCAGGATCGTCGGTCTGCTGTTGGTCGCGCCTCGGCAGGCTCTGACATTCGACGAGATCCGCGAGGCTCTCGGTCTGAGCAAGAGCTCGACAAGCGCAGGACTGAACCTGCTCCTCCAGATCGGCAGCGTCGTCTACTTCACCCGCCCCGGCGAACGCCGCCGCTACTTCCGCAAGAACTACAGCGACTGGGAGAAGTCGCTCCTCGAACGCATGGACACCTTTTTCGAACTCAAGGACCTTCTCCTCGAGGCGCACGATCTCAAACAACGCGACCAGGAGAGCCCTGGCCCCGAGATCCCACGGATGGTCAATTTCCTCGAGTTCATTCATGTTTCCCTTCACGATGCATACCGGAAGTGGCTGCAGGAGAAAACTGAAGACTGCACTCCCGCGTTACGTTCCGAGAGAGCCGCGAAGACGCAGTGACTCCGATTCACCAATCAGACAAGAACAAAGGAGAAGACAACCAATGAAGAAGTTCCTCATTCTTTGCGCGGTCGCAGTCCTGGCGGCGATCCCGATTTTCGCCGATGATCTGACAGTCGAGGAAATCGTCGCCAACAACCTCGAAGCCAAGGGCGGCGAAGATGGCTGGAAGGCGCTCGAAACCGGCCGGATGACCGGAAGCATGCTCATGGGCGGCGGCGCCGCGGGCGCCCTCGAGATGCCCTTCACCGTGGAGTTCAAGAAACCCCACAGGATTCGCCTCGAATTCACCATGCAGGGCATGACCGCGATCCAGGCCTTCGACGGCGAGATCGGTTGGGCCATCCTTCCCTTCCTGGGCAAGACCGAACCCGAAGAAATGGCAGAGGACCAGGTCAAACAGCTCAAAGACCAGGCTGATTTCGAAGGCGTTCTGGTCGACTACAAGGAGAAGGGCCACACCGTGGAACTCATGGGCCAGGAAGAGGTCGACGGCACTCCCGCCTACAAGCTCAAGGTCACCAGGGCCGATGGCGATGTCGACATTATCTATCTCGACGAGGAGTATTTCGTTGAGTTCAAGATGGAGTCCAACCGCGAGGTTCAGGGCAGCGAGGTCACGGTGTCCACTGTCCTCGGTGACTACAAAGAAGTCGACGGCCTGCTCTTCGCCCACTCGATGGAGATGGCCTTCGGCGGCGGTGAGGCGCAGCAGGTGATCACCATCGAGAAGATCGAACTCGGTATCGATCTGCCCGATGAGCGTTTCGCCATGCCCGAGAAGGCCGAAGCCGAGGCGCCGGCCGCCGAATAGTCGATCGTCGCCGGTTCAATCGAACACTTCGAGCCACGGATACCGTGGCCGATGCGCCGAATGGGGGAATAATGAAGTTCCGTACACTGATTGCACTGCTGGTTTTGACGATGGGCGCAGGATTCGCTACCGAAGCCGCAGAAACCAAAATCGACTCGGCCACATTCGGCGGTCTCTCTGCACGAGCCATCGGACCGGCGGTCATGAGCGGCCGGATTGCGGCCATGGACGGCGACGCCGCCGACCCCGCAACCATCTGGGTCGGTGCAGCAAGTGGAGGCGTCTGGAAGTCGGAGAACGCCGGTGTCAGCTTCGAGCCGGTCTTCGACGATCACACCCAATCCATCGGCGCGATCCGCATCGACCCCTCCGACCCCGACACCGTCTGGGTCGGCACCGGTGAGACCTGGGTGCGGAACAGCGTCTCGGTGGGTGATGGCGTCTACCGCACCAAAGACGGCGGCGAGACCTGGGAGCATCTGGGTCTCGAAACCACCGAGCGCATCGCCAAGATCGCGGTTCATCCCGAGGAAAGCGACACCGTCTATGTCTGCGCCACGGGCCAACTGTGGAGCGCCAATCCGGAACGCGGCGTCTACAAGACCACCGACGGCGGTGCAAACTGGGACCTCATCCTCTCCGTCGACGAGAACACAGGCTGCGCCGATCTCGACATGGACCCGCAGGAACCGCGAATCCTCTATGCCGCGATGTGGGAGTTCCGGCGCTACCCCGACTTCTTCACCTCGGGTGGGCCCGGGAGCGCGCTCTACCGCAGCACCGACGACGGCGAGACCTGGACCGAGCTGACCGATGGCCTGCCCGAAGGGGAGAAGGGACGCATTGCTCTGGCCATCGCCCCATCGCGGCCGGCGGTGCTCTACGCCACGGTGGAAACCGAAGACACCTTCCTCTACCGGTCGGACGATCTCGGCAACAGTTGGACCAAGACCGACAACTCCACCAACGTTCAGATGCGCCCGTGGTACTTCTCCGAGCTGGTCGTCGATCCCAGCGATCACAATCGGCTCTACAAACCCGGTTTCACCCTCACGGTCAGCACCGATGGCGGTGAGACCTTCAGCGGCCTCTTCGGCGCCGGTTTCAACATGGGCTCGGTCCACTCGGACCACCACGCCCTTTGGATCAACCCGACGAACCCGTACCAGCTCTTCCTCGGCACCGACGGTGGCGCCTACATCTCCGAAGACCGCGCCAAGAGCTGGCGCCACATCCGCTCGCTGCCGGTCTCTCAGTTCTACCACGTGAGCCATGACATGGAGTGGCCGTACAACGTCTATGGCGGCCTCCAGGACAACGGCTCGTGGAAGGGTCCGTCGCGCAGCTCCGGTGGGATCAACGGCGGCGATTGGGAGGTCGTCGGCCAGGGCGACGGTTTCTGGGCCTTCGCCGATCCGAATGACGTCAACACCCTCTATGTCGAGTTCCAGGGCGGCCAGCTTTCCCGGGTCGATGTGACCACCGGCGAGTCCAAGAGCATCAAGCCCTTTGCCCGTGAGGGTGAGGAGAAGCTCCGCTTCAACTGGAACACGCCTATCCACCTCAGCCCGACCCGGCCGAACACCCTCTACTACGGTTCGCAATACCTTCACTTCTCCACCGACCGGGGCGACTCCTGGACGACCATGTCCCCGGATCTCACCACCAACGATCCTGCCCGCCAACGGCAGGCCGAATCGGGCGGCATCACGATCGACAACACCACCGCCGAGAACAACGCCACCATCTACGCCATCGCCGAATCCCCTCTTGACCCCAAGGTCATCTGGGTGGGGACCGACGATGGTCTGGTGCAGGTCTCGCGCGACGGTGGCGCGACCTGGGCGAAGGTCTCCGACAACCTGCCTGCTGAAGCGACCGAGGGCAGCTGGGTCTCGGCGGTCCACGCCAGCCCGTACGAAGCAGGCACCGCCTTCGTCACCTATGACGGCCACCGGCACGGTGACATGGCGTCGCACATCTTCGCGACCGATGACTTCGGTGCGACGTGGCGATCCATCATCGGCGAGGGTCTCGAGGGCTACGCATGGACCTTCAAACAGGACCCGGTCAACTCGGCGCTGTTCTACGCCGGCACCGAGTTCGGTCTCTTCATCTCGCTTGACGGCGGGGCGCAGTGGGCGCGGTTCACCGAGAACCTGCCCCGGGTCGCGGTCCACGACATCGCCATCCACCCGACCGAACACGATCTGATCCTCGGCACGCACGGGCGCGGGATCTTCATCATCGACGATCTCACCGCGCTGCGCGCCCTCACCTCCGAGGTCATGGAGTCCAAGGTCGCGTTGCTGCCTTCCCGGCCGGCGCCCCAGGTGCTTTCGGGCGGGATGGCCTGGTTCGGCTCCGATGACGAGTTCGTCGGTCGCAACCCGAACGAATCCGCCTCCATCAACTACTGGCTGGCCCGACGCCATCTCTTCGGCGACCTCAAGATCGAGGTCTACGATGCCGACGGTGAAATCATCACGACCTTGCCGGGCAAGAAGCGGCGCGGGATCAACCGGGTCGGTTGGCCCATGCGGCTCAAGCCGCCGACCATGCCACCCGCCAACGCGCTGGTCATGGCGTTCCAGGGCCCCAGGGTCCCCGAGGGCGTCTACACCTTCAAGCTCATCAAGGGTAAGGAGACTCTCGAAGGCACGGTGGAGCTGGTCGCCGATCCCAGAAATCCCCACCCCAAAGAGGACCGGCTGCTGCAGCAAACGACCGCCCTCGACGCGTACGATCTCCTCAGCGATCTCACCTTCCTGGCCGACAGCGTCACCGATCTCCGCGATCAGGCTCGCGGCCGGGCGGAACAGCTTGAAAAGAGAGACAAAGCCACCCTCGAGACCTTCGCCGGCGAGCTCGACACCCTCCACGGTACCCTCGTAGTTGCCGGCAAGGGCGGGCTCATGTCCGGTAAAGAAGAGCTCCGCGAGCGCCTCGGCAACCTCTTCGGCGAGATCGTGAGCTACGACGGCCGGCCGTCGGACTCGCAGATCGAACGCCTGGCGGGTCTGGCCGTCGAGCTCGCCGCCAAACAGACCGAGTTCGACACCGAAACCGCCAAGATCAGCGGGCTCAACCGGACCCTCGCCAAACGCAACCTCGATCCCCTCGCGCAACTCACCCACGAAACGTGGGAGGAGCGGCAGGAGGGCAACGAGGGGTCGGCCGGCGTGGCGACCCGTGCCACGTGGGGGTTGTTGCTCGGTCTCTGAACATCCACCGATCGTGAAATTCGCGGGGCGAGGTCAGACCTCGCCCCGTTTCTCTTCTCCCAATGACACACACCTTGTCAACCTGAGCAAGCGAACGAGGTGAGCGCGTCGAAAGTTCCCCCGTGGGACTGAAGTCAACCGTTGCGAGACACGCGCATCCGACCCTGTGGAGACCCTTCGACTCGCTCGTCGGACTCCCTCGCTCAGGGTGACAGGAACCGGCTGCCTCTGTCATTCCATGGGTAGCCACCGCCTGGCGGCGTGGCGGTGATCAGGGTGACAGCTACGGGCGAGCTCCGTCATACCGAGAGGAGGCGCCGTCCGGCGGCGTGGCGGTGATCAAGGCGTCGTCGATGACCACCGGCCCGGATCCCCCGACTCGAAACCATCGACGAAGATCCGCGATCCGTACGCGATGAAGAGACCGGACCCCCACTCGATCTGATTGTTATCCGCCGGGGTCAGGGTGGC
>RCNG010001133.1_pt1 | contig 13049 bp, 5 predicted proteins | sample 2041371 | NCBI WGS metagenome assembly RCNG01 (sample SAMN09708227, study PRJNA481090) | Marine sediment metagenome, whole genome shotgun sequencing project. | biome: marine sediment; feature: ocean; material: sediment; isolation source: Sewage treatment plant 1 marine sediment (STP1) ... | reverse complement strand
AGCCCCACCGCCGTGGAGTCGGATTCCGGGCAAGATGCCCAGGCGCCGCCAGCGAGCGTTTCGGTGCAGGAGCTGATACGGCAAGCAACCGAGAGTATTCGGTCCTTCCAAGCCATCTCCGGCCCGCAAGGTGATTCGGCTCTGATTGCTTTACCCCCGGGCGCGTTGGAGCCGGATCCCGATAGGATCCATACCTTCGAGGAAGCCATCGCCGGTGCCCGTCGGTCCAAGGACCGGATGGCCGAGTCGCAAGCCTACGAGGCGCTTGCCGGCTATTGGTTTTCCGTTGGTCGGCTTACCGAATCCATCGCGAACCTGCGGTTGGCCCTGGATCTGGCAACTTTGGCCGGTGACCAGGAGCGGATTGCGCAGCTCCATCGAAAGATCGGCAGTCTTTATGCAGCACGCGGTCGCCTCGTCGATGCCAGAGAGCACTTCGAGCAGTTCCTCCTTTTTAATGAGAGTCATGGCTCGCCGCAAGATCTAGCCTTTGGCCTCAAAGCGGTCGCCGTGATAGATATGGGGCTGGGCCGATTCCAGGACTCTATGAGCGGCTACGAAGCGGCTTTGCTTCTGTACCGGGAGATCGGGGACAGGGCGGGGGAAGCGGAGATGCTGAGCAATATCGGCACCCTGTATTTGACGTTGGGAAGCTTCGAAGAGAGCCGGGAGCATCTCGCCAAGGCGGCAGCTCTCTACCGGGAGACGGACAACGAGGAGAAGGCCGCGCAGATGGGTTTGATGCTCAACATGACCCAATTCATCGGCGATATGTTCGGGGCGGTCTTCCTCCAACCCGATAAGGCGAAAGTCGAACAGACCCTCAATGGTGTCGTACCCGGTTTGGTACCGGGCGCCACCGGCAACAACCCCGCCGACGCCCTACCGGTCCTGACGTCGCTATTACAGGGTGCATCACCCCGGTTGGAGCAACTGGCCGACGCATTCGAGAAGCTCGGGCTGACCCGGTTGGCCGGGATCTTGCGCGGGCAGTTGAGTATGGTGCCTTCGCTCGGTGAGGGTGACGCATCCTTCGAATCTCTCAAGCAGGCGCTGGCAGACGCCCTCGTCGTGGATGGCGCGGAGCAACGGGCCTGGACACTGTATATGTTGGCTGAGCAACTCCTGGAGCGGGGCAAGCGCGACAGCGCAATACTGGCGCGCAAGATGGCGATCAACGACCTGCAGACGATCCGTCAGACCAGCGGCGGGCTGGACGAGATGTTGCAACGCAAGTTGATGACCTTGCGGGAGCTCCAGTACCGGTTGTTGCTCGACCTGTTGATCGAGGACCGCCGCTATGCCGAGGCCCAGACCCTGAGAGATATGCTTACGGAGGCGGAGCACTACGCCTATTTGGACGATCCGGAGGCCCACGATCCGCGCAGGACGCGCATCGGCTTCAATCCGCTGGAGGCCGCTTGGCACGACGAATTGCAGGCTGCTGTTGAACGTATCCGCGATCTGGACAAGGCCCTGGAGACTCCGACCGCCGACGACTCCGGGGGCGAATCGCAGGCTGCGGAAAAGAGGTCCGAGCTCTTGGTGCAGCACGAAACGAGCAAGCAGGATCTGGTCGCACGGATCGAGTCGCTCGAAACCCACTTCGACGGGCTGACCGCAGAGGCAAGATTGCATCTCGCGGCAGAGATGGGCAAGCAGCCCGGAACGAAACTGGATCTGATCCGGCAACTGTCGAATGATGCAGGTGCGCCCGTGGGGTTGTTGCAGTATCTCGTGCTGGACTTCAAAGTCCACATCCTGCTGACCACGCCGGACGGCTGGATCGCCGAGGTCGCGACGATCCCCGAGTTGTCTGACATCGCCCCTGCTGGAGCCGATACCCTGAACGCGGGCATCAATGCCTTGCGCGAGGCCATGGAAAACCCGATAGCAGACCCGAGACCCGCCGCCGGAGAGCTTTACGACCTGTTGCTTGCACCGGTCGCCGATCGTATCGACTCCGCTGGAATCCAAACCCTGATGGTGCACCTGGACCGCCGTCTGCGTTACCTCCCCTTCGCCGCACTGTGGGACGGAGAAGGCTGGCTCGTCGAGCGCTATGCGCTGGATCGATACACCGCCGCCTCGGAGCGCGGTGAGCCGGCTGCCGAGACCGAATGGAGGGTGGCAGGCTTCGGTGTCAGCGAGAAGCATGGCGACTTTCAAGCCTTGCCAGCGGTTGTCAAGGAGCTCAATGGGATTGTCAGACAAGAGGGTAGCGACGACTCGGAAGGCGTCCTGCCCGGTGTCCTGTATCTCGACGAGCAGTTCTCGAAGCAGGCGTTGCAGGATGCCACACGGGGCGAGTATCCCATCCTGCACATCGCCTCTCACTTCGACCTGCAACCGGGCAGGGCCGAGAATTCCCGCCTGTTGCTCGGCGACGCGAGTTGGATGAGCTCCAGCGAGCTGCGGCAGGCCGCATTCCGGCTCCCTCACGTCGACCTGGTGACCCTGTCCGCCTGCAGCACGGCACTCGGAGGCGATGCCGAAGGGATCGAGATCGAGGGACTGGGCACCATCTTCCAGCGTCAGGGCGCACGAGGGGTCATCGCCTCGCTATGGAAGGTGAGTGACGAGAGTACGGCAAGGCTGATGCAGACGCTCTATCGGCTACGTAGCGGCCAACCGGGGGTAACCAAGGCGCAGGCACTGCGCCAGGCCCAGTTGGCGCTGATGCGCGACAATCCGCCACCATCGAGCAGTCAGTCCGGGCGCGGAACGCCGATGCGACTGCACGGTGACGCAGCACCCGAATGGGATGATCCCGAGCACCCGTACTCGCATCCGTATTTTTGGGCGCCATTCATCTTGATGGGAAACTGGTTGTAGACTCGATGGATAGGTCATGACGGTGCGGCAGGTTCTTAAGCACTAACTTGAAGGGCCGTCGCGGTCTTCGGAAAAGGAGCAGATCCCCGAGAAGACAGCGGCGTTTTCCGTGCAAAGCTTGTCGAAGACCGAATACGGAACCCTATGTTCACAATAGAACAGAAGCGCGAACTAGCGGAACTGCTCTGTCGGTTACCGGTGTGGCAGACGCAGCAGAATCGGCAAGCCTTCGTTGAGGCGGCCATTGGTGAGCACCCTGCCATTAGTAGAGATTTCACCTGGGAAGGCATCCCGAGGACGATTGCTCACAATTTAGTTAAAGAGCTTGACTTCTACAGCGATTACCGTGACAGCGACGGACGACAGGGTATCTGCAAGATTTTCGATGAGGTAGAGCATCGATCGTATCACCTTAATTCGCAGGTCAACGAGCTCCTTTGCAGACTTAAAGAATCTCTTTGCCGTCAGTATGGTTTGATCGCACTCCCGCCCAGCAGCTCGGGGTTGAGTGACGGCGCTGGTCGTTCCTCGACAGTTACACCGACCGAAGCTGCCAAGGGCACCACGGGCGTACCATTTTGGCGACGGCTTCGATCACCGCTGCTCCGAGTCGTTAGCACAGCCCTACTCAGCACCGTGGTGATCGCATGGCTGGCCTTCTGGTGCGAAGACATCATTGAGGACGATCTCCGAGACAAACAGCTCCTCGTATCGGAAGCACAAAAAGCCTTCGAGCAAGACGATCTATCCGGAGCCCGCATCAATGCGCTCAAAGCCCTTCGCGGGCGACCGGAGGCATCATCCGTACTACCACATGCCGACGTTGCCTTTGACGTGCTGGAACGGGTCACGTACCGCAACCGTACAGCCCTCTTTCTGCCAACACCGGGAGGCCGGGTAATTGCGGTGCAATTCATACCGGACCTCAAAGGGGATCGGATTCTGTTGCACCGCGGGCGGTATTTGGCGCTCTTGCGCAGCGGTCGGCTGTTGTCCTGGGATGCCGCCAGCGGCGCCGAGTTGACGGTGACCGAGAGACAGGACTGGCGCGAGATCGAGCGAGCCTGGATCGCCCGCACCGGCGAGCGCCTGATTGGACAACGCAAGGACGGAACCCGGGCAATCTGGGAGACAGATGGACAAACTCAGCCTCAGGAGCTGGGGTTCGGGGAGCGGGAGGGCCGTTTCCATTTCAACAACTCCATGGACTCCATCCTGTTTCTGTCTAACGCAGGACGCCTGGAGACCTGGCACCTGAACCGAGCACATATCGAATCGCACTTCAGCCAACCAATGGACAATGTCATCGATATCTGGCTCGGAGGCGACGCGAAGCCTTTGATGTTGAGCTGGAGTCGCATCTACGGCGATGTCCGCAACCGGGAAACCGGCAGATTCCTGTTGAAGTACAGGCTCAACGAAGATCGGTGGGAGCGGCAACGGGGTTGGCCGGGATGGCGGGGCAGTGTCGCGGATTTGGTCTTCGATTCGTCCGACAGCCATGTTCTGGTGTTGGAAGAAGGCGAAGGGCCGAATCGATTGCATTGGATCGGGCTGGACGACGAATCCGCAACGTCAACGAGTAAGCCGATTCCGTTTACCGCCGATCTTGAGCGGCTGCTCTGGGCCTCGCGGGATGAAGGTCTCGCCGTTGCGCGGATGAAGGACGGTGCTCCCGTCCTGCTGGATCTCGCCTACGGTGTGGTTCGCTGGACTGGCAAGGCCACGGATGCCCCGGTCGCTGTCGGTCCGGTGGTTGGCAGCCGGGTGCAGGTCGCCGTCGCTGAGCAGGATGGTGTCCACGTCTTTTCGACTTCGCGTGTGGTCATGACGGCGCCGAACGGTCCCGATTCCAGCGAGGACTCGGCCAGAGGACATCGATGGCTTGGCCCGTTGCAGCGGCTGGTGCGAGAAGAGGATACCGACAGGTATCGGTTTATCGGTTGGAATCCGCTGCGTAACGAACGGTTCCAATGCGACCGACAAGAAGATGAGATCACTCGTCAAATCCACGGAAACTTGTTGGAGACAAAAGTGGGAAAGGCTCCTTGCACGGCGTTGACCGCGGGGGCTCCGAAAGGCCGGACAGCGTTTCGGACCAAGCCCGAGCCGCTCGGTTGGAGTCTGGACCGGGTCGCGCACCGTTTGCTTATTTGGGGCAAGGGGGGCCGCGCTGAACTGTTCGATTTCACTGCACAGCGCCCCATCGAACCGGGGCCGCCATCGCAAGGGACTGTCACCGCAGCTGCCCTGAGCGCCGACGGTATGGCGGTTGTTCTGGCGACCTCGGAGTCGTATTGGGATCATGGAAATCTAACGCTTTGGTGGCCGGACAATCGACATCCTCCCGATACCCACAAGGACGCTCACCCTAAGGCTATCAGCCGGCTGGCCTTTTCGCCGACGGGCAGTCACCTCGTCAGCGTTTCGGACGACGGCGCGGTACTGCTATGGGAGCTGGATGGGAAGGAGGGGCAGGGGATGAGTCAGCTCTGCCGGCCGGGAACGGCAGCAGCCTCTGGGAATCCGCCACCTTCGATTATTCGATCCGCCTCCTTCGATCTGGCGGGGAAAAGGCTGGTCACCATCGATGACCGCGGGCAAATCAAGATATGGGCACTCGATAACCCGTGCGACAAGCCAGAGCGCAAGATCCAGGTCAACCAGGCGGTCAAGGATGCCTTGCTACTGACGGATGGTCGCTTGGTGCTGCTGGATGCGACCGGCCGACTGGCGCTATGGGATATCGAGGCCAAACGAGAGGTCTTTTCCGAAATTGTCAAACCCGACGATACGACCGGCAGACTCGAATGGTATGGAGACGGAATTCTGATCCGCTTCGACCGGACAGCGGCCTATATCCCGGTCACGTCCGTTTCACGTGCAGCCTTCATCCGCTCTGAGACGCTGCGGAGCTTGCCCCGGACTGCCGCAACCGGCAGGGACCTGGAAGGCCGCGGTCGTTGGGATCGCTTTTGCGTTTGCCATTGGCTAAAAGAGGTCTTTACGCCATGAAATCCCGTTATCGGATCCGTGTGGTCTTTGTCTTGATGTTGCTTGTCGCCAGCCCGGCCAACAGCGTGGACCACGCGCTGCTTATCGGGGTCTCGAACTATGCCACCACGAGCGGCTACCCGAATCTCAAGGGGCCGATCAACGATATCGGCTTGATCAGGGAGTTGCTGATTCAGCGTTTCGGGACGCCGACGCTGGATATTCGGCAACTAGCCGATCAGGCAGCGACCTATGATCGGCTCAGGGCCGAGATCGGCGGGCTGGCGAAGAGGGCGAAGGACGGCGATCAGGTCTACATCCATTTCTCCGGATACGGGTCCTTGGTCGAACCTTCAGCAGGGCGCCCGATCCCCGCCTTCGTCTTGCCCGCATCCAAGCTCGAATCCGAGGCCCGACGACCCACGCGGGTTTCGCTTCCCGAGCTGACCGCTTGGCTCGGCCCGATTGCCGAGAAGGGCGCAAAGCTGATCTTCGTGTCGGATGCCGGCCATGAGTCCCTGTGGATCGCCGACGACGGACCGCGAAACCGGGCCGTATCGCCGAAGGCTGCGTGCGGACCCGATACCAAGGCGGTGACCGATTCCAACCAGAGATTCCCGGGTATTCACGTCAGCGCGGCCGGGCTGAACGGGCTGGCTCGGGACGGTCTGAGTCGAGATGACCGGTCGTATGGCTGGTTTACCTGGTATTGGGTCAAGGCCCTGCAAGCCATGACACCGGATGCGACTTGGCACCAAGCCTTCGAGCAGGCAGACAAGTGGCTGCAGGAGACCGCGGATCAAACGCGACATGCCGCATTCGCGGGTGCGAGGGATATCCGGCTCACCGGGTACAGCCCGCCGCGCGCACGGATCAAGGGGGCCGGCACAGACCAAAGGAGCTACCTGTTGGACTTGGGCCAAATCCACGGTGTGACCGTTGGCTCAACCTATCGCAAGCTTGGCGAGGGTGCCTGCGCAGGCCAACCCGGCCACCTGCGGGTAACCGAGGTCGAGCTGTCCCAGAGCCGCGCGGAAGGGATTCCAGGCGAAGGGGTCCACTTCGACGTTGGAGACCCACTCTGCGAGGTCGAGCACGCCTTTCACGACGAAAAATACCGCGTCTTCCTGGCCCACGACGAGGGAGAGCCCGGTTTGTGGTCTCGGATCAAGAAAGGGATCGAGGACCTCGATGCCTACGAGATCGGCCTGCGCCCCGACGACAGCGACTATGTGCTCCGCATTCTGTGCCCGTCCCGAGATGCATCGGGGGTACTGATCGACCCGGGCGGCCCCGCGGGTCTTCCGCGGCAGGACGAGCAGTCCGCCCCCGAGCTCTGGCTTCTAGGCCCGGAGCAGCGTCTGCTCTCGCCGGAGCTGTACATCGGACTTGATAATCCGGATCGTACCTTGCTCAAGCTCGTGGAGAATCTGCGTGGGCTCGCTCGCTTCCGCGACCTGAAGCGTTTGGCCAACAACAGCGGTGGGCGGCGATTTTTCCCCGCGGTCCGGCTTGAGTTGCGCATTCTGCGTCCGAGCCCCGATTGCAAGCCGCCCCGGGAATGTTTGGAAATACCGGACCGCGGGTTCTATGAGGTTACGGCGCCGTTTGACCCGCAACAGGCACCCGAGCGCAGCATGCTGCACAGGGGCGAGATCCTGAGCTTCGTCTTCACCAGCAACGAGAAGACCGAGGTCTATTATCTTTATCTGCTGAACCTGACCCCGGATCTGCGGATCACATCGGTTTTTCCACATTGGTCGGATCCCGAGGATATCGTCCGCCTCACCCCGGGAGGTAAGCTGGACCTCTTCGAACTCGGCTATGGCCTCTTCCTGGAGATGGAAGGCACCGAGACCATGAAGGTCATCCTGTCCGACAGCCCCATCGCCGCCGCTTCATTGCAGACCGAGAGCTGGCGGACCCGGTCCGAACAGGGTGACTTGAATCCGTTGGAGAGACTGCTGGACAACGCATTGACCGGTAGGCGCGGAATACCGACCGTAATGCCGGTCACAACCTGGGGCACGATGGAGCTGGAGCTTGAGGTGGAGTGATGCTGGCCCCTCGACTTCCAATCAGATGCGGTCAAGTGTCGATAGCAGTCGTCATCGTGGGAGCGGCGTCCCGCCGCGATGGCGTCAAGGCGATGTCAGCATCTTCGCGTCCTTCGCACCCTTCGCTTGAGACTCTCTCGACCTTATAGCGAAGACTTGTGCGCACCTGCACCAAGCGCTGGATCGCCGAACAGCACCAGCGGCGCCCAATAATACGGTGCACTGAAGTCGCGCCCCGATGACGCGCCGCGGATCATCCGCAGCTTCGCTTCGCGCAAAGCTCGGGCACCGTCCCGCTGACCCTTTGCCAGACTGTCGAAGAGGGCGCCGCTCAATGCCTTGGAAGACGCGTCGTCTACATTCCAGAGGGTCACGGCGACGGCTCGGCTGCCCGCGACCATGAAGGCCCGCGTCAGACCGATGACACCTTCCCCCCGCACCGCCTCGCCGCGTCCGCTCTGGCAGGCGGAGAGTACCGTCAGGTCGGCGTCGAGTCGCAGTTCCAGCACCTCCTCCATCGTCAGCCGACCGTCATCCTCACCGGGGGCCGAAAGCACCAGAGCGGGTTGCTGATGGCGCGAAATCTGCGCCGGCAGATCGCCGTGGACCGCGAACAGGACGTACCGGTAGTCGGCCAAGCGGTTCGCTTTAGAGAGATCCTTCACCTGCTCCGGGGTGGCCGCTTCGGCCAAGTACAGATGCCGGGTCGCATCGTCTACGGACAGGCCGAGCTTCTTGGCGACCTCCTGTGCTTCGGATTCGGCCATCTGCAATGGCTGCAACTTGTCGTACCGGTTCACGGCGAAGGCGAGTAAGGATTCGCGTCGATCGGGGGACAGCGGACGGTTGCGCCGCGTCAGCGGTAAGAGCGAGGCGGAGGAGAGATAGGAAACCGCCAGCTCTTCGATCAAGAATCTCGGTCTGTCGTTCAGTCCAACGGAGGCCAGGATCTCGAACGGGAGATCCTGAAGCGGACCGCTAGGAACAATGATCGCCAGCTCTTTGTCGGAGAGGGTGGAGCGCACCGCTTCCGGCATCAGTAGGTCATGCAGTGCCCGACTCAGGCTCATACCAGTGGGCACTTCACGGGGACTTTGTAATCGAATGGTCGTTCCACGGGTGCCCCAATCCTTTCGTTGTAGCGCGGTGCGCAGCATCCCGACGCGCTTGCTCAGTTCGCGCTCGCCGACCTGGATGCGATGCGTCCGCAATCCGGCTTCGGTCAACAACCAGAGCGTCGTCTCGTCACCACCCACTGAATAGACCAACATGGCCTCGTCTGGAGCGAGCGCAGCGATGACCTCGGTCTCGGTTGCCGGGGCGGCGAATCGGCGCAGCTTCGCATCCAGGGCCTGAATCTTCGCCTGCAGGGCCTTCCTGTCGACTGCGAAGGATTCGATCTTCTGCGCGTCAATATGCTGGAACGATTGGTTGCGGGCACCCGCAAGGTCGCTGTCCGTCTGCTCCAACTCGTCCCGGAGGCGTTCCTTTTCATCCGGCAGCCCCTTGGCCTGTGTAAAAAACCGCTCCGCGCGTCCCTCGCCGAGTTGGTCCAACAGCATGCGCCCCCGTTGGTGCTCGAAGACCCGAAATGCGCGCCGGTCGAAGTCGTTTCCCGGGGATTTCGCGTCTTGTGCCAGATACAGGTCGATGAGTGCCTCATAGGGCTCGCGCCGTGAGTACAGGTAGTCCAGCCGGCTCTCCGACAGACTGTCGGAGGCGAGTGGCAACTCCTCCCTGATCTGCTCGATGATGTCCACCGCGATCTTCATGGCATCAATCGCACCGGAAAGCTTATTGAGATCCCGCAGTGCGAAACCAAGACCGGTATGGGCACGCCAGAGGATCTCGTGCTCATCCGATTCGGTCGCCAACGCAATGGTGTCCCGGTAGCGGGACACCGCCTCCTGCAACGCGCCACCGATGTAGAGCGCATGGGCGAGATTCAGCATGCTCGTCGCCTTACCCCAAGGATCCCCGGCCTCGCGGAAGGCGTTCAGGGCGGCGAGTTGGTGCCGCATCCCACTCTGCCACTGCTCTGCCGAAACCGCGATCGCACCGAGGGCAGAGTGTGCACCACCCAACACGCGGGGATTGCGGGCGCCGTCGCGCTCGCAGATCTCCACCGCCGCCTCTAGCAAGCACTCCGCGGTACCCATCTCGGTGTTGTCGGTGTTACAGTCCTGCTCGTGCTTGGGTTTCGGTACCTGCGGACAACTGTCGTCGAGGAATGGATTCAGGCTGTCGAAGGCGCGCGCCCGACTTCGGTTCCAATACAGGATTCCCATGTTTGCCAACAAGTGGGCCACACTCGGCAGGTTGCGGGCTGCGTCGAACAGATGGAGACCCTTGCGCAGGTAACATAGGGCCTCTCCATAATGTCCCAGCCGGGTCTCCAATCCACCGAGATTGTCGTACAGGGCGGCCTCCCCGCGGCTGTCGTGCACGGCCTGGTGAAGCTTGAGCGCCTGTTCGAAGTAGAAGCGTGCGGAGACCAGATCACCTTGGCGAAAATACACCTGTCCGAGGTGACTCAGCGCGATGGCCTGGCCGTCGCGGCGGCCATGGCGCATTTGCAGATCGACGGCCTTCTCGGCTTCGGCAATCAGTTCCTCGGGTGCCGCGGCCCAAGGAGAGGACGAGACGGAGAGCACAAGCAGCAGTAAGAGCAGGATGAATTTTGGTCGTTTCATGTCGACTTGCCTCCCGGTTCAGTCACACAGATTCATCATCATCGACTTGTTGGTCTGTACCGCGGCAAGACCCTCCATGTTGCCGATCTTGACGAACAGGCTTTCGGCATCGGCCAGCAGGCGCTTTGCGTCCGGACAGCGTCCTGTTTGGGCGTACAGGATGGCCAGATTCGAGTCTATGCTCGCCGCCATGGCCGGGTCGTTCGCCTTGTTGAATTCGACCCTGGCCAGCATCAGAAAGTACATGGCGGCACTAGGAGGCTGTCCGAGAATAGCGAAATCGGCGATTTCGCGAAAATTAAACACATATTTTTCAGTGCCTTGAAAACTCGGTTTTGTGAAAAACCGAGTTCTCGGACAGCCTCCTAGCGTCGCCTGCACGTGCAGCAAGTTGAGACCGGTTCCCGTAGACGACGCCCAAGCCCCGTGCATTGCCGTTCTGCTCGAACGTTTGCTCGGCCTTATCAAGATGGTCTCGGGCCTCTTTGAGGCGATCGAGCCGAATACAGACCACGGCAAGATTGGCGAGAACGTCGGCGCGTCCCGCGCGGTCGTCGATCTGCTCCGCTACGGTGAGGGCCTCGTTCAGCAGTCGCTCCGCACCCTCAGGGTCACCGTCTTTCAACCAGATGGTTGCTTGGTTGGCCAGCGTCATCGCCTCGGCAAACCGATCGCCGCGCTCTCGCGCGGCAAGCAATGCCCGCTTGTGCTGGTTTATCGCCTCTCTCTGTTCTCCCACTGCCGCGCTCACAAGGGCTTCGGCACTCGATATTCGCCCGGATTCACGACCTGTCCGCATTTCCGGAGCCAACTCATCGGCCCGCTCGATGGTCTCCCGCGCCTTGTCCGTGCGACCCGTCATCGTATAGATGCTGCTCAAGTTGAGGAGCACCTTCGCTTCGTTTTGCCGGTCACCGAGGTGCGCAAAGATCGCTAGCGCCTCGTTCAGCACAGGCTCCGCCTTGTCCGGTTGCGCCCTTCTCAGATAAGCGCCGCCAAGATTTGTGAGGCTAACGCCCAGCGAAGCCTCGTCACCGAGGGTACGATAAGCGGCGGTTGCCTCGCCACCGAGCTTAACCGCTTCGGGCAGATCACCCAGATGCGTGTAGATTCCAGCCAGGTTGGCGGCCGCAGTTGCCAGTCCTTGACGGTCCTTGGATAAGCGCAGTTCGGGTAGCGCGCGCTCGATCATGTCGGCCGCCTCCCGGTAGCGGCCACTGCCGAGATAGGCCCCGCCAAGATTGACCTGGAACCAGGACGCTTCGTCGGCATCCTTTGCCCGCTCGGCGATTCTCAACCCCCGTTCCCATACCGAGATGGCTTCCGCGAAGGCATTCCGTGACATCGCACTCAGTCCCGCGTTGCGCAGGCGCTCCAGCTCGAAAATGTTGAGCCCGGGGCTGCCGACGCACGGGTCCCCGACGAGGAACAAACACCCTGCCACCAGGATGTGGATTGCTGTCGTTTTGAGTGGAAGCATGGCGATTCGATCTTGTTATGTCTGGATCACTCGAAAGCAATCCTGTTGCTGCGCTGTTCCGCGGGCCTTCCGGAGTGCGCATCAACTTGTAGCTAGGATCGATTCTACTCTGCGTGGCTAACTCTGGTTCCTTTTGGACGGCAGATGGATATTGAGCGCATTAAAACTAAGCAGTCTTCTCCGTCGCTCTACCTGAGCGCTGCTGGTGGCCGCCACTACAAAGGCATTGTGTGTCAGCTAAGAGCATATTGAACCGGTTTCATGAAAACCGTCAACAGGCCCGACACGATCAGCGTTTCCACCAACACCTTCGGAGAAACTGAATGCAGAGACCCTAGATAAAGGATCCCGATGACGCAAGCGGTGAAGATCAAGAAGCGAAGGAGTCGGGAGTGTTTTGTCGATCGCCTGGGTTTCGGCGTTCCATAGAGTAGCACCGCGATCAAGATTACCGACAACCAAGATCACTCCATTGAACAGAGTCAATCCCAACAACGTTACAATATCCAAAGTAAGGGCTGCATCGGAATACAGCTTGCCCATGCCGTGCAAATTGTAGATCGTCTCGGTGATCACCACGCCAGATAGATAGCTGACAAAGATAACACCGCCGATTGTCGCCACAGGAATCAGAGCGGGCTTCCGCGCATGACGGCTTATGACCACTTTTTCGGCCAGCCCCTTCGATCGCGCTGTGATGATGTAGTCCTGACGCAAAGACTCCAGCATCGATGAGCGCATCACACGCAGCACCAAGGCCCAGTTCAGGTATGAGAGGCCGATCACGGGCAGTACCATATGTCGCAGTGCGTCGAGGAAGATATCGAAGCGAAGATTCAGCAGCGCGTCAACGGTGTACATATTGGTGTACCGTGTGAACATCGACGGATTATAGGCAATCGTCTCGGTGGGCTCAAGTGGATAGGGGAAACCAACTATCGATACAAGTCGAAGGCTCAATTGTTCGGGATCCTTGTCATTCCGAAGGAC
>RCNG010001132.1_pt1 | contig 13052 bp, 8 predicted proteins | sample 2041371 | NCBI WGS metagenome assembly RCNG01 (sample SAMN09708227, study PRJNA481090) | Marine sediment metagenome, whole genome shotgun sequencing project. | biome: marine sediment; feature: ocean; material: sediment; isolation source: Sewage treatment plant 1 marine sediment (STP1) ... | reverse complement strand
CATCACATGGTGAAACGCTCCTTCATATTCTATTCTGGCTGGTCTGGGCATAAAGGATATTATAGATAATCAACTTAACATTGTAAAATTGGCTTGACCCCATTCCTTTTTTTATTATTATGAACTTAGCGGACTCCATAGTTAAGGCATCATTTTTTCTTGAATATTCTTTTGACACAGCTTGTTCAAAAGAAAACCAAGCACGACAATTATTGTCTTCGGCAATAAATCCCAACTCATTTTTAAGGAATTTACATAGTCCTTTATTCACTGACAATGAAAGTACAGATGCTACTGTTGAATGGTTGAGTGATCTGCCACCAAGGTCATATACCTCTTTTCCCACATTGATCTGAAGACACAACTCCCCAACACGAAAATCATTTCCTAACTGATTAACTTTTTTTAGAAAGGATTCATTTTTGATAAGATGATTATTTGAGTCAGCTAAACGATGCCCATAAATGACATCTCTCACCTCTTGCATTTTTTCTTCAGCTCTTTTATCTCCCTCTAAAAGGCCATTTTCGATAATTTCTTTAATATGATCTGGAATTTTCAGCTTTGGCCGATCAAATTCATTGGTATTACAGCATCGTTGAGTCATAGGATTCACAGGTCTTCTCCTTTATCTGTATGGAAATTGCATCTAGCACCACATTCCTTCCCAGGTTGAAATACTACTATGTAAAAACAACCTTATAAAGGTTACCACTTTTTAATCATCGCTTCTACGACACAACCGAGTATTCTGATACTCGAATATAGTGCTAGGGGACGCTTTAAAAAAAAGAGAGTGGCAGGATATGTGGGGTGGTTAGGATTTTGTGGGGACCCGTTTTCTGTAGGTGTTGAATGCGCTCAGATCGGTTTTTCGAGAGAAAGGAAAAAGGTAAGGCTAGGTGCCGTAACTTCTACATAAAGTTAAGCTATCTATAATGAGGGTCTTTGCATGTATTGCTATCTGAGAACACTGGCTTAACTACTTCTTCTTCCCATATCTTTTTGCCAGCTCGCTTTGGGTTTTCAATGAATGCTTTATTCCTTTCGGCAAAATAACGATCTATAGCGTTTTTGCATTCATCTACAGATTTGTAGTTACTGTTATGAATTATTGCTTTTGCCATCCCGCTAAATACTGATTCAATTACATTCAAAAACTGAGCGCTTGATGGAAGTGGAGCTAATTCGATATACGGTGTGTTATTCTTTTTTCTGTATTCTTGACTATTTACCCCAGCTATCTTTTTTTCTAACGCTTTTGACGCATGCCACGATGCAGCATCCCAAGAAAAATATATTCGATCCTCCGATTTATATCTCTCAAGTAAAATCATCAATAACTTGATCATTTCTGCAGTATTTTTTTTATCAGAATAAAAATGTGTAATTTGATTTTTAGACAACTCCAAAGCAGCTGTACATATTAGACTACCTTTACTAGTTTGAAACTGTGGCACAGTGTTCAATTGATCACTAGGGGTATAGGATCTGCCGCCTCGTATCTTAATTGCAACAGGACCATATTCATCTATTGAAAAGAACTTTTCATTCTCTTTGAGTCCAGACAGAATGTGCTTGATATTATTTAATTTTTTACGATAATCTGGATCAGGGCTAGTCAAAACTGTTTTCGCTTTCTTAAACGAATAGCCTTTTGCTCGAATATATACTGATACTGTGCTTTTAGATATTGATTCACCATACTGCACCTCATAGGCTTTAGATAATGCTTCTAAGCTCCAAGATGTTCTGTTGATATTATGAAGCAACGGTGACTCATGGAGTAATTTAATTAATTGCTCAGATTTTTTCTCCATTTTCGCTTTCATTTTATCGGAAACATTCTTTGTTCTCCTTAAATCAATATTAACTAGGCCATTATGTGTGAAGGATGCAATCCATGTTTTAATGGTCTTTATCGATCTCTCTATTTTTCTACTAATGTCTGTAATGTTCTCTCCATTATGAAGTCCTAATAACGCAACGGCCTTTTCCCATTTACTTCGATCAGTTGATAATCGCCATTTATTTAATAATTTAAGATCTTCAGGTTCAATTTCATCAATTTCCCATTTGTTTCTTTTAGTTCCTTTAATATTATTTATTTCGTGCCACTCATGGTATTTGTAAACGAAATGTGAATACTTGTAGCCGGATGGTTCATCTTTATAATATTCTGTCCATAATTGCTTTAGATTAGCATCCCCAGTAATTAGTCTTTCGTGAAGTGCTGGAAAAAGCATTGTTAGGCGGTTTGATTTTTCCTTTGTATTGGCGTAACCATGTTTTGGATACACCGTATCAATTACAGCTTTATTGCTATATAGAAGAAGATCAGTATAAGTAAGGTCTGATTGTTCGTAATAGCATACATATTGAAATACAGTACCGCGCGAAATGTTTAACGCCTTTGAGATTTGAGTTTTATTTAGACCATTTAATGCGTAGAGTTCAAGAATTCTAGATGCCTTAGATGTTGAAAGTCTCTTTCCTGTCATTACAATATTACTCGGTATATTACGCAATCTTCAGAGTATTTCATTTGCGACAGCCGAACTACAAACAGGTTTCCTATTTGATGCATTTATTTGCATCAACATAATAGGCACGCGGTTATTTTTACAATATAAGCAAACGCACTACCGAGTATCCGGATACTCGAATATAGTGCTAGGGGACACTCTAAAAAATAGAGAGTTGCGAGATATGCGGTGTTGAACAGGTTTTTGTGGGGACCCTATGTGTTATGAATATTCTTTAGCCTGAATTTAATTTATTCACAGTTGTTCAGTTTAAAAAGTCGTTCTGCTAAATAACTAGTGTCTTTATAACCGGAGTCATCTGAAACAAAAAGAACAGGTTGAGGTGTATTTATGTTTAAAGCTTTTTTAATCAATGGGTGTCTTTATTTGTTTCTGCAACTTGCCAAAAAGGGCGCGAAATATTGTGAGTGGCTGAGCTAGATATTAAAGGTTTTATAAACTTAAACAATAATTTCTTCTGCGATTAGATTTTCAACTGTTGTATAAATATCAGTCTCTATACCAGGTGTCTTTATCGTAATAACTAGAGAGTATCTAGCCTGTTTTCCCCAGCGCTCAAGGTTTGCACGTTCCTTCCACCAACCAATAACAGGATATACAGCAATGTAGCCACGAGCAGCTAATTCAGCAGCAGTACCATGCCATGTATCGGAATGAATGGATCCTAGTTTCCTAAGATTCTCGCCAAGATCCCAATTACCTGACTCTCCAACAGAGCGACGATTATACTCCTCATCTCTTGCCTGCTTATTTACGCGTTGCTTGAATTCAGACAAAGTCTCAAGAGGCCTTTTTGCATCAAATCTTAGACCATGAGAAGAGTAGCGGTACTTGTTGGCCCATCCGCGTTCACCTGGATTCGGCTCAATAAAATAAGAAAGGGTTGCTTTCATTTCTACTTCTGTATCTTCGGGCAAGTTCCTTAGTTCATCAGCTGGCCATGGTAGGGTGTGTATATTAATGTCACGTGTTTTAACACTAGAGCCATCTTTGTAATAAGGCTGTAATTTATCTTGAGCTATAAGAGTTAATGAGCTTCTTGTGCTCCAGAATAGATCATTTTCGTTAGGCACGCCATAACCACAATACCTGAGTAATTGACGATATTTGTCTTTGGTGTTGAATGGGCTAAAGTGTGCTTTCATCGCCTCTGTCCATTGCGCGGAATGTACAATCAATGCACGAATCGTTTCGGGCCAATAATCAGGATATTCAGCAAGAACCATTGCAGCAAGTCTAGATGCTAAAGCAGACGATGCACTTGTGTCACCGAATGAAACTAGTTGCTTACCAATTGCAAACTGATGGCCAGCACTTAATAACTGTAAGGCGTCATCAATGTAATCAGCTGTTCCGTCATGAGGGCTTAGTGCCATATTTCCAGCTTCCATGACAATATCAGGTTTAATTGGCCAGGTTTTCACCCATTCCATTGTGGTGCAGCTTGAAGGGGATAAATCCCCTGAAGGTGATATTGGCTTCCAGCCAGGGTACTTTGCTGCATCTAACCAGACTTTTTCAGTGTAACCACCTACGGTTAAAGCATTCCAGGCTTGGCCAGGATCATGGACTTCTTCTGTGATGTTGTTATTAGGAAAATTATGTCGCTCTGTGGGATCGGTATTACCAGCTGAAAGAATAATTAATCTTTGTTGCTCATCCTCATAACCGGAAGATATAGCATCAATAGTAGCAGACCATGAAGACGGTTTTCCTCGATCAAGGTCGTTATTTGTTGTCACTGCCAAGCAGTAAATACGTTGTTTATCTGGATTCACTTCAACACGGCTTATACTCTCACGAGTAATTGCGCCATATAATTTCTTATCCGCATGGTGGTCTGGATTTGGTGTTATCTTTACTGACTCGAGTGTGTGAGTTAGGTAAAGCGCACCAGCTCCAGCCAAGGTATTTGTGAGGTCACCATACAATGCTAAGCCAGCCATTGGCGTTCCGTGACCAAATCTGTCATCAGTCCCCCATGCAGGATCGTATGAATGAACATCACCAGCACTAATCGCAGGTTGTAGTAATGGGTGCTGTTCGTTCACACCTGTATCTAGAATACAAACAGAAGGTGAATCATCAGGTGCTGCTACGAGGTTCTCTATGGTATGTTCAATCCATTCATTTTGTTGCTGACGATCCATACCAGTAAAAAAGTCAGCCGTTTCTTTAGCGCGACGAACTTCCGCAATAGAGCCAAGCAGCTTTATTGATCGCGTGATTTGCTCCTTATTGCCATGTACAAGTAAAATTGTACGATCAAGAAAATGTATAGACTCATTGCTAACTCTCATTTCGAGTTGTTCAGAGTGTTCTCGTAGAAAGTTTTCGTGGTCAAATCGGTCGGAATGTCTTAACCATACTTCCCACCATATAGGATTATTATTTTCTGGGAAGTATTCTGGAGCATCAGTCCACAATTCTTTAAGTGCAGCAAGCTTAATAGCAGACACACTTTCGACTAGATCTTTATTTTTTGGTTTAGATTGTGTGTTTTCTGATCTGGGCGTTGTATCTTCATCACGATACTGTGTTATTTTATTCAGAAAGTATGTCAGTTTTCCTTCGGGAATAAACACAGTGGCAATTGTGCGCTCATCAACTTCTTTGATGGAACATAATTCTATGCCACTACGCTGGTATTCCAGACTTTGGAATTTAAGATCAAAGGCTTCTTCACTCTCAAAAGCAAGATAGATTCCGTTTCCTGAATCAAGTCCGAATGCTTTTTGTTCTTCAATAATTTCGGCTTCTTGTTCTCGTGCTCTTTCAATTTCACTAATAAGTTGATTAGCATGTATAGCGCGATTTCTTTCAGGGGTATTTACTTCACTTCCACCACCACCGGATCTTGGACTTGTGTAATTATCACTAGTTGCAGTATCTCGAACGAGTATGTGAGGTAGATTGTCCCTTCTATCTTCAGGCATTTAGTTTATTTAAGTTATATCTTATCGATGAATGTGTTGACGTTCTTGAACAGCACGTGAAATTATACTTTGTGTAATTTGATTCTTATTGTGTATTAGCATTTCTTTGATTGAATCTTCACATACACGGCTAATATCACCATGGCTAAGCCCATCGGCTTCTTCTGAAAGCTTTGTCCAATTAATACGGGATAATTTAAAACTTGCTAACTTGGATTTAAATGTATCTATGATCTCTTCTTGAGCAGGTAATTTATATTCAAGAATGTCATCGAAACGCCTGAAAAGAGCATGATCCAATAAATCACCATGATTTGTAGCAGCAATAAGTAAGCTATCAGAATCATCTTGCTCAATCATTTGTAAAAAGCTATTTAAGACTCTTCGTATCTCACCAACATCATTTGCAAGACCTCGTTGAGAGCCGATGCTGTCAAACTCATCAAACAAGTACACGCCGCGAGTTTGCATGATGGCATCAAATATTAATCTTAGCTTTGCAGCTGTCTCACCCATGTATTTAGTAATTAAACTATCGAGGTGTACAGTAAATAAAGGTAAGCCGAGTTCGCCAGCCAATACAGAAGCCGTTAGAGTTTTGCCAGTACCAGGAGGCCCAATAAGTAAAAGTTTTTTACGTGGTGATAATCCATGAGAACGAATCTTTTTAATTTGAGTATGCTCATGCATTAAACGTTGGAGACGGTCATCAATATTTGATGAAAGAACCATATCAGCAATACGGATCTTGGGGTATGTAACTGTCAAAAGCCCTGTTAATTCACCGCGTGGTTTTGTAAGAGGGATTGCTTGAACAATATTCTTTTGGTTGGCAGTTTTAGCGCTATCTATTAATGCGCGTAGTTCTTTCGCAAGCTTTCCATGACCAAGTTTGGCCTCGTGTGCAGCCATTTGCATTGCAATGGAATAGAACTGACTATTGTCCCCATCAATATGGGATTGTAGTAGTGCTTTGATTTGTTCGGCGCTTGGCATAGTCTTAAGTCTAGATTTCCAATAATTATCAGTACGGAGAGCTATATACCGCCTAAATATAAGATAATTATATACTCTAATGTTATTTTTTTATAAATCTAATAAAAATAATAGCTTAGGATGTCGTCGTGTTGCGTTTCAAACTAATCATATCATTGATTAGCAAAAGAAATCGCTTTATTGGAGACAAATGCTACTATTCCTTATTCTTGGGTATGGTTATTTGTTTTTCAGAAAAGTAAGTGTAGTAACTCTTTATATCATTTTATTTTGTGCGCTCAAAAGCGTATGAATATTATTTTACTCAAGATTGATTAGTTTCACTACTTAACAAAACCTACACGACTTTCGTTACGAGGGTGGAGCCCCCATAAACAGTGGGTCTCAGATTACACTGATAAGCCACAAATATAAAAATAGCCCAAGCCAACAAGCTAGGGCCACCTGACTCAACTGGTACAGGTTAACCAATAAGGGCTGAACCCCGCGTAATACGTGGCTTTTCACTATCATGAGGAAAATATTGTTCAAGAGTCGGCAACGCCGAGAAGGGGTATAAATGGTGGGCCTGGAAGGACTCGAACCTTCGACCTGCCGATTATGAGTCGGATGCTCTAACCAACTGAGCTACAGGCCCTGATTGTTGAGTATTCTTAAAGGGTTGTTACGTGTTGCTGAGAATATTCGGCTAGCGCCTCAAATGCTCAAACTCTGTGCTACCGCACCCCGCTCCAGGCCCTAAATGAAGACGCGTATTCTATAGCGCTTTGGGCCTGATGTCAGTAGTAATTTATTACTGAGTCGAGGTTTTAATCTTCGTCGTCACCGAGGAAGCTGCGCAGGTTTTCCGCGCGGCTTGGGTGGCGGAGTTTACGCAGAGCTTTGGCTTCGATCTGGCGTATGCGTTCACGTGTGACGTCAAACTGTTTGCCGACTTCTTCCAGGGTATGGTCGGTATTCATATCGATACCAAAACGCATACACAGAACTTTTGCTTCACGTGCGGTCAGGGTGGTGAGAATTTCGCGGGTTGATTCACGCAGTGATTCACCGGTGGCTGAGTCCATGGGTGCCATGATGTTCAGGTCTTCGATAAAATCACCAAGATGTGAATCTTCGTCGTCGCCAATCGGGGTTTCCATGGAGATGGGTTCTTTGGCAATTTTTAGTACTTTTCGTACCTTGTCTTCAGGCATTTCCATTTTTTCTGCCAGTTCTTCCGGTGTCGGCTCGCGACCCATTTCCTGAAGCATCTGGCGGAAGATGCGATTGAGTTTGTTGATGGTTTCAATCATATGTACCGGGATGCGAATGGTGCGTGCCTGGTCAGCAATCGAGCGTGTGATTGCCTGACGGATCCACCAGGTTGCATAGGTGGAAAATTTGTAACCACGGCGATACTCGAATTTGTCGACGGCTTTCATCAGGCCAATGTTGCCTTCCTGGATTAAATCGAGGAACTGCAGGCCGCGGTTGGTGTATTTTTTCGCTATAGAGATAACCAGTCGTAAGTTGGCTTCAACCATTTCTTTTTTAGCGCGACGTGCTTTGGCTTCGCCAATCGACATTTTACGATTGATTTCTTTAATGTCTGAAATGGTCAGGCCAAATTCTTTTTCGATCACGGCCAGTTTTTGCTGGTTGATTTTGATTTCGGGCGCAAGTTCTTTTAGTTTTTCTGAGTACTCGTGGCCTTTGCAATATTTATCAACCCATTTGGTGTTGACTTCATTTTGCGGGAAGGTGGTAATCATTATCTTGCGTGGCATGTGTGCTTTGTTGACAGCAAGGCCAAGGATATGTCTTTCCAGCTTACGCACGCGGTTAATAGTGTGGTGAAGGTCGATGGTTAAGCGATTGACCAGTGCCGGTGTATATTTGAATTCAAGAAAAGCACTCGCCATGGCAGTACGTGCTTTGGTGATTTCTTCAGCGGTGCTGTCTTTTTTATCTATGATGCTCTGGCAGCGAGTATGTGCGCGTTTTAATTTGACAAATATCTTTTTAACTTTTTCGATATCCGGGCCGGTATCAGAAACTTCTTCTTTTATTACGGGTTTACCAGCTGCAGCCATTTCAGCTTCTTTAGCTGCTCTGATCAGTGCTTCTTCGGCAAGCTGATCAAGTTCTTCATCGCTTTTGTGGAAATCGACAATTAACTCGTTAAGGCGGGTCTCACCAGCCTGTACTTTTTCCCATACATCAATCGTTTTGCTGACGGTTTTAGGGTTGGTCGCCAGTGCCTGCAGTACCTGTTTTAAGCCTTCTTCGATGCGTTTGGCAATTTCGATTTCGCCTTCACGGGTCAGCAGTTCAACACTGCCCATTTCGCGCATGTACATGCGGACTGGATCAGTGGTGCGGCCAAGCTCGCTTTCGATTGATGCCAGTGCGGCCACGGCTTCTTCCGTGGTTTCTTCATCATCATCACTGACTGAGGCGTCACTTAGTACCAGCGATTCAGCTTCAGGTGCCGTGTCCAGTACCTTGATGCCCATATCATTAATGGTGTTGATGATATCTTCAATTTGAGATGGGTCGACAATACCTTCAGGCAAATGGTCGTTGACCTCGGAATAGGTGAGGTAGCCTTGCTCTTTTCCTTTAGCGATAAGAGTTTTAAGACGTGATTGTTTGTCTTGTTCCAAGATTGGAGATGCCATAGAATTGCCCATAAAAAAATATACTCGAAATAGTCAGCGTAATGATAGTCTGCCAATATGTTGTCTGGTGTGACCAGTAATTCGACCTGGGCTAGAGTTAAAAATTCCAGAACAGATAATCTGGTGCTCTAATTCCCGGACGCAATCCGCCATTTTAACATTAAATGGTGATTATTTCTATAATTTCAAGACCAGGAAGGGTTTGATTCGCTATGGAGTTGGCATGATTTTCTCCGGATAATGATGGTTTCTGCCTGTGGCATTGCGCATAGGCAACATAAGTTGTCTGGAAATAATGAAAAGCACGGTTTTTAACCGATTAATGCGGCAGGTCTGGCAATGCTGGTCTATCGAAATGCAACTAAACAAAGAGATTAAGTAAATGGTATCACTTGAAACCCCGGTATGTGAATTTGATAAAGCAATTGAGGATTTTTCTTTGCCTGGTATTGATGGCAAGATATGGACGCCTGAAACGTCGCGTGGTGAAAAGGGCTTGCTGGTCATGTTTATCTGTAATCATTGCCCTTATGTGAAATCAATACGCGAACGTATTGTGCGTGATGCCCGGGAGTTGATGGAATATGGTATTAACAGCGTTGCCATTATGTCGAATGATCCTGCGGAATACGAAGAGGACTCATTCGAAAATATGCAAAAAGTAGCACAGGATTTTGCTTTTCCGTTTCCTTATTTGCTGGATGAAACGCAACAGGTAGCAAAAGCCTATGGTGCGGTGTGTACCCCGGATTTTTTTGGCTATAACGATAAAATGTTATTGCAGTATCGCGGTCGTTTAGATGAAAGCCGCAAAGAAACCGCTGCGGCCGATGTTAAGCGTGATTTATTTGATGCCATGAAGCAGGTTGCGCAGACTGGTCGAGGGCCTGAGCAGCAAATACCGGGCATGGGTTGTTCGATAAAGTGGAAAGCGGCTTGAAGGGTATACCCCTGGGCCTTTATTCGATTATAGCCAATTCACCTGTAGCTATAGCTATGCTTTAATTACGGGCGTCCTGTCCTGCACCCTACGGGCTCGCTTCGCTCATGTAAAATCCTTCCTGCGATTTTATCGGCGAATCGGCCAAGCTGACTCGCTGAGATTTCCCCAGCTACTGCTTTCCTATGAAATATCCGGGTTAGCGTCATTGTCAGCATGGTTGTATCCGTTATATAGGTATTAAAAATATAGGAGTTAGTGGTAATTAATTTCACTTTTATTGATTTATGCCCTGAAAGTTACCTGTAACATTATTAAAATACCCTGCTTGTCTGGAGCTAAATATAAGGTGCTGAAAAAATAGTGCTTCAGCGGGATTGCAATGTTGCTTGCCGGGAGAGGAATGGTTGCATGTGAGCCTGGCAACGACCAGGTATCTCCAATGGGAGTGCCAGCTATTGTCACAGCTGCTTGCTCATTAGCTTGAATTAGGGGAAAATACGCGCCTCTCGATGCTCTCTGGCATGGCAGTTTATAAGCTGTTTTTGGTGCTTTAGTCATTGATTTCAATAGAATTTATGTTGCTTCGCAGGTGCTGTATTTGGCCTGTTGTGGTGGCTTTTCAGTTACAAAAACTTAATCGGAGAGCACTATGCCTTCACGTAAAGACCTAGCAAATGCCATTCGTGCCCTGAGTATGGATGCCGTACAACAAGCAAATTCCGGTCACCCCGGTGCGCCAATGGGTATGGCAGATATCGCAGAGGTACTGTGGAATGATAATTTAAAACACAACCCGGCCAATCCCAAGTGGACTGATCGCGACCGTTTTGTTCTTTCTAATGGTCATGGCTCAATGCTGATTTATTCATTGCTGCACTTAAGCGGTTATGATCTGAGCATTGATGATCTGAGAAACTTTCGCCAGTTACATTCTAAAACGCCGGGTCACCCCGAGTATGGTTATGCGCCTGGTGTTGAAACCACTACAGGCCCTTTAGGTCAGGGTATAACGAATGCTGTTGGCATGGCGATTGCTGAACGTGCTTTAGCGGCTGAGTTTAATCAGGGCGGCCATGACATCGTTGACCATAATACTTATGCGTTCCTGGGTGATGGTTGTTTGATGGAAGGTATTTCTCACGAAGCCTGTTCACTTGCTGGTACGTTAGGTTTAGGCAAGCTGATTGCATTCTGGGATGACAATGGTATCTCTATTGACGGCCATGTTGACGGCTGGTTCACAGACGATACGCCTAAGCGTTTCGAGGCATACGGCTGGCATGTTATTGCTGACGTAGATGGGCATGACCCTGAAGCTATTGCTAAAGCAATGGAGTTTGCCAGGGCAATGACTGATAAACCAACCATGATTTGCTGCAAAACCACCATCGGTTTTGGTTCGCCTAATAAAGCAGGCAGCCATGCCTGTCATGGTGCGCCACTGGGTCAGGAGGAAATTAACCTGACTAAAGCGGCTTTAGGCTGGGATCACGAAGCTTTCGACGTACCTGCTGATATTTATGCCGGTTGGGACGGTAAAGCAAAAGGTGCTTCTGCTGAAGCAGCATGGAATGAAAAATTTGCTGCCTATGAAACCACGAATCCTGAGCTTGCTGCTGAATACCAGCGTCGCATGTCAGGTGAGTTGCCAGCAGACTGGTCTGCGCAGGCTGATGCATTCATTCAGTCGGTCGTTGATGAAAAGAAAACGACAGCAACACGTCATGCATCTCTCGCATCTATTGAAGGTTTCACAAAAATATTACCTGAAATTTTCGGCGGTTCGGCAGACCTGGGTTGTTCTAATATGACTGAATGGTCTACTTACAAGCCCATGCGTGCTGCTACCCCAGACAGTAACTACATCAACTACGGTGTACGTGAATTTGCAATGTCAGCCATTATGAATGGTATTGCTCTGCACGGCGGCCTGATTCCATTTGGTGCGACCTTCCTGATGTTCTCGGAATATGCGCGTAATGCATTGCGTATGTCTGCACTGATGAAGATTCAAAGTATTTTTGTTTACACGCATGACTCAATCGGTCTGGGTGAAGACGGTCCTACGCACCAGGCAGTTGAGCAGATACCAACATTACGCATGATTCCAAATATGGATGTATGGCGTGCCTGTGACACGGTAGAAAGTGCCGTTAGCTGGCGAGCAGCACTGGAGAGGAAAGATGGTCCAGCATGTCTTATTTTCTCTCGTCAGAACCTGGATTACCAGGAGCGTACTGCAGAGCAGGTCGCTAACATTTCCAGGGGCGGTTATGTGCTGAAAGATTGCGATGGTACGCCTGATGTAATCATTATTGCTACTGGTTCAGAAGTTGCCCTGGCAATGGGTGCGGCCGAGCAAATTACAGATAAGAAAGTACGTGTTGTTTCAATGCCTTCTACTAATGTATATGATGCGCAAGATGATGCTTATAAAGAATCTGTACTGCCTGCAGCGGTAACTGCGCGTGTTGCTGTTGAAGCAGCGGTTACCGATGGCTGGTATAAATATGTTGGTTTGAATGGCGCTGTTGTTGGTATTGATCGCTTTGGCGAATCAGCACCTGCGCCACAGCTGTTTGAATACTTTGGCTTTACTGTTGATAACGTGGTTGAAGCAGTAAACAGCGTAGCTTAAAAGCCAGTCAAGCAATTAGCCGCGGAACAATGCAAATAGCGCAAAGATTAAGATTAAAGTTATTTCTTTGCGTTATTTTTGCGTCCTTCGCGGTAAAGAGTTTTTAATTTTTATATATTTTTAATTTAAGATTTGGAGAAATAAAATGACAATAAAAGTCGGTATTAACGGTTTTGGCCGTATTGGTCGTATGGCATTTCGTGCGATTGCTAAAGACTTCCCGGAAATTGAAGTTGTAGGTATTAATGACCTGCTAGACGCTGATTACCTGGCGTACATGCTTAAATACGATTCAGTACACGGCAACTTTGCTGGTGACATCGCGGTAGA
>RCNG010001131.1_pt1 | contig 13052 bp, 9 predicted proteins | sample 2041371 | NCBI WGS metagenome assembly RCNG01 (sample SAMN09708227, study PRJNA481090) | Marine sediment metagenome, whole genome shotgun sequencing project. | biome: marine sediment; feature: ocean; material: sediment; isolation source: Sewage treatment plant 1 marine sediment (STP1) ... | reverse complement strand
GAGGTGGCTGTTGCTGTCGAACGGACCGAAGAGGATTCCCCTGAAATCTCGACCGAGCACCATATTGCTGAAGGTGATCATCTCGTCGCCGTGAAACGGGCGGGGCAGATACCGCAGTCGGACCACCAGTGAAACCGCGAGCAGGAGTGCGGTGGCGACGAGATCGTGACGGACTCCGGCCGAAAACGGATCTGGAGTGTTGGAGCCTCGAGCCCGGTCGGAGCTATGCCACTTCATACCCGGCCGTGCGGAGTGTGGTCACCGCCGCCTCGATTTCGGCGCCGCGCACCAGGATGTAGTCGGTGTCGTAGGTCGAGATGGCGAAGATCGAGACACCGGCGTCGGCGAGGGTTCCCGAGATCCCGGCGAGGATCCCGACGAGGCTGAAATCCAGCGGTCCACGGACCTTGAGGGCGCGCCAGCCCGCCGTGTGGGTGACATCGTCGGGAACCGGATCGGCGGCGCAGACCAGCGAGAGTTCCTCGTCGGTGCTGGTGATGGACGTCAATTCACCGGACCAGGCCCAATTGGGCACCGCGGCATCGACGGGAAGTCGGCAGACCGCCAGTTCGTCCTGAAGCAGGTCGAGAGTGAATTTGGGATTATCCATTGCCGATCGAGTGTATGGGCTCCGGATGGGTCTGTCATCCCGGGGTCAACCAGGGATCTTCCGGGGAGACGAACCTTCTGCAAATGGAGCGTCGTCGCAGCGCAGACGCCTCGTCGGCGTGAAGGCGGACGGCGCAGGCGGGGGCCTGCTCTGAAAATGACCGGTCGCTCTTGTGGCGGCGGTCTTCCAGCCTGCCTTCGTTGCCGCTACACTACGCTCGTATGCGAAAGACAATTCTTTTCCTCGCCATCGTGGGTTGCGCAGGTCTCTTCACGCTGTGGAGGTGCGGCGGAGATCCCATCGGTCTTGACAGACACACCGGTGACCTCGACGCGACCCGAGTGGTCTACGATCTCGCCAGTCGGGCGGGTTCGGCGGAGGTTGTGCGCTCTGCCCCACTCATCGATGTCGGCTCGGCCGAATCGGCGGATGCGCTCATCAGCGGCTGGGGTGGGCCTGAGAACGATCGCGAGGCGGGAGAGGACTTCGCGTGGGCCATCGCCGATCGAGCGGTGCTTGAAACGACTCTTTTGGGAGGGGAGCCGCTGAGCCTGGATCTTCGCTGCCGGCCGTTCCATTGGGACGGCGCGCCGGAACAGCGGCTTCGGGTCACGGTCAACGGTCGGAAGATCGGTGAAGCTGTCCTCGCTTCAGGTTTCCGTGACTATTCGTTTCCGCTGCCAAAGGGTGTTACCGGACCGGGGATGAACCGGGTGGAACTCAAGTTCTCGTGGACGGCGGCGCCGGCTGACCGACTGCCGGGCAATACGGATCAGCGGACCCTCGCCGCGGCGTTTCAGTGGGTGAGTTTCGGTTCTCCCCATGAGCATTCAACCAATGGGATGCCGCCGCCCGATCCGAGAATCCAGGGAACCGAGTTGATGCTCCCACCCGGAACTGGTCTTCGCTTCCAGTTGACGATACCGAAAGACGCTGTCCTCGATCTCGGGATATCGAGACCTCCAACCGGCCCCGGATTCGGCGGACTGATCTGGGTGGGGCAGCCGGGCGAACCGGCGGCGCGAGTGGTGGCGGTGGATCCGGCCGAGGTTTCCGGCGATCGGGTTCGTTTCGAAATCGATTCCCCCATCGGAGAGACCATCGAGATCGGGTTTGCGACCACAGGTGAGGGGACCGGCAACGACGCGCTCGCCTTCCAATCACCCAGGATCCTCGGTCGCGGCGACGCGGGAAATGAAATCGCCAACGTCGTGCTCATAGTGGTCGATACGCTTCGCGCCGATTTCCTCGGCGCATACGGTGCGGATGTGGAGACTCCGGTTTTCGATGGGCTCGCCCGGAAGGGTGTGCTCTTCACCCGAGCACGATCGCATATCCCGATCACGGGCCCCAGCCACGCTTCGCTCTTCACATCACGACTGCCCATGGAGCACGGCGTGCTCAACAATGCGCAGGAGTTGGCCGACGGGTTTCCGACCCTCGCCGAATCCATGCAGGCCACCGGTCGGCAGACGGCGGCGGTGATCAGCCTTGGAGTCATGCAGCGCAAATTCGGATTTAATCGGGGCTTCGATCGATATGGCGACGATTTTCCACGAGACTGGATGAAGAACGCCTCCGAAGTCACGGACGAGGCTCTGATGCTGACCGACGAAGCACTGGCTCGACCGTATCTGCTGTGGGCCCACTACTCGGATCCTCACGAGCCCTACGCCCCCCCGAATCTCAACTATCCCCGGATAGAGTTGCGTCTCGACGGAAAGAGGTTCGGAGAGATCGACGCGGGTGGGCGGGGCCTTCGTTTCGATCTCGAAATCCCTCCCGGCGCGACCGAGTTGGAGCTCGTTCCCCTCGATGTGGAGCCTGGGCGTTCGTACCGTTTCGATACTCTGAGGATCGACGATCCGTCCATCGAGATCGAGCCCCTGGGCGGGTGGAGGATGCGCGAAAAGCGGGTCGGTCCGCCGACCTATCAGACCACCCTGCCGGCAACCCTAAGGCTCAACAATCCGACGGCGCAGTCGGTTTCGACCGGTCTCCTCCTGACCTGTAAGCAGCTTCTTTCGAAGCCCGAGATTCGCGAACGCTACGCCGGTGAAATCGAGTATGCCGATGGTGAGATCGGACGTCTCCTCGCCGGTCTCGAAGAGAGGGGGTTGATGGACAACACCCTCGTCATCTTCGCCTCGGATCACGGCGAAGGTCTGGGCAATCACAACCACGTGGGTCACGTCAGCCAGCTCTACGACACGCTGATCCATGTCCCGCTGGTCTTTGTCTGGCCGGAGAATCTCCCTGAAGGGCTCGTGATCGACGAGCCGGTGGGTCTGGTCGATGTCTTTCCCACCGTGGCGGACCTGCTGGGGTTGGCGCGGCCTGCCGAGGCATCGGGTCTCAGTCTAACGCCCCTTTTCCGAGGCGAGGCACTGCCCCGACGTGCGTTCCTCGCGGCCACATACCCACCCGAATCCGCGTCGTCGAAACGGGCCATTGTTCTCGACGGTCACAAGTTCATTCATTCGTGGACCGCCGAGAGAGACTGGGTCGAACTCTACGATGTGGTCAATGATCCCGGTGAGCTCGAGAACCTCGCACAGTCACACCCGGAGATCCTGGAACGGCTCCGCGCCGAGATCCAGCGCCGGCTCGCCGAACTTTCAGAGGGATCAACTGTGGAAGCCGAGCTCAGCGAAGAGGACAAGGCGCAGTTGCGGGCGCTGGGGTATCTCCACTGATGGCAGAGCAACGAGTTCAATGAAGAATCTCCACTCAACTGTCATTCTGAGCGAACGAAATGAGTTGCGGATCCCCCGAGGTACTGAGCGAGGCCGAGGGTGAGAATGCCATCCCGACACTCGGGGGAGCATCGACGTCACTCGTCGGTGTCGACGACGCCCATGAGACGTGGGGTGACCACCAGATGAAGATTGCGGGACTCGCGATCGCGGTACTGGTCGTAGGACTGGCTGGTTGTGGGTTATTTGATGCTGAACCCGATCCGGTGATCGGATTCATGGCGAGGGTCGACGATGTGACCGAACTCGATGATCTCCACGATGAAATCGAGTTCATCGAGTCCGGTGAGTGGGTGGAGAGCTACCGGCCGGAGAAAAGCTCTCCGGGCTATAACCTGGTTCTCTACCGGCGGCGAATACCCATGCTCATGGATATGCAGGGGCACGTCGTCCACAGTTGGCCGAAGGTCCGGGCGGTGGGTCGGGTTCGTCTCGATCATCAGGGCCGGCTCATGGCGATCGGTGTCGACGACATGCTCAAGGAGTATGACTGGGATGGCAATCTGACCTGGGCCTATGCTCTGCCGAGGGTCGAGGATCTCCCGCATCACGATTTCATCAAGCTCGGCAACGGCAACGTTTTGGTGCTGGCGCAGGAGACCGAGACACGCTCCGACTATGTTCAGGAGATCGATCGCGAGGGTCGCGTCGTCTGGGAATGGTGGCCGAGAGACCACCTCGAGAAGCACTTTCCGGACCGGGATCGAAGGTATCCGGATCCGACGCACATCAATTCGCTCTTCGAACTCGAGGAGAATCGGTGGTTCGATGCCGGGGATGATCGCTTCAAGCCCGGCAACATCCTCATCAGCGCCCGGAACCTTAACGCGATCTTCATCGTCGAGAGGTCAACGGGCGAGATTGTGTGGAAGCACCTGGAAGGTCTCGACTTTCAGCACGAAGCTCAGATGGTGCCGTTGGGGGTGCTCGGCGGCGGGCTCATCGTCGTTTTCAACAACGGATACCACAACGTCAACGACTACCGGCGGAGCGAGATCAGAGCCATTCAACCCGTCGATGGACGTGTGGTGTGGGGCTATTCGTCACCGAGTTTCTTCACGACTGTCGCCGGCGTCCAGCAGGTGCTGCCGAATGGAAATCTCCTGGTCACCTCCAGCGAGGGTGGCAGGGTCTTCGAGATTACTCCGGAGAAGGAGAAGATCTGGGAGTGGATCCCGCCCTACCTCCCCATGCGGGTCATCCGCCACCCGGCCGATCACTGCCCGCAGCTCGAGGCCCTGGGCCGGTTGGATCCAACCCCGGTGGAGAGAGACGATCGACAACCCTGGATCGACATCGAGCTCGGCCAGTTCACTTTTCGCAAGGACTATCGGGTGGCGACGCTCTACGGTCTCGTGCGGGAGGTGCTCCGGGCGCCTGCCGGTTGCAGCGAACTGCTCCTGCCGGTGGATCCCGTGGTCCAGGTCGCCTATGGTTTCGACGATGCTGTGCTCGAAGGCGCCCCGGAGACGGCGACAATCAGGCTGACCGTGCAACCGCTCGGCGGCGGCAAGAAGCGGGTCGTCATCGATGACACTCTCAGCTCGACCGGCGATGAGATCTTTCGAGACCGATATGCCGCGGTTTCGGGCTTGGGTCTCAAGCGAGCCGAACTCTGTGTCGAGGTCCGAGTGAGCGGATCCGACGACCCGCGTTCCCTCCACCCGTCGATTTTTCTGACCAACCCTCGGTTCTACTCCCGCAAGAGGGCGATGCTCACGCGCGAGTGGAAGGAAAAGAGGTTGACCCTTCAGGAACAGACCCTCCGGGAGCGGCAACTTCGCGCCATCGGCTATGTCGAGTAAGGCTCCGACCACCGGGTCCCGGGCGATCGTGAGGTTTCTTCCGGCCACAACCGATGTCGTGTGGCTGGTGGCCGCGCTCTATTTCAAGCAGACCCATGCGGTGGAATCCATGTTGTGGCACCTCAAACCGGGCGGGGTCTGGATGACGCTGTCGGTTGCCGCACTCTTCGGCCTGCTGGTGCTGTTCCTTCCGCAGCGGGGCCGGCCGTGGGTCTCGTTCGGGGTCAACTCCGGGCTCTCGTTCATGCTCTTCGGCGATGTGATCTACCTCCGCTATTTCAGCGACATGCCTTCGTTCGCCCTGATGAGCGCGAGTCACCAGACCTTTCAAGTCACCGACAGCGTCGCCATGCTGGTCAAGCCCGCTGACCTCCTCATGTTTGTCGATCTCCTGCCCATGGCGCTTGCTGCGCACTGGCTGAGTTCAAAAACTCCCTGGAAATGGACGCGACCCCTGGCAGCAGCCGTCTTTCTCGGACTGCTCGCTCCGATGATTCGGTGGTCGTGGGACGCAGCCACCGCGGAGGTGGGCGTTTCGATTCAGCGTTTTTCCAACCAGCGGGTGGTGGTGACCATCGGGGTTCTCGGCTTTCACCTGCTCGACGCCGCCGATGTTCTTCGCGATACGGTCTTGGGCTGGTCGGTCACCGAGGACGACTGGCGGTTTGTGCTCGATGTCATGGAAGAGCGCCGTCCACAACGAGCCGGAACCGGCGAGTTCTTCGGTTCGGCTCGGGGATTCAATCTGGTCATGATCCAAATCGAGACTTTGGAGGGCCCCGTCGTCGGCCTCCAGGTCGACGGTCAGGAGGTTACGCCGACCCTCAATCGACTCGCCCGGGAGAATCTCTATCTGAGCCTCTGTTTGGATCAGAGCGCCCGCGGCCGGACCTCCGACGCGGAACTCCTGAGCCAGGCGTCACTTCTTCCCGCGGAGAAGGGGGCGGCGGTGTTTCTCCACGCCGGGAACGATCTGATCGGTCTTGCCGATGTGTTGTCGGGGCACGGCTACCAGACCGCCGTCGGGATCGCCCACAAGCCCCGGTTCTGGAACCGGCGCTACAGCCACCCCGCTTTCGGGTTCTCTCAGGGGTGGTATGTGAACGACTTCGAACCCGGCCCGAATGTTGGGTGGGGGCTCAACGACCGAGACTTCCTGCGCCAGGCTGCGGATCGGGTGATCGGTCTCGAACAGCCGTTCTTTACTTTTCTCCTGACCCTGTCGAACCACCACCCGTTCACGGGCTTTCCTGACGAATTTCAGCTGCTCGATCTCGAGAGCATCGACGACGAGTCGGTTTCGGGCTACCTGCATTCCATGCGCTGGGCGGACGAGGCGGTTCGCGGATTTCTTGAGAGGCTCGATGACGCCGGAATGACCGAGTCCACCGTGGTCGTGATCTGGGGAGACCACGACTCATCCTTGATCCGATCACCCGAGGGCGCCAGGAGCATGGGTCTGCCTTACTCCCAACCGGAAGGCCTGCTGTATGACCGGGTGCCGGTGATCGTTCGGGCACCCGGTGTGAAGGGTCTCTCGGGAACAATCGATTTTCCCACGGGGCTCTCCGATCTGCCCCCGACCGTCGCGGCTCTCCTCGGAATCGATCCTCTCAATCTGCCGTGGTTGGGCCGGAACATCCTCGGCCTGCCCGCCGACGAGCCGATCATCTGGGGCCTCAACGGGTGGGTCGATGAAACCCGCATCCACCGCAGGGCCAATCCCATGGGATGCTGGGACCGAACCACCGGACAGAAGGTGCCTGACGAGTTGTGCGCTGAAGGGATGGGCCACGCCCTGCGGATGCGCAGGGTCGGCACGCTCATTCTCGAGGGGGATCTGCAGGGGCGTCTCAGAGACGCCCTGTCGGAGGGTCCGTGACGGGCGCCGGCGCGGGGGGCGAGGACTTGGTCGTGCCGAACAAGATTGTCCGAATCCGTGGCCTGCTTTGCACTCTGCGCATGAGAGGGGAGTGGCACGCGCTGTGATTTACGGGACAAAAATCGCTGCGGTCTGCGTCGTGGTTGGTGCCGCCGCGCTCGCCGCGAGCTGCAGCGGAGGATCGAAAACCGTCGACGAGAAACCCGACGACGGCAGGGACATCGCCAGCGTGCTGCTCATCACCATCGACACATTGCGCGCCGACCACCTCGGCGTGTATGGTGCAGATCTTTCGACCCCGAACCTGGATGCCCTCGCCGCCCGCGGTGTCCGTTTCACGAACGCTCGGTCGCACATCCCCATCACCGGGCCGAGCCACAGTTCGCTCTTCACCTCGCTGTTGCCCATGGAACACGGAGTTCTCAACAACGGCAACAAGCTGAGTGATCGGTTCCCGACCATGGCGGAGGCACTGGGCGCCTCCGGTCGGCAGACCGCCGCGGTGATCAGCCTCGGCGTGATGAAGGAGAGGTGGGGCTTTGGCCGCGGGTTCGATCACTATGGCGGTCGGTTTGAACGTGACTGGATGAAGGACGGAGCCGAGGTGACCGACGAGGTCCTGGCCCTGTCCGACGACTCGTTGGGCCACCCGTACTTTCTCTGGGCTCACTACTCGGACCCGCACGAGCCCTACGCCCCGCCGGGTCTCGACTACCCTGGAATCGAGCTTCGCCTGAACGGCCGTGTTGTCGGCCGGCTCGACTCCGGTGGCCGCGGCAAACGGGTCAATCTCGATCTACCGCCCGGGGAGAGCACGCTCGAGCTGGTGCCTCTCGACGTGGAGCCGGACCGGATCTACGTGTTCAACAAGATGCTCGTCCGTGATCCGTCGATCGAGATCAAGCCCATCGGTAGCTGGAGGTTGACCAAGAAACCGAGTGGGCGCACGCAGTTTCGTGGCAAGCTTCCGGCGATCGTACAGCTGGCCAATCGATCGGCGGGATCGGTCGAAACCGACCTCGTTCTGGCCTGCAAACAGGTGCTGAGCATGCCCGAGATTCGACGACGTTACGCTCTGGAAGTGAGGTTCGCCGATCGTGAAATCGGTCGACTGCTCGCCGGTCTCGAAGCGCGTGGGCTCATGGATGACACCCTCGTCGTCATCACATCGGATCACGGTGAAGGTCTCGGTGATCATGACCTCGTCGGCCACATCAACCAACTCTATGATTCGTTGCTGCACGTCCCCCTGGTCTTTGCGTGGCCGGGAGAGCTCCCAGCGGGAGCTGTGGTCGATTTTCCGGCGAGTCTCGTCGACGTGTTTCCGACCATCGCAGAACTCCTCGGTGCGGAAGCACCACCGGACGGATCAGGGATCAGCCTGGTGCCAGTCATGCGGGGTGGTGATCTTCAGGCGAGGCCCGTGCATCTGGCGACCTTTCGGCCGCAATCGCCGCACGACAAGCGTGGGTTGGTCATCGACGGCCACAAGTACATTCACTCCTGGACGGACGAGCGCGACTGGGAGGAACTCTACGACCTCGGCGAGGATTCGGGCGAACTCGAGGATCTTGCCGGGGGGGATCCTGAACTGCTCGGTCGGATACGCACCGAAATGGAGCGGCGTCTGGCCGAGATGGTTGAGAGTCCACGGTTGGAAACGGAACTCAGCGACGAGGAGAAGGCGAACCTGACGGCATTGGGCTACCTGTCGGAGGGCCCGTGACGGGCGGTGCGACCGTGGGGACCTCGTCCCAGACGACAAACCGGTCCGAATAGAGGCCGCGAACGTCCTGTTTCGCGTAACCCATCATCGCGTCGGCCTTGTTGACCGTGTGAACCAGTGAGTCGACGCCGATAGCTGCGAGCCGCGCCACGAGGTCGGGATTGAAGCGCTTCTGACTCATGGTGATGACCGGGATCCGGTGCTTCTCCGCCAGTTCAACCACCGTGTCGTCATCGATCTTGGTGTTGTATAGGGTGAAAATCACTGTCGCGAAGGCGCCGTGGTCCCCCTCCATCCGGGCCACATCGCGCCACTGATCGCCTTTGTAGAACTGGGGAATGATGCGACCGACGAGCGCTGGATCCACGGCTCCGACGACCGCCAGGACCTCCTCCATGCAGGGGTTGAAGCCGTGCTTGCAGTCGGTGACGAGATAGGTGTCGGGATGATCGACGAGAAACCGGGCAAGGGTTTCGAAATCGATCAAGGTGAAGCGATCGGCGTAGCGGTGGCTGAGAAACTCCGACGTTGTCATTTCGGTGACCGGAGTCTCCAACCCGAGATGTTTCTCGTGGTTGTTGTGAAAGCACACCAGCTCCCGGTCGGCGGTGAAGCTCAGATCGACCTCGAGAAACCGACCACCCCGTGCAAGGGTGCTCTCCAGGGCCTCGAGCGAGTTGCTGTAGTTCTTTCCCTCGATACCGCCCAGAGCATGGGCGACCAGCGTATTCGACGGGAAGCGGAAGTCGTGGGGTCGGAGGTGATCGACCTCCCGATCGTGGGACCCACAGGCAAGGCCGAGAGTCAGCCAGAAAACGGCGATCCAGCGGTGGGAGATATGCGGGCTAGTCGCTGACATAACCCAGAGCTTCGAGCAACTCGCGTTCGTCCTCGGTGACCTCCGCGGTTTCGGTTGCGACCGAAAGCCTCGGTGGTAGACCGATTCGTCGGGTGAGGATCCTGCCGAGGCCGGCTCCAATCTCAGGTTCGTTTGCCAATATGTTGTTGAGCTCACCCGGATCCGTCGACAGGTCGAAGAGGGCGCCCGAACCCGCTGAGGTGAGGATCAGACTCCAATGCAGGGTCCGCAAGCCCACATATGGGGCCGCCCCGGTGGTGCGGGTGACCATGAATCGTCCGTCGGACTCGGTGTTCGGCGCCAGTAGATCGACTCCGGAGCCGCCATGGTGGGAGATGCCGGCGGTCCCGAGGAGGGTGGGAACGATATCGGCGAGGGTCGCCAGTCGGTCGGTTTCGATTGACGGATCGCGGTGACTCCCGGGTAGACGCAACACGAACGGGACGTGGAGCATCTCGCCGAAAACCGTGCTGTTGTGCCCCAAGAAGCCGTGCTCCATGAATGCTTCGCCGTGATCGGAGGTGATCAGGATGACGGTGTCCTTCCAGCGTGGTCGGCGCTGCAGTGCGTTGACGATGATTTGGACGGCGTCGTCCGCGGTTCTGAGGTTTCCGTCGTAGAGATTGCTCAGATGCTCGATGCACTCGTTGACCAACGGGACCTCGCGGCCGTCGACGGCCGAGGTGGTCCGGCTGAAACCGTCACATGGTCCGTCGTAGGACGGGTCGGTGAAGAGGTCGAATCTCTCCGGTGGGTCATATGGGGAGTGTGGGGGGACGAGATGAACCTGGAGGTGGAGAGGACGATCGTCGTCGATGGTGTCGAGCCACTCCGCCACGAGCTTGGCGGTGAAGTGCGCTCTCCGGGATTGCGTCCTCGGAGCCTCTTTCCAGATCTGGCGAAACACATCGTAGCCCTGCGCGAAACCCTTGCTCATGGAGTTGTTCGGAGTCGCGCTGAAGGCTGCGGTGAAATAACCGTTCTCTTGAAGAGACTCGGCCAGGGTGACGGCCTCTTCGCTCAGGACATCCTCGTGGCGGATCACGCCGTGGTCGAAAGGGCTGAGACCGGTGATCATCGTCGGGACCGAGCACAGGGTGTAGGGCGCAAGGGCGTAGGCGTGCGGGAACACGACGGATCTGCTGGCGATTCCGTCGATGAAGGGCGTGGTCTTCCGGGAATGGCCGGCAAAGGAGAACCGGTCGGCGCGGGCGGCATCGAGGGTGATCAGAACGATGTCCGGGGGTGAATCGATGTTGACGGACGCAGATGGCGGCGAGGATTCGTTTGGACGTTCGTCCGCGGCGAAGACGATCCGCGGAGGTGAGATTGCCAGCTGGCCTCCGTCAATCGACACCTCGGCCGTCACGAGCGCCCAACGTCCATCCAGATGACCCACGGGCAGACCGATCCGGCCTCGATCTCGCACCAAAGATCCGTCAATCGTGGTTTGCTTTCGATGGTGACCATCGACATCCTCGGACGCGAAGACGACCTTGACGGTGGACAGGTCGACGCTTCGAGAGGGCTGAAGGTCGAACTCGAGATCGCGTGCTCCGGGGGTAATAAACAGGGGCAGAACCAGGGTCCCGGACTGTCGAATGTTGAAGGTCCGTTGCTGGTTGTCCCAGACACTGGTGGGCGCGGATTCCGAGCTGTCGGCGGGCGCACCATAGGAACCTGCCAGCAAAGAAAACTGATCGACCGTCGCGGCGATGGAGCGGTCGTCCTTGCTCCTCCCTGCCTGGCGAGGCGAGGCTGCATGGGCGAACTCGAGGGTGATTTCGTTGCGACCGACGACCATGAGCGCGTGAGGGATCGGCTGTCGGATGGAGCGCCACTTCCTCGAGACCGGGTGCTGTCCGATGTCCTTGCCGTTGACGAGGATCCGGAGAGACTGTTTGACGTTTTCCGGAAGGATGTCCTGAGCTTTCAGTCGTAAGACAAGGGTGCGGGAGACCTCGGTGGAGATCTCGACTTGGGCCTGTGCACGTTTTCCGAACACGTGAGATCCCCACTTGCCGGGGAGCAACCAACCATCGCCAAGGGAGCACGGGTTGATCTCGCGCTCCCAGATCTCGTTCCAATCCCGCAAGGTCGTGACCGGACACTCAATGGATGCCTGATGCGTTTCGGCGACGATGAAATAGTGATCGGCGTGAGTGAGTTCGGGGAAATCGAGGCCCATGGGCGGAGGACGAAAGCTGTGGTGCGACAGGTCGATCGCGGCCACGATAAGGGCCGCGACTCCGAAAACGGTGAAGGCAAATTGCTTGATGGTCAAATCTGTGGCTCGATTCCCTCGGGAATGATCAAGAGTATAGCGCTGCTGTCTCTCGCGACCGGTAACCGACAACGCCGGACTCGACAATCCAGTTTTGTAGGGAGACTAGTATGAAATTGCAGATGCCGATCGGCGTGGTGCTTCTGGTTGCCGCCGGGGCCGTGGCACAACGCCCGGAACCCGAGGTTGTGGCAACCTGGGGCGGCGACGACGTTTACCAGGTCCTTCCGCTTGGGGCCATTCCCGCCATCGACGACCCCGAGTTCGTTACGGGAACCGCTGCCGATGCCCAGATGAAGGCCGAAGAGCCCGTCCTCGGTGTCGTCATCGGCGGCACTGCCCGGGCCTACTCCTTGTGGCAGCTCGACAGTCACGAGCTCGTCAACGACTCCATCGGGGGGACGGCCATAGCGGCCACCTGGTGACCACTGTGCTCTACGGGCGTAGTTTACGTCCGCACCCTCGGCGCCCACACCTACACCTTTCAGGTTTCGGGCAAGCTCTGGCGCAACAGCTTCATCATGGAGGATCGTGAGACCTCGACCTCGTGGAGCCACGTGACCGGCCGGGCCCTCGGCGGACCCGGGCGGGGCGCACAACTTCAGGCCCTGCCATCGGTCCAGACCACCTGGACCGAGTGGAAGAAGGCCCACCCCGAGACGGATGTGCTCAAGAAATCCAAGGAAGTGCTCTCGTCGCACTACGAGAGGTACTTCAGCGACCCCGAACGCCTGGGGCTTTTCCGCGCCCAGTGGCTGACCGAGGTCATGCCGGGCAAGACTCTGATCTGGGGCGCCACGATGGGAACCCACGCCGTCGCCGTCACCGATGAAGCGTTGGCCGATGGCGCCCAAGCGAGTGTCGATCTCGGCGGTACACCGGTCGTCGTCAAACGGGACGCCGATGGGGGAGTCAGAGCCTACGCCGGAGAGGATCGCGATGAGATTCCCGTCACGAGAGCTTTCTGGTTCGCCTGGTCGTCGTTCTATCCCAATACGCAGGTGGTTCAGTAGTTCTTAGTTCAGCCTCTTGCAAAATTCAAGAATCGGACACTGAAGTCTTCCGACCCACCTCGCCAATAGGCCGGCGAGACACCGGCCCTACAATGGATCTCAGCCCTTTGTAGTGCT
>RCNG010001129.1_pt1 | contig 13066 bp, 13 predicted proteins | sample 2041371 | NCBI WGS metagenome assembly RCNG01 (sample SAMN09708227, study PRJNA481090) | Marine sediment metagenome, whole genome shotgun sequencing project. | biome: marine sediment; feature: ocean; material: sediment; isolation source: Sewage treatment plant 1 marine sediment (STP1) ... | reverse complement strand
CATGCTTCCGAGATCAAGAAAGGGCTCGAGTCCGAGACCTTCCGGATCCAGAAGATCGAGAAGAAGCAAACGAAGCGGAACCCACCCCCGCCGTTTATTACGAGCACGCTCCAGCAGGAGGCCTCGCGGGCCTATCGATTCACCCCGAAGAGGACGATGAAGATTGCCCAGAAGCTTTACGAGGGGGTCCCCATGGGGGAAGAGGGGCCTGAGGGGCTGATTACGTACATGCGGACCGATTCCACCCGGATCTCCCAGGAAGCGGTCCAAGAGGCTCGATCGTATATCAAGGGCACGGTCGGATCTTCGTATCTTCCCGCGTCCCCTCGTGTGTACAAGTCCAAGAAGAAGGGGATCCAGGACGCCCACGAAGCGATCCGGCCCACCTCCGTCGATCGGGAACCCTCACAGATCAAGTCCCTTCTCACTCCGGAACAGTACAAGCTCTATCAGTTGATCTGGAAGCGTTTCGTGGCGTGCCAGATGAAACCCGCAGAACTCGACCAGACCCGGGTCGACATCGAGGCGGGCGACTATCTGTTTCGTGCGACAGGATCGGTGCTCCGATTCGACGGATACCGAAAGCTCTACGAAGAGACATCGGAATCCGATGGGAAAGGAAAGGCGGATGACGCACTGTTGCCCGAACTCAAGGAAGGGGAGGTCCTCGCGAAGAAAGAGACCCAAGTGGAGCAGCATTTCACACAACCGCCCCCCCGCTACACGGAGAGCAGCCTGATCAAGGCCCTGGAAGAAAATGGCATTGGGCGCCCATCGACGTATGCAGCGATTCTGAGCAACATCCGTGACCGACAGTACGTAGATCTCGTGGAGCGCAAGCTGGCGCCTTCGGAGCTGGGCGAGCTGGTGAACAAGCTGCTGGTGGACAACTTTCCGGACATCCTCAACGTGGAGTTTACGGCCAACATGGAGTCTTCGCTCGATGCGATCGAGTTGGGGCAGAAGGATTGGATGAAAGTGCTCGAGACCTTCTACGAGGCCTTCGAGAAGGACTTGGAGCGTGCCAAGACCGAGATGCTCGACGTGAGGAAGGAGGGCACGCCCACCGACATCAAGTGCGATCAGTGCGACAAGCCGATGGTCATCCGGTTCAGCGCCACCGGGCCCTTCCTGGCATGTTCCGGCTTCCCGGAATGCAAGAACGGCAAGTCCTTCGAACGGGATGAGAACGGTAAGATCCGGATACGGGAGGAAGAAACGGTCGAGGACCAAAGCTGTCCCCAGTGCGATTGCCCCCTCCAGGTCAAGCACGGAAGGTACGGCCCTTTTCTCGCCTGCACGGGGTATCCGGAATGCCGCTACACCCGGCCGCTGGATCGTCCGGGCGAGGCCCCGGAGGAGGAGACGGACGGGCAGGAGCAGCCCTGTGAGAAATGTGGGGGAAAGCTTATCGTGAAGAGAGCGCGGACCGGGAACCGGTTCTGGGCCTGCTCGAGCTACCCACGCTGCAAGGAGGCAAAACCGTATCGCGTGGGTGTTCCCTGCGACCGTTGCGAAGAGGGGGAATTTGTGGAGAGGGCAGGCCGGAACGGCCGCCTCTTCTACTGCTGCGACCGGTATCCGGAATGCAAGAACTCCGTCCCGAACCGTCCAATTCCGACCGCCTGCGAGGCATGCGGAGCACCCTACCTGCTCAGCCGTGTCGATAAAGAAGGAAACCCGGCCCTCTACTGCGGCCACAAAGAGTGTTCAGCCCATCGAGGGCTCCCGTCGCAGCCCAAGAAGGATGAATCGGAAAAGGAGTGAGGCTCCCACTATCAGAGCAATAGTCTGCTTCTCTCTCTCGATACAGGTAGTTCAGGAAGTCTGAGTCCATTTCCTTATCGGTGCCGCAGTCCGGCTAAAGCCATTATCAGGAAAGGAGAAACAGAAATGGGTGATAAGGGAAAAAAAGATAAAGGTAAAAGGGAACATCAGAAAAAAGCTCAGCTTGGCCTAAAGGACAAGCGAAAATTAAAAAAGGAAAAGAAGAATAAATAGATGCCCGTCAACAGAGCAAGACGCACCTTGGATGGATAAGAGTTTCCGCTTGTTTCCCACCCTGAAGAAACCGCCCGGATAAGCAAATCTGAGCGATGAGCTTACGTCATCCCAGACAGAACTTACCACTCGGGATGGAGCCGATGGCACCCGTGAAACCGTAAATCCAGGTGCGCTCAGCCGGGTGTTGCCAACTCACCACTTAATCTGTAAACTGCTGATATTAAATTGTTTTTGGAGGATTAGCCCCCTATTGCAGGGTTGATTGGACCAGGCACCATGTCGTCCGAAGAAATTCTGATCATCGGTGGGGGACTGGCCGGCGCTGAAGCCGCGTGGCAGGCCCGTCGGGCGGGCGTCCCTGTGACACTCGTCGAGATGAAGCCGAAGAGGTTTTCCCCGGCCCACCGGTCCGCGTCTCTTGCGGAGCTTGTTTGTTCGAACTCCCTGCGTTCCCGATCTCTCGAGACCACCGCCGGACTCCTGAAGGAGGAGATGCGCAGGCTCGATTCCCTCACCATGTCGGTGGCCGAAGAGACGGCCGTGCCGGCAGGTTCCGCCCTTGCGGTGGACCGGGAGGTGTTCTCCCGACGGATTACCCGGATTCTCGAGGACGAGGGGGTCCGGATCGTCCGGGAGGAGGCCACAAGCATTCCGGCGGAGCCGCAAACGGTGCTGATCTGCACCGGGCCGCTCCCGTCGGAGGCGATGGCCAAGGCGCTCCAGGATCTGACCGATGCGGATGCCCTCTACTTCTACGACGCCATCGCACCGATCGTGGCCGCCGACTCGATCGACTACGAAAAGACCTACTGGGCTTCCCGCTACGATAAGGGTGGGGCGGATTACCTGAACTGTCCGATGGACGAGGAGACCTACCATCGGTTCGTAACAGAAATCCTCGAGGCCGAGAAGGTCTCCCCCCGAGAGTTCGAGGAGATTCCCCCGTTCGAGGGGTGTATGCCCGTTGAGGATCTTGCGGTCAGGGGTCGGGAGACCCTTGCGTACGGGCCGATGAAGCCGGTGGGCCTGATCGATCCGAAGACAGGCAAGAGGCCCTATGCGGTCGTCCAACTTCGAAGGGACAATGCGGCGGGAAGTCTGCTGAACATGGTCGGCTTCCAGACAAAGATGACCCAGCCTGAGCAGAAACGGGTTTTCCGGATGATTCCAGGCTTGGAAGATGCGCATTTCTTCCGATTAGGGAGCGTGCACCGAAACGCCTTTGTGAACGCGCCACGCTTGTTCCTGCCCACGTTCCAGCTGAAGAAAGACCCAAGGATCTTCTTTGCCGGTCAGCTTACCGGGGTGGAGGGGTACATCGAATCTGCCGCCACCGGTCTGCTCGTGGGCAGGAACGCTGCCCGGTGGTCCAAGGGGATGCCGCTTGCGTTGCCGCCCCCAACCACGAGCCTGGGTGCCCTGGTCCGCTACATTGTCCAGGCGGATCCGGACACGTTTCAGCCCATGCACGTGAATTTCGGGATTTTCCCTGCCCTGCCGGACGACGGTCGCCGTCTTTCCCGGAAGGACCGGCGGAAGGCTCATGTCGAGAGGGCGCTCCGGGATCTCGACGCTTGGATAGGGCAGCTCTGAAGTGCGATTTGCCTGTCACGGCTAGATTTGCTTGGCCTCCGTGTTCCGGCAACATAGTCCCTCGTCCACCGCTGCCGAACGTTGGCGCCGGAGGCGTGTGCCTCGGCTCGGCCGTGTGGACTCGGGAAGCCTCCACGAGTCGCCCTGCACAAACCTAGCCGTGACAGGCAAATCGCAGCAGATGCCCCGCCCTTTCCCTCCGTTAATGGGCTGAACAGGGCCCTTCGCGCCCGTGTGCGTGCCCGAAAAGGGCTATTAGCTGTTAGCCGTTAGCTATTAGCCCACCCCCCCCATTATTTCCTGTATCCCGTTGGGGGGACTGGTTGGGAGCTAACAGCTAATAGCTAATAGCTAACAGCCAAAATCGAGGACGAGGACGATTGAGAAGATGCCTAAGAAGTACCGGCTGTGAGGAAACAGCGTCAGGTGGATTGCTCGACCTTATTCTCGCTGTCGTCTTCCGGGTTGGCCGGAAGGGCCAGGAGGACGAAGAGGGCGACCACGCCGAAGGGGAGGGTGAGAAGGAACCACATCAGAGACGGGCGGTGCTTCTTTCGGGCAAGGATGATGCTGAGAATGCCGGTGCAGAAGTTGCAAAATAAGATCGTGACCCATGCCATGGGTGACAGACTCCTCAGGCTTTTTTCAAATACGAAGGCGGATGCTACCAAAGACAAACCCTTACCACAACGTTGTCTTCATATCAAGACGGCGAAGGGAAGAGGTGCGCATTCATTTTCAGGAGGCCGTCTATGTCGAAGACGTCTTCGTCAAAGGCGGGGACCGTCAGGATGGGGACCTCTCTGGGCGATTTTCGGGCGAACTCCTGGAGGACGTTCTGGTCTCTCCGGGCGAGCCTGCGGTAGCGATCGAAGTTCTCCACGAGCCGGCGTGCCACCGAGGGGGGGAGTCCCCGCTCTTTGCTGAGGTAGGAGATGTCCGTATCCAGGGGAGCCCGCCCGTGGGGGGGAGAACCCTCTGCCGACAAGCGCCCCGTCGCTTCCGGAACCGGGAAGGTATGAAAACGGTTGGCGATGATTCCGCCGAAGGGCAGCGAGGCCTCCTGAATCCGGTCGTAGAAATAGGCCGCCTCCTCCAGGGCGCTCCGATCCGTGGCGGTCACGAGCAGAAAGGTCGTGTGCTCTCCGCGCAGGACATGCATCACCTCTTCTGCTCGACTTCGGAAGATGTCGAACGAGTCGGCGAGCCCTGTCACAAACTCGGATACGTCGTGGAGGAACTCCGCGCCGGTGAAACGTTCCACGAGGCGCAGGACCGTGCCCGCGGTCCGGTTGAAGAGGTTGAGGCTCATCCGACCCATGGTCAGATAGGGTTTGAGGAACCACTGGCTGATGCTCCGGTCGAAAAAGGCGCGTACCCGGTTCGGTGCCTCCAGAAAATCCAGGGCGTGTTTCGTGGGGGGCGTGTCGAGGACGATCAGGTCGTACCGACCTTCCAGATGGATCTGGTAGAGTTTCTCCATGGCCAGATACTCGTGTGACCCTGTCATGGCCGAGGAAAGATGCTGGTAGAATTGATTGTGCATGATGTTGCGTGCCACGTCCTCGTTCGGCGCGTACCGTTCGATCAGCTCGTCAAAGGTGCGTTTCGTGTCCAGCATCATGGCGTGCAGGCTTCCTGTCGGGTTCTTCCCGTGCCGCAGGAATCGCTCCTCGGGCACCCGGGCCTCCTGGTTGCCCAGTTCGGAGAGGCCCAGAGAGTCTGCGAGCCGCTTTGCCGGATCCACGGTAAGCGTCAGCACCTTCTTGCCGAGCAGGGCGGCTTGCACGCCCAGAGCAGCAGAAACCGTGGTCTTGCCGACCCCGCCGCTTCCACAGCATATGATGATTTGTTTGCCCCGGAGCAAGCTTTCAAGATCCAAGTTCGGCACTTGCCCTTCCTTTCATCTTTTCGTCCGGTTCTTCGATCGACCGCGCGAGTGCCTGGATCATGTCGATGGAGGCGTGTGGAGCGGCGACGAAGGGGAGGAGGGTTGTCCGGGCCCCGAAGACGCTTAACAACCGTCCCAGATGCGCGTCCTGTGCCGCCCTGGCCTTCTTCCAGGACTCGGCACAGGCGAGAATGGCCTTCTCCTTGTCTGCCCACTCCCTGTGCGGCGTGGATCCCGCCTCAGGCGTTTCCTCCAGGTCACGCCGCCACCGGCGGTAGCTTTCGTCGTCTGCGCCCTCGAAGAAGGGAGGATAGACCTGGTTCACGAAGAGGCGACCGATCGGCAGGCGAAGCCCGGACCGGGCATTCTCGTAGAGATCGAGGGCCTCGTTGGCAGGCATCTCGGCCGGAGTGGTGACGATATGGAAAGCGGTCCTGAGTGGATCCTGGAGCAGATCCGCAACCTTGCGGGCCTCCCGCCTGACGAATCCCTTCGCCGTTTCGGCAGCTGTCATGGGCATCTGGAGATAGGAAACGACATGGCCTGTGGCCGGTGTGTCCACGACGATGAGATCGTAGAAGGGACGGTCGGTCCCGGGGAGTCGTTTCTGCTCGAGGTCCCAGAGTTTTCCGACCGCCATCAGTTCCTTCAGCCCTGGAGCGACGTTGACAAAGTATTGATAGATCGGCGTGCGAACGATCGTGCGGACGAAGACCCTGCTCTTCAACACCAGATGGAGGTACTCTTCCAGGCCGGATTTCCCTTCCACGTAGAAACAGGACAGGTTCTTCGCGAGGCTCGTCTCCCGGTATGCGTCGTTCTGTGGTTTCCCGAAAATCCGGGAAACGGACGCAACGGTATCCAGTTCCACGAGGAGTGTGCGCTTCCCCTTGTTGGCCGCCATCCACGCCAACGTCGAAGCCACCACACTCTTCCCGACGCCCCCTTTGCCCGAGACGATCAGCAGCCTTTTGTCCAGAAGCCCTGGGTATTCCATCCTGGGTCCCGAAAGCCTTCCGTGGGTGAGGTTCGAGAAGGGACCGTCGAAAGCAGAAGGACATCCCTAGCAGAGGGAATTTCCCTTTGTCAATCGATTGGGTCGGGAACGGCGCCGACGGGGTGAGATCCCCGTGGCCAAGGGCCGAGTCGATCCCTGACGGGCCGGGGGCAACGGGGTCGCATGTTCGTGAATCAAAAGGGTCTTGGACCGGGCATTTCGCGGTTTACCCGTCGTAGTGGGACAGCCTCTTTTCCAGGTGGCCGAGTTGGCTTTCCAACTCCTGGAGTTGTTTCTCCAGTTCCTCCAGACCGGTCAAGTGGTAGAAGAAGTATCGGATTCGTTCATCAATCTTCTTCTGGATGAGATCAACGGTCTTCTGCGGGCTGGTGAACCAGTCCTTTAACAGATGTGCGCTTTCTTCCTTGGTGCCGTGTCCCTTTTCGATCAGCTTTGCAATATGCTCTTCCGTTTCGATTCGCATCGTGTTGAGCGACTCTTTGCCTCTGTGCAACCAGTCAGAGAGGCAATCTCCCCCCTCCTGTATCAGGTTCTTGCACAGGGACAGGGGGAGGATGTTGTGCTTGTTCTTCTGCTCCTCCAGCATGATCTGCGTGAGCGTAACAGCGGTCAGGTCGTCCTTCGTTCTGTTGTCGACCACGCGGATTTCTTCGCCTCTACGTACCATCTGTGAAATTTCGTCGAGTGTGACGTAGCGGCTTTGTTGTGTGTCGTAGAGCTTGCGATTTCCGTATCGCTTGATCAGCTTCTCTGCCCCGGGGTCTGTGTCTTCTCTCTTCCGTCTTGCCACAGTGTCTGTCTCCCTAGGACTTGCTGTCCCTCACGAGTTGAACGTGGAACCGCCGGCTTCGGGGGCCGTCGAACTCACAGAAGAAGATCGACTGCCAGGTGCCAAGCACCAGTTTGCCGTCCTCCACGGGCAGCACTTGAGAGATCCCCACCAGGGTGCTCTTGATGTGGGCGTCAGAGTTCCCCTCCATGTGTCGATAAGATCCCCGGTGTGGGATGCGTTCGGCAAGGTAGGTGAGGATGTCGGACGGAACCGACGGATCGGCGCCTTCGTTCACGGTGATCGCTGCTGTTGTATGGGGAACATGGACGACACAGTATCCGGCTCGCATCCCGGAGGCTGCTACGATTTCCTGGACTTGTGAGGTGACGTCGATGAACGCTTCACGGCTCTTCGACTTGATCGTGCAGGTTTCCATCGTTGCCGGATCCGATGAAAAAAGCGTTATGTTTTATAGAGGTCAACCTTTTAAAACTACCACAGGGAATGACCCGGGTCAAGGCGGAACCCCTTTGAACCCCTTTGATTGACAAGCTGGTTTGCCTTTTGTCATAAAGCTATTAGCTGTTAGCTCTTAGCTATTGGCTCCCAGCCACTCCACCCCGGAGGACCAAACGCCACGGGGTGGAGGGTGGACTAACAGCTAAAAGCTAACAGCCAATCGCTAATGACGGCCGAGTTCGGCAGTGAGGGACGAGGGACTGTATTGCTGGAACATGGAACCCCAGAGAACCGAGACGGGACAAGGGATTGCATAATTCTTGCCTCCGGCTCTCCACGCAGGGCGCAGCTCTTGGGGGAGATGGTCAGGTCCTTTCGGATCCTGCCCAGCGACGTGGCTGAGGATCAGGACGAGGGCGAAACGCCGAGCGCCTTTGTCGTGAGGGTATCGCGAGAGAAGGCGGAATCGGTCGCGGACCGCCTGCAGTCCCGAGGTGGAGGGACTTGGGTCCTTGCCGGCGACACGATTGTGGTTCTGGGGGAAGCGGTCCTCGGAAAGCCGGAGGACGAAGCGCACGCACGCCGGATGCTCGAGCAGCTTCAGAATCGGCGGCACGAGGTCATTACCGGGATCTGTTTGTTGAATCGAAAGCAAGCGGTGTGCTGCCTGGAGGTGGTTCGAACGCAGGTTTGGATGAGAAGGATCGAACCGGAAGAAATGGACGCCTACATCCGGACTGGAGAGCCTTTTGACAAGGCGGGGGGGTATGCGATTCAGGGGCATGGGGGCCGTTTCGTCCGCAAGATAGAAGGATCTTACTCCAACGTGGTAGGGCTTCCCATGGAGCGACTCAGGGAGATGTTCCGTACGTACGGCATCTCCTGATACGGTGCTGCTGGTGAATTCACTGGCTATTAGCCATTAGCCTTTAGCTGTTAGCCCACCCCGCCCCTGAGGGCGTGTATCCCCTTGGGCGGGGTGCTTGGGAGCTAACAGCTAATACCTGTTGTCAAACGGTGATGGCAGAGGAATTGCCGGGAACCGGGACAGAACGCAGGAGATACCCCACCGGTCGCCTTGAGGTGAGGGGAGGATTCGATGGGCCTCGGGGTCCGGGAGAGGTTTGAAAACATCCAGGAAAGGGTTGCGGCAGCAGCCCTTCGATCCGGACGTGCCCCGTCGGGGGTCTGCCTGGTCGCAGCGGTCAAGCGCGTTCCGGTCGACCGGATTCTGGAGGCGGTGGAGGCAGGCGTGAAGGCGTTGGGGGAGAACTATGTGCAGGAGGCCCAGAGGCTGAAGGAGCAGATCCCTTCGCCCGTCCACTGGCACATGATCGGGAATCTCCAAAGCAAGAAAGCAAGACAAGCGGTCCGGCTCTTTGACGTCGTCGAGACCGTGGATCGCGAGAAGATCGCGAACGAATTGCAGCGGTGTGCCCAAGAGGAGGGCAAGAGGCTGGATGTGATGGTCCAGGTGGATCTTGCCGGAGAGGCCACTAAGTCCGGGGTCGACCCGGGTCGGATCCGGCGCCTGATCGAGGCGGTGGCAGCCTGCGAGAATCTTCGCTGCGTGGGGCTCATGACCATGCCACCCTTTTTCGATGACCCGGAAGGGGCAAGGCCATACTTCGCGGAACTGCGAAGACTGCGGGATCGGCTTCAGCCGTCGGCGCCGCAGGGGGTCGAATTGAAAGAGCTGTCCATGGGAATGTCCGGTGATTTCGAGGTGGCGGTGGAGGAGGGGGCGACCTTGGTACGGATCGGAACGGCGCTCTTTGGGCCGAGGAAACCTTGATCGTTTAGAGGGGAGACATGAAGAAGAAGAATGAAAAGCTCCGCTTGTCCTTCATCGGCGGGGGAAAGATGGCAGAGGCCTTGGTGAGGGGTCTGCTCGATTCCGGGGCATACACGCGCAGTCAGATCGAGGTGGGGGAGCCGGACGGGGGACGCAGGGATGCGCTGAAGGAAGCGTATGGCATCCGGGTCGCCAAGACCAACGTTTCGGTCGTTTCGAGGGCGGATGTCTGTATCCTTGCCGTGAAGCCCCAGGAAATCGCCTCGGTCCTGGACGAGATCGGTCCCCATTTGTCCGCCCACGTGCTCGTCATCAGCATCGCGGCCGGGATCTCTACGCACTGGATTCGGGAGCGGTCGGGCAAGGCGCGGAAAATCGTGCGCGCCATGCCGAATGCGGCCGCCCTGGTCGGTGAGAGCGCGACAGGCCTGTATTTTCGTCCCCGAATCGGGGAGGAGGCAAAAAAGGTTGCCATGGGGATCTTCGGTTCGGTGGGGGAGACCGTGGTGGTGGACAAGGAGGAACACCTGAACATCGTGACGGGCCTGAGTGGAAGCGGACCGGCCTATGTCTTTCTTTTCCTGGAAGCCCTGACCGACGCAGGGGTCTACCTCGGGCTGTCCCGGGACGTGGCGGCCCGTTTGGCACTGCAGACCGTCCGTGGGAGTGTCGGCATGGCCACTGAACTCGACAAGTCCTTTGCCGCCCTGAGGGAGATCATCGCGTCCCCCGGGGGGACGACGGTGGCGGGCTTGAAGGCACTCGAAGAGGGGGCGGTGCGCGTGGCCTTAACGAAGGCGGTGGAGATGGCGACCCGAAGATCCGAGGAACTGTCCCTGTGAGCCAGGGAGGGGATGCCTTCATCCTCTGGGTGCGCGTGAAGCCGAGGTCACGTTCGGATGGGGTCCTGGGTTGGGGCAGAGAGGGTTTTTTGGAACTCCAGGTGAAGGCGGTCCCGGAACGAGGGGAGGCGAATCGAAGCTGCTGCCGCGTGCTGGCTCGGCTGCTGGATGTCCCGGCGTCTCGTGTCTCGATCGAGAAAGGCCAGGGGTCGGTGCGCAAGAAGTTTCGAGTCGAGGGGCTGGCGCAGCAAGACGGTGAGAAGTTGCTCGCCCGGACGCTGGGGCCAAGGGAAAATGGCTAACCCGCTTTGCAATTCGCGCAGAGGCTTTATACAATTGAGTAGAGAAAGAAAACCTTTGTCGTTCCAAACAGATGGACAGAAGGGGAGAGAGGAATGCTTGGCGGAGTCGGGCCAACCGAACTTGTCATCATCCTGTTTATCATCCTGGTGATCTTCGGTGCGGGGAAGCTTCCCGAGATTGGAGGCGCGCTGGGAAAGGGGATCAAGAACTTCAAGAAGGCGACGCGGGAGCCGGACGAAATCGACATCACGCCTTCGAGCAAAGAGATCGAGGAAGAGAGCGCCCCTTCTGAAGAGAAGTCCAAGGCTGAATGATCGCTCAGGCCCTTGAGCCCCTGTCGACAGACAGGTGAAACACGGGCAGGGCTTTATCCACCACTCTGGTCCTGAAGGGTGTACTCGTAGACCTCGAGGCTGAATTCGGAGAGTTTACCCGGCGGATCAAAGAAGATGAGCATGAAGGGAACCGATTTTCCGGGCTCGATATTGAAGTTCGAGAGCGTTGACCCGTAAGCATTCTGGAGGCTTTGCTCGATCTTCTCCCGTGACGAGGACTTGATCTGCTTCACGGGCAGGACGTTTCCACAGTACACGATCTTTTCCGCCGCAGGATTTCCCCTCTCATCGAACAGGATCCCCTTCACCTGTATCGAATGACAGGGGCTCTTGTATCCATTCGTCACATTCCCTTCAATGACAAAGACATGGGTCTCCTTGCGAGCTCGATCCTGAAAGTAGCCGTTCAGATCGGAGATCTGTATTTTTCCGGAGTTGAGCTTGTTCAAGGGAAGCAGGGAGAAGGCCCCCTGGCCGAGTTCTTTCAACTTTTGCCATGGCGCCTGGGTCGCGCATTTGCTGGCAAGAAAGGCCAATGAGGCGACCAGGACGGCGACCAGGCCCCCCCAGAGCCAGTGCCGAAGCCGGCGCTTCGGCCGCTTCTGCCCGACCACGAGGTCCTGGCCCAGAGGGTAAGGTGTCGAGAAATACTCGTCCCCACCGAGACCTCCCATTTGACCCGGTTCGTCCATCTCATCTGCGTCAAGGAGAATATCCGGCGGTTCAGCGTCGAGGGGCTGAGGGGCGTCCGGGGGAGACCAGACATCCTCCGGTTCCTCGAGAGGAGCCGAGGCGGGTGTGCTGCCGATTTCCTCGTATGCCCGGACGATCGAGTAGGGGATCTCGTCTCGCTGCAGGAAGAGGGATGCGTCGAGCTCCGTTTGGGTGCCGGTCTCCTCGGGGAAGAGGGAGGGTCCGTCCCGGTCCGAGGGGATGGAAGGGGTAGGGGGGGGTAAGGCCTTTTCCACCGGGTTTTCTGCAGCCCTCCGGGCTCCATGGGGCCGGATCAGAAAGCTCCGGTTGCAGTTCTTGCAGTGAATCTCGACGCCGTCGGGAGCCATGGACGGCATGTCGACCGTATATGTTTCATGACATCCTGGGCATTCAATGACCATGGCGCAGCCTGAATAGATGTTGGTTCAGAGGCCCTCTGATTGACGTATGGGAGGGCCCTCGGTATCCTGGATCCTAGTTAGTACCACAAACGGAGAGAATTTTAAACAAAGCCTAACCAAAGACGTATGCCAAGGTCGTGGATGCGACGGGGCGTGACCGAGGTCGGCCCCGAGGTACCCTGCGGAAGAGGAGCCGAACAGATGGCCAGAGCGAAGGTGGCGGTTCTGAAGACCCACCCTGAGACGGTGGTCGAGGACTACAAGAAGCTGATGCGGATGGCGGATTACGACAAGTTTCTTGCCATGGACAAGAAGATCGCCCTGAAGATCAACGTTTCCTGGCAGCTTTTCTATCCGGGATGCTCAACGACGCCCTGGCAGCTGGAGGGGGTGATCCAGACGCTCCTTGAGGACGGGGTTCCCAAAGAGAACATCTACGGATGCCACAACCGGACGGTCGTTGTGGACGGAAAGATCGGGGAGGTCAACAACAAACAAAAACAGATTGTCGTCGGGAAGCACGGGCTCGAAAACGTGCACCTTCAACCCGAAAAACTGAGCGAGTTCCAGCAACTGATCCAGAGGGGCGAATGGATTCGGTACGAGCCGAAGGGAGAAATGCTCACGTTGAACGATGTGTTTCCCGACGGGATTTTCATACCCAAGCGGTTCCTTGATGAGAACATGCTCCATCTGCCCACAGTCAAGACACACGTCTTTACGACCATGACCGGGGCGATGAAGAACGCCTTCGGGGCCCTGCTCCACCACGAACGACACTGGGCCCACGCGACCATCCACGAGACCCTGGTGGACCTCCTGACGATTCAGAAGGAGATCTTTTCCGGCCTTTTTGCCGTGATGGATGGAACCTTTGTAGGTGATGGGGCCGGGCCGCGGGCCATGATCCCGTACGAGAAGGACCTGATTCTGGCGAGC
>RCNG010001128.1_pt1 | contig 13068 bp, 8 predicted proteins | sample 2041371 | NCBI WGS metagenome assembly RCNG01 (sample SAMN09708227, study PRJNA481090) | Marine sediment metagenome, whole genome shotgun sequencing project. | biome: marine sediment; feature: ocean; material: sediment; isolation source: Sewage treatment plant 1 marine sediment (STP1) ... | reverse complement strand
TATACTTCCAGCTGAACTATCTTTTTTGAGTCCAAATTCCTTACATATTGCGCTTAACGTATCGCCCCTTAAATGTCTCATTAAATACATCGCTACATTTCTTGGCTCATTTAATTGCCCTCTTATTGATATACGCAAATCAGATATGGAGACTTTTGCGAATTGTGGCGTAGAAGCTCGCTCCGACCAGCCCCCCGAGCAGGGCGACTGCAATGCCCGAATATCCCCATCCCGGGCTCATATTCTCGAACAGACGATGGGTCACTCCGGAGACCTCAACCGCTCCCCCCAGCCCGGCCAACGCCCCCGACAGCACCAGGACCCGGGCCTGGATCGCTGCCACCGGAAGCCCACAGGCTCGCGCTGCTTCGACACTGTCGCCGACGCTGCGCACCTCAAGCCCCCAACGTGTGAATCGTAAAGCGAAGCCAAGCGCCACAGCCACGACCAACGCCAGAAGAATCCCGGCGTGCAGACGCCCAGGCGGAAAAAACCTGAGGAGCTCTGCCGACGGTCCAACGGCAGCACTCTGCGGGTAGACGCCCCCGGGTTCGCGCAGGGGACCGTGCACGGCCCAGGCCAGGAGATGCACAGCGACAAGATTGAGAAGGATGGTCGACAACACCTCGTTGACGCCCGCTGCGACCCGAAGCCAAGCTGCCGCACCCGCCCAAAGACCCCCGCCGACGACCCCGCCGGCGAGCACCAGGAGCAGGTGCCACGGTCCAGGTGGTACGGCAAGGGCAACCGCCGTCGAGGCTCCGGCGCCGGCCAGCAGCTGTCCCTCGGCGCCGATGTTCCAGACGCCGGCTCTGAAAGCGAGGGCAACGGCGAGCCCACACCACAGGAGGGGGACAGTCTTGACGAGCGTCTCCTGCACAGCCCACCCCGAGCCGATCGAGGCCTCGACGGCGGCCCGAGCCGCAGCCAGAGGCGACGCCCCCACCGCCAATACGACCAAGAGTCCCGTCGCCGCTATCACGCCGATGGTTACCAACCACCGCCTCACGCCGCTTCTCCCCCAACCCAGCGTGCGAGACGTTTCCGGGGGGTGTCCCGACCCCCTTCTCCAACAACCACGCCGCGCGAAAAAACGATGATCCGATCACCGAGCGACCGCGCCTCATCGAGGTCCGAGGTCACGATCAACACCGCCGCACCCGACCCGGCTGCACCGGCGAGGCGCTCCTGAACGGCGGCCTGGGCTGCGACGTCGAGCCCGCGCGTCGGATGGATGGCGACGATGACCGGCGCCCCACTCGCCAATGCCCGGGCGACAACCACCTTCTGTTGGTTTCCGCCGGACAGCGTCGCTGACGGTTGATCGGATCGCGCCACCACACCAAAAAGAGCGATCTCCTTGCCGCCCTCACGATGCAACCGAGCCGGCGAAAGCACGCCGCCGCTGTAGGGTGCACGGTCGAGACGTCCGACGGCCAGGTTTTCGGCCACTGACAAGGTCGGGAAGAGACCTTGACGCCGTCGATCCGCAGGAACGAGCCCCACCCCCGGCCGGATGTCCCCTCGCGCACGCCGAGTCACGCCGAAGATCTCGACCGAACCGGGACCCGCCTCCAGACCCGCCACCCGCTCGGCGGCCGCCACCTGCCCATTGCCGTCGACGCCGGCGAGCACAACGATCTCACCGGCCCGAATGTCGAGATCGAGAGGCCGCAACCGCGGCGGGAGCGCGATACCCCGGGCCCGCACTACGACCCTGCCCGGTTCGCGAAGACCAGGCGCCCGGCGTTGGGGCAGCATGCCGGTCATCAACAGCGCCAGCTCGGTAGAAGAGGCCTGTGCCGCGAGGGTCGCGACCACCTTCCCGTGACGCAGCACAACGACGCGGTCAGCGACCTGAGCGACCTCGTCGAGTCGATGGGTGATGAAGACCACGGCCATGCCTGCGGCCGCGAGATCACGCACGACCGAAAAGAGCCGGTCGGCCTCTCCCGGCGTGAGTACCGCCGTCGGCTCGTCGAGAAGGAGGATCCGAGGTTCTACCAGCAGGGCCTTGGCGATCTCGACCCATTGCCTCTCACCGATCCCGAGGTCACGAATGATCGCACCACCAGGCGGAAGGACCACCCCGAGCCGTGCTCCGAGGGCCGACCACGCCTCGGCGACGCGGCGCCAAGACCAACCGGGAAAGACCAGGCTGAGATTTTCCGCAACCGTGAACGCCTCCACGAGCTGGTCGTGCTGGTGCACGACGGCAACTCCTGCGGCACGAGCCTGCCGGGCGTCGCCAGGGTCGTAGACCTGCCCCTCCACCTGGAGCTCGCCGTCGCTCAGCCGCAGAGTGCCCCCAACCGCTTCGACCAGAGTGGACTTACCGGCGCCGTTCTCGCCGAGCAAAGCCACCACCTCGCCGCCGCCAACCTGAAGATCCACGCCGGCAAGCGCCACCAGATCCCCAAATCGGCGCACAGCGCCCTGCATCACGAGCCTGGCCGGCACTGCGGTTCTAGAAATGCTCGAGCTCGACATCACCCGCCAGGATGCGAGCCCGCTCCCGATCCACGGCCTCGATGACCGCCCCATCGAGCCCGTCTTTCAGCGCCGGGTTCAGCACCAGCGAAACGACTCCTGACTCGAGGTCGAAGGTGAAGACTGTCCCGGTGAACGCACCGGCCTGTACCTGACGGGCCACAACGACCATGGCCTCGGGGATGTCCATCACGGCCGAAGCCAGAACAACGTCCGGGGCAACCCATGCCTGGTCCGAGTTCGTCCCGAAGGCCACCAGACCGTGCTCTCTGCAGGCCTGAAAGACACCCTGGCCAGCCGCATCGGCATTGTGAATGACAACGTCGGCGCCCTGGCGAGCGAGACTCACAGTCGCCTGCCGGGCAGCCGCTGCGTCCTCCCAATTGCCGAGGTAGATCTCCTTCACCACGCCTCCAGGCCGGTTGTTGAGGAATCCGCGCCGAAAACCCTCGAATACGAGCTTCACCGGAGGGATTTCCATGCCCCCGATCATGCCGGCGACTCCGCTCTCCGAAACACCGCCCGCCATCACCCCCGCGAGGTAGGCCGCCTCTTCGAGCCGAAAGACCAGGCCCCCGACGTTGTCGGATACGTAACGTCCGGAGGTGACGACAAACGCCGTGTCGGGAAAGTCGGCGCCGACCACTCTCGCGGCATCCTGGAACTCGAAACCATGTCCGAATACTACTGAACAGCCTCGCTTTGCAAAATCACGAAAGGCCTCTTCGAACTCCGCCGGGCTCGAGGCCTCGAGGTGGTAGGTCTCGGCCCCGAGCTCGTCCTGCAAGCGCCCCAGAGCGGCATACGCAGCGGCGTTCCAACCGGCATCGGATACCGGTCCGGGGGTGACCAGGGCGACGCGAAAAGCCGTCTCGGACACCTGGCCACTGCCGCCGCCGCAAGCGGAAAGACCGATACACACGACGACGAGGACCACGAATGAGCGCTGCATGCATCCATGATGGCACAGTTGGTTTGCCGGAAACGAGGCTGAACTAGGAGGGTGTAGTGCATAGAGGGTGGATGAATTTCGGTGGGTCGTTTGAGGCCATTTTGGGGAGGATTCGCAGGCTCATACTGGTGGTATGGGTCAAGAATACGCCAAAAAACGGGCCAAACGACACCCGAAAGGCGCCGCCAATTCTATGCACTACACCCTCCTAGATCCGATTCAACCGGTCCTTCATGATCTTCTCGAGGTGGTTGTCCGCATCGTGCACGCGCTCGAGCAACTGCTCCGCCGCCTCAGCCGACATCGGCCGGGCAATGTAAAAGCCTTGCACCTGGTCGACCCCGAGATCTCGAAGCCTGTTGAACTCCGACACGGTCTCGACCCCTTCCGCCACGGTCACCTTGCCGAGATTCTTGGCCAGGGTCGCGACGAGGGCGACGATCTGCGCGCTGTCGTCATCGTCCGTCATCCGCGAGACGAAGGAACGATCGATCTTGAGAATGTCGATCTCGAAGCGCCGCAGGTAGTTGAATGAGGAGTAGCCGGTGCCGAAGTCATCAATGCTGATGCCGATGGCGAGCTTTCGAAGCTGCTCGAGCATTTCGGCGGCGTGGTCGGTGTACTCCATGAGCACGCTCTCGGTGACCTCGATCTTCAGGCTCCGCCCATAAAGGCCCGTGCTGCGAAGGATCAAATCGATGTGTGGGACAAAGTCGGGCTCCAGAAACTCCCTCGTCGATACGTTTGCGCTCACGGTGAGATGTTGGAACTCACGGAAACGCATCTGCCACGCGCGCAGCTGCCGGCAGGCCGCTTCCATCAGCAAACGGTCCATCTGAATGATCGTATCGGTCTGCTCTGCGATGTCGATGAAAGCAGCCGGCTCGAGCAGGCCGCGTTCGGGATGCTGCCACCGCACGAGCGCCTCGAAACCACTGATCCGCCCATCCCTGACGGATACAATGGGCTGGAAGTAGGGGCAGAACTCCTCCCGCTTCACGGCCGCCTTGAGCCCGTTCACGAGGATCAACTCGGCGACCACATCCTCGCGCATCGCTGGGTTGAAAACGGTCACGTGATTGCGCCCACTCTGCCTGGCGCGGCTGAGCGCCGTCGTCGCATCACGCAGCAAATCTTCGGGGTCACTGTACGCAGGGCCCCACAGAGCGACCCCAATGCCGACACTCACGTACATTTCATCCTCATTGAGGTCGAACGGCTCTTCGAACTCACCCTGAATGCGGGAGGCCACCCCCATGGCGCCGGTCACGTCGTCGACCTTCGCGACGAGAAGCGCGAACTCGTCTCCACTGCACCTCGCAAGAAGGTCGCCGGACTGCAACACCTTCTCGATCCGTCGTGCTATCGCCTCGAGCAGCAGGTCCCCGGCCGTAAGTCCCAGGGCCGTTGTGACGGTCTCGAACCCGTCAACGCCGATGGCGAACACCGCAAACAAGTGTGAGCGCGACGTCCTCGCTCGATAGAGAGCGTGGCGAAGGCCTTCGCTCAGCGTGTCATGCAGGGCCAAACCCGTCACCGGGTCCCGTCCACCCTCTCCGCCGCTCCCTCTTCCTAGTGCAATCAGGCCAATGCGGGCGCTCACCTGAAAGGCATCGGTAGGCAAAGGCAGAAAGTCGTCACAGCCCAGCTCGAGGATCGTCTCGATCTGGTCGGTCTTCTCGGGCGGAACGAGCGCGACTACGGTCACCCCGGCGCACTCCGGGTCGCCTCTCAAAAAGCGAACGATGGTGGCGACCGCGTCGGCCACCATTCGCCAGTCCACGAGCACCGCATCCGGCAGCCGTCGTCGCACACTATGGCGCAAAGAACGGATCGTTTGGCACACCTCGACGTCGTTGCCAGCGACAACGAGCTCCTCCGACAGCGAGCCCCCAAGATCCGGGTCGGAGGTGACGATGACGATACCCAGAGTGAAGAGATCGCGAGAGAAGGTGGCATCAGTCTCAACCCTCGCCTTGGAGAAGGGCCAGACCCGGTCAAAAAGGGATCGCCTACCCTGATCACTCATCGTGCCGCCGTCGCGTATTATTCAACTCGGTCGCCAGGATCACTCTCGACCTCCCGAAGATCCGATCATTCATTCTATCTCGTTTGCCCCGCCTCCTCTTCATCGACCGGGCGTCCCTCCGTCAAGTCTCCTACCAGAGCAGCCCTTGCCGCTCGTTTCACCCCTACCATCTCCTCCACATCGTCGCCCGACCCCAGCACGTGCCATACGATCTGGTGGCGGCCGACCTGGCGCTCGAGAAGCTGCCACGCATCACGATGGCTCACCTGCTTGCCCTCACGTGTTTTCCACCCTCGCGCCCGCCAGGCCCCCAGCCAGGACGAGGCGCCATCCTTGAGGTAGTCCGAGGTCGTATAGACGTGCATACGAACAGGTCTGTGGAACGCCTCGAGAGCCCGAATCGCACCCACGATGTGCATCTGATTCGCCGTGCCGCCCTCGATGACCCCCGACAGGTCCTTCTCGAACTCGCCAAAACGAAGCAGCGCCGCCCAGGCGCCGCGCTTCTTCTTCCCGGAATAGGCGACCGCCAGAACCACCAAGGCGGCCCCGGGCTCGTCGACGAGCTCTATGTCGCGCGGGATCGCTGCCGACGCCAGCTCGTCGGCGCGTTCGTTCCAACGGTCGCCCGAGTGACCTCGGGTCCAGAACCACTGAACGACATGCCGTTCGATCTCGGCCTCGAGCTGGCGCCACAGATCCGCGTTTTGCACCGGGGCGCCGCTCGCGGTCTTCCACCCCCGCCGCTTCCACCCTTCAATCCACGATGACATGCCCTTTCGCAGGTACTGCGAATCCGTGTGGAGATCGATTTCGTGCGGTTCGTCGAGGGCTCGCATCGCCTCGATCGCGGCCTGGAGCTCCATGCGGTTGTTGGTGGTCTTCTCCTCGGCTCCGCTGAGCTCCTCCGGCTCGCGGCCTGGGTAGAGCAGAACCACTCCCCACCCCCCCGGCCCCGGGTTTGGCCTGCAGCCGCCGTCGGTATAGATCGTGATCTTCACACCCAGAGGATAACCCTATCCACCCTCTTCGGTAGCGGCGAGCCACCAATCAGGCGGTCGTTCGAAGAGAACCTCGACGTCGCCGGGCAATGACGGCTTCACAAACCAGTGGCCCTGAGCGAACTGACAGGCACGCTTCCTGAGGCCTCGCGCCTGATCGCTCGTCTCGACGCCCTCCGCCACAACCTGGAGGCCCATCTGCCGGGCCAGGCTGAGAACTGTGACCAAAAGCCGATCGTCTGCACCGGGCCCGCCCAAACGCTCGACGATCGAGGGGTCGATCTTGAGCATGTCGTAGTTGAGATGATCGAGATGACTCAGCGATGCATAGCCGGAACCGAAGTCGTCGAGACACAGGCGCACACCGGTCCCCCGGAGGGCGACGAGGACGTCAGTGGCGCGCTCACCATGACCCAGAACCAGGTCTTCGGTGACCTCGAGGATGATCGATTCCGGCGACAGTTCTTCGTGCCGCAGCACGTCGGCGAACATCTCGACCATTCCCTCCTGCATGAGGGATTTGGCTGAGATGTTGACGCACAGCCAGAGGGCGGTCTGTTCAGGAAAGCGACGCCGCCACTCAACCATCTGGCGACAGGACTCACGCAAGACCCACCACCCGATCTCCACGATGAGGCCGGTCTTCTCGGCGACGTCGATGAACTCCGACGGCGTGATGAGACCGACCTCGGGATGGCGCCAACGGAACATCGCCTCGACGCCGGCCACCTGGCCTGAATCGAGATCGACGACAGGTTGATAGTGCATCTCGAAGCTCCGGCTGACCACGGCCTCGTAAAGCTCGGTCTCGAGCCTGAGGCGAGCGATCGCTGCCGCATGCATCTGCGGGTCGCAGACCTGAGAACGAGCCCGCCCAAGCGATTTGGCCCGGTACATCGCCATGTCGGCATCGTGAATCATCGCCGCCGCATCAGCATAGCCTGTGGTACTGATCGTGATCCCGATGCTGGCGGAGACGACGAACTCGTTCCTGCCCACGGCCACCGGGTCGGAGAGCAGATCGATGACCCGATCCGCGATGTGCACCGCGGCGCCGGCGTCGTCGACCTCAGCGAGCATGACTCCGAACTCGTCACCACCGATCCGTCCGACTGTGTCGCCGAGCCGGAGGAGAGATTCCAGCCGGCGGCCGACCTCTCGAAGAACTGCATCACCGACACTGTGGCCGTGCTCGTCATTGACGTTCTTGAAGTAGTCGAGGTCCACAAAGAGGATGGCGAAGTGCCCGCCGTCCCGGCGGCTCAGCGCAGCCAGCGCTCTCGCCACCCGGTCAAGGAAGAGACTCCGGCTGGCGAGTCCTGTGAGACCATCGTGGAGGGAACGGTGAATCGCCTCGTCCTCGTTTCTTCTCCGGTCGGTCACGTCGGAGAGGAAGCCGGCCACCCCCGTCACCTTCCCGTCGAGATCCCGGATGGGCTTGCCTCGGGCCATGACCCAGTGGGGTTCGCCGAAACCGTTGAGAATCCGGTGCTCGCATACAATGACCGCGCTGCCACCTTCGAGGACCGAATCCAGTCGTTTGCGAAGCATGCTGAGATCATCTGGGTGAACCCTGCTGAACCAGCGATCAGGCTCCCCTGATCCCTCCTTCTCCTCGAAGCCGAGCAGGGCTGCGCAACACGCCGACATGAACATCCCCCCGCTCTTGAGGTCCCAGTCCCACAGACCGTCGCCCGAACCATCGACCGCACGGGCGATACGTTCCGCACGCACGCGAAACTCGGCGCCGAGCTGCTCACGCCCGAGCACCGACCGCAGATACGCCTCCAGGAGGGACGGGTCGGCCGCCGGGATCGGCAGGTAGCCGGCTGCACCTTCCGCGAGCACCTTACGCACCATATCCCCGTCCGCCCCCCCAACCTCAAAAGCAACCACGACGGGAATCGGTGTTGCGGCGCGGCGCAGCCGTTGAAGGGTCGAGATACCGGAGCTGTCTACCAGGTCAAGAGCCGACACGACAACCGACACATCGGCGTTCTCCAGAATAACAATGGCCCGCTCGAGTCGGTCGGTTTGCACGCTATCGAAGGCGCCGACATCACAGTGCTGCCGATCAACCCCGATCAGGAGAACCAGGCCGGGTCTCGACACACCTTCACCTGACCCCTGCTCTCGTACCGTACAAATCTCGTTTAAAACGACCACCGAGTGACGTCTCTCCGATCCCTGATCCGCCAGCGACCGAGCCCACAACGAATAGAAGAGTCAGCCGAGATGACCGGCCGACCTGAAAAGATCCACCCTCCCCTGTTCTCCAAGACGATAGCAGATTCCCGAACGGGATCAAGAGCCGGTCGGAGGGTCCGCCGATCGGCTTCGCAGCGTGGCTTTCTTGGCGAAGACCGTGAGTGAACGACCCGCAATTCCTTCGAGGGTCACCACGGGAGCATAGGCTCTGGGAAAGATCGGGTTTTCAACAATCGAGCCGGTGAACCTGCTGCCTTCGAGATGGACCAGGTACTCGGGCTGAAGAACCCAAAAACCGCGAGCGAAGTCCCTGTCGACGACGTGTGCCACCATGTCCGGGGAGACGAGACCCACAAGGTCGACGATCCCGAGATCCGTGTAGTAGCCGAGGTAGCCCACCTCCATGTAAGCCACTCTTGCCGAAGGATCTGCGTTCGACGCCAGCCAACCAGCGAGCCTGCGATACGACCTGTCCTTGTCCGCGATCTCGGATCGAGCCAGGGTTCGAGCCGTCCCCGCTGCCGTGCCGACGACGACACAGACCACAAGGCCTGCGGCTGTGACATCTCGCCATCGCAACCAACCCGGCCGCCGCGCCACCGCGCGCACAACCGCTTCCAGGCCAAGCCCTGCAAGAACCGCGAGCACGAAATCGATCGGAAGGCGGTACCACGGGTAACCCGGCACACCCAACCACCAGTATCCTGCCACGTAGGCCACTCCCCAGATCGGAAAGAAGAGCATGGCCCGGACCCGCCGCACAACCACTACCAGGCCTGCCACCACGAGGACATACCCGATCACCGTCGCCAGCCATCCAGGCCCCGGACCCAGTCTCCACCCGGGAAGCCAGTCCTCGAGCAGCCGAACAGGGAAGGGGGCCCAGAGACCCGACGCAACCTGGGCGATCTTGGCCGCCAGGGTATTGGGCAGCACGACGCCAAAGGTCGGCCACGCATACGCCGCCCATACAACGATTGGGAGCCCGGACCCTGCTACGAAAGACAGGGTTGGCGACCGCCCCGGTCCGCTGCTCCCCCTGAGCTCCGCGAAAAGAATCGCCGCGCCGAGGATTGCCGCATACAGCACCCCCTCGCCCCGCATCAGAAAGAGCAGCCCCCCACAGAGTCCGGCCACGAACGGGCGCCGGCCAAGGACCGCAGCCGTCGTCACGACCAGGAGCAGAGCAAAGGGGTAGGCCTCCATGCTCAGATGTGCCACCCAACCCGTGGCCGCGAGCACCGCGCCTATCGCCACTGATTGCCCCACCTCGAGGCCGAAGGGCGAACGCAGGAGAAAAAACGACCACACCAGTCCGAGCCAGCAGAGCACGCTGAGCCACAAGGCGACGGTGGTGGGAGTCGCCGGCAATACCGCCGCAACGGCAGCGACGGCGAGGGTGAAGGCTGGGCTTGTCGTTCCCAAGACCGGCGGTGGGTGATTGAAGACAAAACCATCGCCGCGGGCGAGGTTCTTCGCATAGGTCAGGGAAATGAGGGCATCGTCCCCGGGATAACCGGCATCGACGAGGACGAGCGCCGCCAGGGGCAGGAGACTCGCAACAGCCAGGACCACGATGGCAGCCTGCACCGAAATCACAGAACGGGCGGGAGTCGCCTCCCGCCCGTTCGAAGATTCAGCCTGTGAGTCCCAGCTGTGCATCACTCAACAGCATACTCCTCCATCTCGTCAAACTTCAGGTAACGGTAGATCGATTCCTCGTTGCCTGAGATGCGCTCGGAGACGATCTCGAGGTACTCCGCCGGCGTCGGGATTCGCCCGAGCAGGGCACACGCTGCAGCAAGCTCAGCCGACCCGAGAAAGACCTGCGCACCGGTGCCGAGACGGTTGTCGAAGTTCCGCGTCGAGGTCGAGAAAACAGTTGCGTTGTCCTCAACCCGCGCCTGGTTGCCCATGCACAGCGAGCAGCCAGGAAGTTCGACGCGTGCGCCCGCGTTCTTGAGCACGTCGATAACGCCTTCCTTCTCAAGCTGCGCCTTGTCCATGCGGGTCGGGGTTGCGATCCACAGCCGGTTGAGACCGAGGCTGCGACCCTTGAGCACCCGCGCTGCGGCCCGAAAGTGGCCGATGTTGGTCATACAGGATCCGATGAAGACCTCGTCCACCGATCTCCCCGCCACCTCAGAAAGCCGCTTGACGTCGTCGGGATCGTTGGGGCAGGCGACGATCGGCTCGTCGATCGTGGAGAGATCGATGTCGATGATGGCGGCGAAATGGGCGTTGTCATCGCGCTTGAGAAGCCGAGGATCGGCGAGCCACGCCTCCATACCGGCGATTCGTTTCTCGAGCGTTTGAGGATCTCCGTAGCCGTCACGCACGAGTGATCGCAAAAGGACCACATTCGATCGCAAAAACTCGGCGACCGTATCGACCGAAAGGTCGATCGTCGATGCGGCGGCAGATCTTTCTGCGGAGGCGTCCGTGAGCTCGAACGCCTGCTCGACCTTGAGGTCCGGCAGGCCTTCCATCTCGAGGATGCGGCCGTTGAAGACGTTCTTCTTGTTCTTTTTCTCGACCGTCAAGAGCCCCTGCTGGATGGCGAACCACGGAATGGCGTTGACGACGTCGCGGAGCGTGATCCCGGGCTGCAGCTCACCACTGAAACGCACCAGCACCGACTCGGGCATCTGCAAGGGCATCACGCCGAGGGCGCCGGCGAAGGCCACCAGACCAGAACCTGCGGGGAAAGAGATGCCGAGCGGGAAACGCGTATGACTGTCACCGCCTGTTCCGACCGTATCGGGAAGGATCATGCGGTTGATCCAGGAGTGAATGACCCCGTCTCCGGGTTTGAGCGCCACCCCCTGGCGTTCCTGCATGAAGGTCGGCAGCGTTGCGTGCATCTTGCTGTCGACCTCACGCGGATAGGCGGCAGTGTGACAGAAGCTCTGCATGACGAGGTCGGACTGGAAGCCGAGACAGGCCAGCTCCTTGATCTCATCGGCCGTCATCGGCCCGGTCGTATCCTGACTGCCGACGGAGGTCATCTTCGGCAGGCACGCAGTACCGGGGTGCACACCGTCCTCGCCGCAGGCCCGACCAACGAGCTTCTGGGCCAGGCTGTAGCCGACGCCTTCGAGGTCAATGACCGGCGGAACGGCGAAGATCCTGATCGGCGCCAGACCGAGGGCGGTTCGCGCCTTGCGGGTCAGGTCCTTGCCGATGATCAGGGGCACTCTTCCGCCCGCCCTGAACTCGTCGAGCACGGTCGGTGGGTCGATCTTGAAACTGCACAGCTCGCTGCCGTCCTCGGCCAGGATACGGCCCTCGTGCGGCCGAATACGAATGACCTGGCCGGTCGACAGACCACCGACGTCGCACTGAATCGGCAAGGCGCCGGAGTCCTCTGCGGTATTGAAGAAGATCGGCGCGATGACCCCGCCCAGGATGACGCCGCCCGACCGCTTGTTGGGTATGTGGGGGATGTCCTCACCAATGTGCCAGATGAGGGAGTTGCACGCCGACTTGCGCGACGAGCCGGTGCCGAGCACATCACCAACGAAAGCGACCGGACGCCCAAGCTCTTTCAGGCGCTCTATCTCCGCGATGCCCCCTGGAAACCGGGTTTCGCCCATGACCTGGGCATGCACCGGAATATCCGGCCGAGTGGTTGCGTGGCTCGCTGGCGAAAAGTCGTCGGTATTGATCTCCCCGTCCACCTTGAATACGGTGACCACGATCTCCTCTGGCACCTCGGGCCGATTGGTGAACCACTCGGCGCCAGCCCACGACTCGAGAACACCACGGGCGTTGGCGTTACCCGCCACCGCCAGCTCACGGACCTCGTCGATCGCGTCGAAGACAAACAGGTTCCTCGCCAGCGCCCGGCCCGCCGCATCGGCGAACGTATTGTGGTCGAGCAGCCGAATGAGGTGGGGCACGTTGTAGCCCCCGAGCATGGTCCCGAGAAGCTCGACCGCGCGTTCCGCGGATACGAGGGGACTCGTCGCCTGCCCGATAGCGGCAGCGTAGAGAAAATCGGCCTTCACCTTGGCAGCCGGGTCGACGCCCGGGGACACCCGTTCTTCCAAAAGGTCGACGAGCAGGGCGCCGTGCTCAGGCGGTGGGCTCTGGAGCAGCTCGACCAGGCCCTCGGCCTGGCTCGAGGTCAATGGCAACGGTGGAACGCCCAGCGCCTCGCGCTCGGCTGCGTGCTTGAGATAATCCTGGATCATGAGAGTGCCTCCTGCCCGCGGATGCGGCCCCGATACGGTATGCCTGTCACCGCGCAGAGTCAACGAAGCCGACCGGAGAACCAGTGAAATCCCGTCCAGCGGGGCGTGCCATGCACGACGTTGTGTGCGACCCTCCCCAGGTGCGACAGTCGCTCCCTCACAACGTCGATGCTTGGCAACCCCCGGGGAGCG
>RCNG010001127.1_pt1 | contig 13068 bp, 11 predicted proteins | sample 2041371 | NCBI WGS metagenome assembly RCNG01 (sample SAMN09708227, study PRJNA481090) | Marine sediment metagenome, whole genome shotgun sequencing project. | biome: marine sediment; feature: ocean; material: sediment; isolation source: Sewage treatment plant 1 marine sediment (STP1) ... | reverse complement strand
CATCGTGATCATTACCCCTTGCCCCTCTGATGCTCAAAGGGGACATTTTAGCTTTGTTGAAAGGGGACATTACAGCTTTGGGCTTACAGCCCGCACTGTGGGGCGATGCCCAAAAGCCAGCCTCTGCGTTATTGCTTTTCACCATGCCCGCTTTAGTATGCAGCTGGCATGATTTGACCTCCATGGATGGAGGGAATGCAGATTTTGCAGGAGAAAAAATCTGTCAAAACAATGCCTTGATCCTGGCTTTTGGGCATCGCCAGAATTTATGATAATTAATCAGAGGTGCCTTAAATATGACTCTTTGAAAAAACAAGCTGCACATCCAGGACATTGCTGATCTCCACCATTTTGGCTCGCGGCTATCCTGTTTGCAACCAATGTTTGCCACCGACGCTTACGGGACGGACATTGGTTGTTCCTATTAATGTGAGTTGGAGTATGTGCTGATGGATAAAGTTCGATAACAAGCAAATACTGTAAAATATAATTCTGGATGAGCATTCACTGCTGTCCCGCTAAAGGTTAGAGACATAAATTGAGAGCATCTATCAACGACCATCACCCGCATGGCAGGTTTTTGCTCCTCGGCAATAGCTCCTCGGCAACTGCTCCTGCGTTGCCCTACTACCGTACGTCCTGTACATATGCATTGCCCTAATAAGTTACATCCATGTAACGATGCAATATCTGCATTTCCTACATCCGTACAGGTCGTTTCACGGTGTGTCGTTTGTGGCTGCTCCCGATTCATGTCTCGGATTAGAACTACCCTTGTCAATGCCTGCTACATCTGACTGTTTAGATAATTTCTTTTTTGTTAACGGGACAGCATTGATCATCAATAAAAAAATTTTATTCCTCAGATAAAACTGGATTGTAGACCTGACTATCTGCGACTTGTATAGTAAACCTGATTCATTAATATCCGGTTAATAACTACAGATAGTTCGACAGTAAAATATGCATTTAAGACCGTCCTTAAAATTAATAGTTCTGGCATGTGTCGCCATATGTCTTAACGCCTGCTCAAATAGCGTAATACCTGATCTGTCACGTCTGTATAAAACACCTGAATTACCCAGTCGTACACAGGAAACACGTACTAACACAATGCAGCCTCCTGTTATTCTGATACACGGCGCTTTTGGTTCACGCCTTAATGATATAAACACTAATGAAGAACACTGGCCGGGAAGTTTGTGGCGACTTTTATTTAGTGATTATGAAGATATTGCCTTACCCATCGATGTCGAGACATTAAATCCAGCAACATCTAATCTGGTTGCTAGCGATGTGACTGATAAAGTCGTTGGCAAAGATTATTATGGTGCGATAATGCGCACACTGGAACAGGTAGGTGGATACGCACGTGGCGTGCCCGGGGTAAAGCAGAAGACCAGTAAACGTCAATATTATCTGTTTGTGTATGACTGGCGAGAAGACAATGTGCAGACTGTACGCAAGCTTGATGCCTTAATTGAGCAAATTAGAAAAGATTATGAATCTGCCGACCTGAAGGTAGATATTGTTGCGCACAGCATGGGTGGTTTGATTACCCGTTATTACCTTCGTTACGGAACTGAAGACGTGTTGAATGACAATAATTTTCCGGTCAACGGGCATGGCTTCCAGCGTATTAATAAAGTGATATTGCTTGGTACGCCTAACCTTGGCTCAGTCAGTGCTTTGCTAGAAGTATTACAGGGGCTTAAGGTGGGATTAAATCGAATTCCATCACACGTCATGTTGACCTGGCCAAGTACCTATCAACTATTCCCGCACCCGATTCGGACATCTATGATTACACTTGATGGCAAAACACTGGATCGAGATATTTTTGATATCGAAATCTGGCGGCGATTTGAATGGTCAATATTCAGCCCGGAAATGCGTCAATCGATGATTGATGAAAAAGGCGAGGCTTATTACAACTTGCTGGTAAATTATTTCAATAAACAGATTGAACGAGGTCGCCGTTTTGTCTGGTCACTTTCCGTTCCTACGCCAGAGTCACCGGTACGGCATATTGTTTTTGGTGGCGATTGCGAACTAACCCCCGCGCGACTTCTGGTTGAAGAAGTAAATGGTGAATCAATGGTACGTTTGTATCCTGATGAAATAGCAAAACCAGTTGCTGACGTTGATTATAGTCTGCTTATGCTGGAACCTGGTGACGGACGGGTAACTAAACCATCATTATTCGCACGTGATGCACTTGATCCAACAATGCCCAGGCATCGTTACAGCCACTTTCCTCTCGATTACGCGATGATGTTATGCGAAACTCATGACACACTAACTGGAAATATACACTTTCAGGATAATTTGCTAAATATTTTATTAACAAATGATCGACCATGATCTGCTTGTCACTCCTAAAATGGCGATCAGTAATTGAAAAAAAAACCATTGCCCCTGTTATTATTTCACCTTGTATCATAAACAGTTATTTAAACGGTAGAATTGAACATGTCTACATCGGAACCTGAACGTTGGCTGCAAGATCATGGCTCCGCACTCTATTCATTCGCTTTGTTGCACGTACATGAATGGTTATTCATGAATTAATAGAGGTGCATTTAGCCGAACTGTAATAATTTGTGAGCTTACGCACTGAGTAACGACTAAAGATCATAGTTTAGTCATTTGATCCCATCTGGAGAAAATATGTTTAAAATGCCACGTTTGCTGCTTATCCTGTTGCTTATCACACTGATCAGTATCTGGTTTATCTTTGATTTAGGGCAGTTCCTTACTCTTGACTATTTCAAGATTCAGCATGCGAGTATTGAAGCCTGGAAAAGTGAAAACCCGCTTACCGCAGCAGCACTCTTCGCTACCATTTATATCACCGTTGCCGCCCTGTCACTACCGGGAGCAACTATCATGACACTTGCTGGTGGTGCAATATTTGGCTTACTGTGGGGCACGGTAATCGTCTCTTTCGCCTCAACCATTGGTGCCACTCTTGCCTTTCTGGTCGCACGCCTGCTACTTAAGGACTGGGTTCAGCAGCGATTTGGCGATAAACTAAAAACCCTCAATGAGGGAATCGAAAAAGATGGTGCTTTTTATCTATTTACTCTGAGGCTGGTGCCTTTATTTCCTTTCTTCGTCATCAATCTTCTCATGGGGTTAACCCCTATTCGTGTACGCACTTTTTACTGGATCAGCCAGACAGGTATGTTGGCCGCCACTCTCGTCTACGTTAATGCAGGAACTCAACTTGCACAGATCGAAAGTCTTCAAGGTATCCTGTCGCCTGCACTGCTTTTTTCCTTCATATTACTCGGCCTTTTCCCGCTGCTAGCTAAAAAGACACTCGCCCAGATCAAACAAAAAAAAATCTATTCAAAATGGCAAAAACCTTCTACTTTTGGTAGTAATCTACTCGTTATCGGTGGCGGATCAGCGGGACTGGTCACTGCTTATATCGGGGCTGCCGTTAAAGCAAAAGTTACATTAATTGAAAAAAATAAAATGGGTGGCGATTGCCTGAACACAGGCTGTGTACCTTCTAAAGCACTGATCCGCTCAGCCAAACTACTTTCTCATATACAACGCGCTAGTGAGTTTGGCATCAGAAAAGCTAGCGCTGATTTTCAATTCGCAGACGTAATGGAACGTGTACAGCGTGTGATAAAAACAGTTGAACCCCACGATTCAATCGATCGTTACACAAAACTTGGCGTGGACGTCATTCAAGGTAAAGCCACAATCACCTCACCATGGACTGTCGATGTTGAAACCAGGGATGGTGTAAAAACGCTGACTACCCGAAACATTGTTATTGCCACTGGCGCTAGTCCGTTCATACCACCAATTCCAGGACTCGAAAAGGTCGGTTACCTTACCTCCGACAATGTTTGGGATTTACGTGAGTCTCCTGAACGTCTGCTAGTCCTGGGTGGTGGACCTATTGGTTGCGAATTAACACAGAGCTTCGCACGCCTCGGCTCTAAAGTAACTCAAGTGGAAATGTTGCCACGCATCATGATTCGTGAAGATGAAGAAGTATCAGAAATGGTGGCGGCACGATTTAAAAACGAAGGTATCGACTTGCGTACACAACATAAAGCGATACGCTTCGTTATAGAAGGCCATGAAAAAAACCTTATTTGCGAGGACCTGGCCAACGATAATAAAGAAGTGCGAATTATCTTTGACCAGGTTCTGGTCGCCGTCGGTCGTGCCGCTAATCTACAGGGTTACGGTCTCGAGGAACTGGATATTCCGGTGAGCAGTACCATTGAAACCAATGACTACCTGCAAACCAGTTACCCGAATATCTATGCCGCTGGTGACGTAACTGGCCCTTACCAGTTTACCCATACAGCAGCCCATCAGGCATGGTATGTTGCTGTTAATGCACTCTTCGCTCCGTTTAAAAAATTCCGAGTCGACTATTCAGTTATTCCATGGGCGACCTTTGTTGAACCCGAAGTGGCGCGAGTGGGTCTCAATGAAATTGAAGCCTTAGATCAGGGTATACCTTACGAAGTAAGCAAATATGAGATTGATGACCTAGATCGCGCGATTGCTGACGAAGAAGCCCACGGCATGATTAAAGTGCTTACCATTCCCGACAAAGACAAAATCCTTGGTGTCACTATCGTTGGTGAGCACGCGGGAGATCTCATTGCTGAATATGTGATGGCGATGAAACATAACATTGGCCTCAATAAAATCCTTAGTACCATCCACATCTACCCAACCATGGCGGAGGCCAACAAGTATGTAGCTGGAAACTGGAAGCGGGCGCACACACCCGGAAAAATACTACAGTGGCTTGAGCGCTTTCACACAATACGACGACGCACGACCAGGAAAGAAACTGCAGTTAAAGATTCAGTAACTACTGCAGAAACAAAAAATACGTGGCTGGATTAATCAACTTATATCAAACCTGTCCGACGACAGGCACAATAGCATGCGCTAATACTGCCACTCAACACAGCATGTTTAGATAATTTCTTTTTATTAGCAGGACAGCAGAGAATAAAAATTATTTATATTAACGGGACAGCTGTGAGTTCTCTTATATGATGATAAAGAGTATGCTGTTACGACTACATAGAAATAAGTTGTTGTTTAGTAGCTTTATTTGCAACCGATTAAGCAAACAGTCATCAGGCTTCAACTCAGCAACTCGTTTATAGTAAGGCATTATCCAGTAACTAGTCGAACTTATGCCATTTATACATGCCACGCTCAACCCGTGTTGTATTTAATCTACTGGACTAAAATACATTTACCCGGATAATCTTGTACCCAGTTTTCAGGAGAACTGTTATGGCGACACCCAAGCGAACCAGCTCTGGTAACACACCCACAGTTACCGTAATTGATAACCAAAATCAAAAACGCATCGATCTGCAAATCTTGCCTAGTGAAGAAGGACCGGATGTAATCGACGTACGCAATCTGTACAGAGACCTGGGCTATTTCACCTTTGATCCAGGGTTTACCTCCACGGCAAGTTGTGATTCGGCTATCACCTTCATTGATGGTGAAAAAGGTATTTTGCGACATCGTGGTTATGCTATTGAAGAGCTGGCATCACATAGTGATTTTCTTGAAGTAGCTTATCTCTTATTGTATGGCGAACTGCCCAGTTATGAACAACGGGCTATTTTTGATAAAGAAATAGCTACGCATACCATGGTCGATGAGCAACTAATTCGGTTTTACAATGGCTTTCGCCGTGATGCACACCCGATGGCAATTATGGTGGGTGTTGTCGGCGCCTTATCAGCTTTCTATCATGACAGTCTGGATATTACCGATCCAAAACAATGCCATTTGGCATCATTGCGGCTGATATCAAAGATGCCAACAATAGCAGCCATGGCCTACAAATATACTGTCGGGCAACCGTTTGTTTATCCTTCCAACAATCTTTCCTATACAGATAATTTTATGCGGATGATGTTTTCAGTGCCTGCTGAAGACTACGTACCCAATCCAGTGCTATCTCATGCACTTGATCGTATCTTTATTTTGCATGCTGATCATGAACAAAATGCGTCGACATCCACGGTTCGTTTAGCCGGGTCGTCACAAGCTAATCCATTCGCCTGTATTGCTGCAGGCATCGCATCACTTTGGGGCCCTGCACACGGTGGTGCTAACGAAGCCGTGCTAAGGATGTTAAATGAAATTGGCCATAAAGACCGAATTGGTGAATTTATAGCACGTGCGAAAGATAAAAATGACCCCTTTCGCTTAATGGGTTTCGGCCATCGCGTCTATAAAAATCACGATCCTCGTGCGCAAGTGCTCAGAGACTCTGCGCACGCTGTATTAAAAGAACTAAATTCTACAGAGCAACCATTATTTGAACTGGCGATGGAACTGGAGCGCATTGCACTTGAAGATGATTATTTTATTGAGAAAAAATTATTCCCCAATGTCGATTTCTATTCTGGAATAATTCTTCTGGCCATGGGATTCCCGACATCTATGTTCACCGTACTGTTTGCATTGGCACGTACCGCAGGCTGGGTTTCGCAGTGGAAAGAAATGATGGGTGAACCCGTACATAAAATTGGCAGACCTCGGCAACGATACACCGGTTACACTCTTCGTAATTACGTTCCAGCAAACAAACGCTGATATAACACAGCGTGTATAAGACAAAGATGACCAATGTATTGAAGCAAGGGAAAAAAGACCTCTATGAACAATGATGAGAAGGCTGTCAGACTAGTTGGTCGTGATCTTTTAGACACAGCCGAATTCAACAAAGGTACCGCTTTCACAACACAGGAACGCGAACAATATGGCCTACGTGGTTTACTGCCCGCTGCCATCAGTACACAGGAAATGCAACTGCACAGGGCAATAGAGAACCTGCGACGAAAAGCCTATGATATTGAACGCTACATTTTTCTTATGGCCTTGCTCGGGCGTAACGAGCGACTGTTTTACCGCTTGCTAATCGAGAACATCGATGAATTAATGCCAATTGTTTATACCCCGACAGTTGGTCAGGCATGTCAGGAATTTGCACACATTTTCCGTCAGTCTAGAGGTTTTTATATCACCTGCGATGATCGAGGACATATCGAAGAAATGCTGACTAACTGGCCTGAGCAGGATGTCCGTCTAATCGTAGTGACCGACGGTCAGCGTATCCTTGGACTGGGTGATTTAGGGGCCAGCGGCATGGGTATCCCGATAGGAAAACTGTCTTTATATTCGGCTTGTGCAGGTATACCACCGCAGCAATGTATGCCGGTACTACTTGATGTTGGTACAAATAATCAGGCACTACTTGATGACCGCTTATACCTGGGAGTTAGACAACATCGCCTGACGGGTGAGGCCTACACCTCACTGGTTGACGAATTTGTGACTGCGGTACAAAAAGTCTTCCCCAAAGTATTGATCCAGTTTGAAGATTTCCTGACACCCAATGCCTATGGATTACTGCAGCGTTATCGAAATGACGTACGTTGCTTTAACGATGATATTCAGGGTACGGCAGCGATGGCATTAGCGGGTGTACTGGCTTCTTGCAGAATAACAGGGGAAAATTTTTCTGATCTGCGTATTATGTTTCTCGGTGCAGGTTCGGCAGCAACCGGCATTGCTGATTTGATACAGGCAGCGCTGCAGCAAGCCGGACTTTCTCCTGAAGCCGCGCGAGACAGATTCTGGTTTGTCGATCAATGCGGCCTGGTCGTTACCACGCGTGATGATCTGCCCACACATAATTTACCCTATGCACGAAATGTTTCGCAAACAAACTTCACCGATGCCATCAGGATGGCACAACCACAAATACTGATCGGTGCCACCGGTGCACCGGGTACTTTTACCAGGGAAATTATCCAGTTAATGGCCGAGATCAATCAACAACCGGTTATTTTTGCACTATCTAACCCCACATCAAGAGCCGAATGCACCGCTGAACAGGCTTATCAATGGAGTCATGGTCGCGCGGTCTTTGCTAGCGGCAGTCCTTTTCCAGCGTTCGACTATCAGGGTAAAAGACTGCATCCCGGTCAGGCTAATAATGCCCATGTATTCCCAGGCATCGGTCTGGGAATTATTGCCTGCAATGCAAGCCGGGTAAGTGAAGAAATGTTTCTCGATGCAGCTCGTATGCTGGCAGATTTGGTCGATGAAAGCGTGCTGAAATCAGGCAGTGTCTATCCGCCATTGTCTCAGATTCGATCAATCTCTTTACAAATTGCAACGGCCGTTGCCGAGCGTGCCTATGAACAAGGACTTGCCACCGAACCGCGGCCTGAGAATCTACAGGTAATGATCAAACAACTTATGTACCAGCCAAATTATTAAGGCCGTTCTTCATCGCCGATAAAACAAAACTAAGAGTTCATCTGTAAATGCCAAATACAACAAAATTACAAAAAGCTGTAAAGCAACAACGTAAGGCACTGAAAGAATTATTGTCTGAATCGATGTCTGAACTTGCTACTGCATGTGCCGACAAAATGCACAATCGCCAGGCACTTGAAGACATTCTTTCGCGCGAAATGAGCACAGCGGACTATTGTAAATATCTTTGGGTAGTGGATAAACACGGTCGTCAATTAACAGATGATGCCATGCGTACCGGGTTCAAACATGGACAAGTTGGACGTGATCGCGCGGCTCGACCTTATTTACAACGCGCCTTGAAAGGTAAAGACTACTATTTATCTGAAGCCTATATTAGCCGCAATCGTAAGCGCCCTTCTCTCACTGCCGTTAAAACAATTTATGATGATAAGGGTCAGGTGAACGGCTACCTGGGGGCGGATTTTGATTTACGAGAGCTGCCGAATACAGCTGATGAATACGAAAATGAGAAAAACTGGCAACAGGTAAAAGGTGACCCGGCGATCCGAAGTGGATTGTTTTCACAGCAACGCGTAGAAAGTGCCATGGATGCGCAAATTGATAAAGTACTTGATGTTATGCAAGAACTGATACTAGAACATGGCGTGTTTCACGCCAAGTTACATTTCTCCAGCAGTCGTGCTACCTTATGGCGGGCTGATAATCCGTTTGATTACCAGATTTTGAATATCGATGAACTGAGCGACCCCGATATTTGCCTGGCATTTCAACGTCAAAAATATTTTGAAAAAGCCATTGTTGATGCAAAAAATATTAGTATGATTTTTCAGCAATTCAAAGATTTGCGTTTTGCCGATGAAACTATTTACTTGCGCTCCGCCTCTCTGAATATTGTTAATGGCATGGTGAGCTTAAATTTTTCATGTGATGGTTCTCATTATATGTTTTATAAGGAGTTTCTCGAAAAAAACACGACGTTCTGGTTTGGTGGTTAGCACTGATTATTTTCAGCAGCAGGCTGTCTGATTTCATTTTAGCCTTGCACACAGACAATTTATTATTAGAGAAAAATGTGATAATAAAAAAAAGCAATGTGTAAACACCTGGAACTGAAGACTAACCAAATAGCCTGTGCTATAGGGCCTGTGAAAAGTGGCACCCTTTTACATAAAACAGCATTATGAAAAACAATAAAAGCGTATTACAAAAAATAGCCTATTACTCAGGTTTTATCAGTTTTATAATATCTGTCATCTGTCTGATTTTTCTCTATCTAAAGATAGATGACTTAGGTTGGCAAAGTCCTGTCTCTGCCAGCCTGATGGCCTCTTCGTTTTTTTTTGCTGCGGTGGGTGTTGTTCTGGTGACTATTGGAAAGTGCAATCTTCCCAGCTTTAAAGTGAGGAACTCTGATTCATAAATTGTTTCATTCAATTATTATATATTGGAAAGGCAGTTTATGTTGATAACTCAGGTTTTATATGGCTGGTAATTAACTGGCTCATTTGCAGCTCCTGTTCATCCAGCCCTATTTTTAGTATTGCTGCATTTGGTATATATATTGCGTTTCTCAGGCTTCTGTATTGCGCCATGCCGATAGTATCTTTTTTTAGTGTCCCGGTTATTATTTTCCATATCATTGCTCTAATCACATGACCATGTGTAAAAACAATAATATGATCTTGTCTGTGCATTATTTTTTCAACTATCATTTCCATACGATCAATAAATTCAGTAAAGGATTCGGCGTTAGCAGCATTTTTTTGCTGCGGATTACACTTCTGCCAGTAATCATTCACAGCTGCCAGGCGATCTGCCTGCGTGGTATTCACATATCTTTCATCAGGTAAATAGATAAACTCATGAACTGGCCATTCGTCCACAAAGACATCGGGGAATTTATTTATCGTGGCCTGTGCTGTTTGTAGTGCTCTCTTATATGGGGAGTGTACAATGATATCTGGCCTGCACTGAATGTAGGATTGTATACTTTCTGCTTGCAATAAACCTCTTTGAGTCAAAATTGAGGTCCCCGGATGAGTCGTTTTTTCACCCGAGTTAGATTGGCTTTCACCATGTCTAATTAACCATACATTCTTCATTTCAACGTTAACAGACTACTATTATTATGTAAGAATAATTTCCCTGTTACACGAATCAAATCAATAATCTCGACAATGTTCATTTCTATGCACCTGGTAGATACTGCAAAAGTCCAAATCACCGGTTATTTTTTACAGATGAATCGTAACAGAAAAATCAGTCTGAGAAAAAAATTCTAAACCGTATAATCGACGATTAATTAAATCAGGTGAATTCGTTTAAACAAAAATCGACCGCCCGATCAAAATCAATAGCGCCGGTCACCTCATAAACGTCCACCTCAGACAAAACAGGAATATATTCATCCGGGTTTGTTTCTACGATAGTGGCAGGTGCCTTATTACCGGGCAGCAGGTAGAAAGGTCCCGGTGATTTCATCACCGCAGCTAGAAGATCGGGACGTTGACGAATATCAACTGCTGTGAATTCGGTCGGTGCAGTGTCATCACGCTTCCAGTTCAGAATAAAAAAAGCTTTTAATTTTGCATGCAACTTAAATTTTCCTGAACCAAAAATCGCCTCAACATCGGCATCGTATTTTTCTTCCAGATCCCAGATTTCATGTTGCGTAATTTTTTTGAGCTGCTCTAATCTATTTTTTGGAATCACGTCAGCCAGCGCCGGGTTATACAAAACCGTACCAGGGTTAATACGCGGTTGTTTGGGCACACCACTCATATAAACCCCGTCTGCACTTTTTCCAACCAGGGTCCGGTCATTACTGACAAAATCAAACCCTTTGCGCATTAAATGTAAAGCAAGCGTGGATTTGCCGCCACCAGAAAAGGCTGAAATTGCAAATCCTTCACCCTGTCTGGATAAAGCCGAAGCATGACATAAAACGTTATCACTATGCATCAGCCACGTAATATATTGCGAAATGAGAAAATTTATTACCTGGCTTTCATTTTTCAAACATTCGCCGAAAACCAGACATTCTTTATTGCTTTGTAAGGTCTGCATACCGGTACGCACTTTTCTACAGACGCGACCATCAGTCAGGTCAACGAAAGAATCTTTACGTCCAGCCTTACCCGGTTCACGTTGCCAGTTGGAAAAATCCAGACCCAGTTCAGGAGCTGGCATTTCAAGTGCGGTAATCAGAATATCAGGAAGCCAATTATCAGAGACTTCATCATTGCCCAAAAAAGGTTTGAAGTATGATTTGAGTATTTGAACAAATTCGGCTGAGTTGGTATCAAACCTGATACGACACTGGCCAAATTTCAAATCCAGGCTGCTGTCGACGGCCTGGCCTTTACGCACATATTTAGAGAGCACTTCAACTGTAGTTGCCTCGTTACTCATCAGCTTACATTTGCTTACTCATGAAATCATGCAGCTCCTGAAAGTCTTTCATTTAATCGTTCAACAGCATAACTGGTATACAGTTTTGCAGCGTCGATACCATGCGAATCCAGCAATCCCCGGTAACCACCAAACGCACTCACTTCAAATACCATCGGCCCATTTGATGTCTCAACCACATCGACGCAGGTAAAATCCATAGCAGATGGTGCCTGTGCTTTTCAGCAAGTCGTAATATCTCGGCCGATGGCTCGTGTGCTACATAATGTCCACCACTATTAATAGTGGTGTTCCAGCTCTCACCACTACCCTGACGCGCATAGGTGGCCAGATAGCGACCACCGAGAAACACAACACCCAGATCACGCCCGGGGATATCGACCATTTCCTGAATATACATCACAGAATTAGTTTGTTTGAATAGATCAATCTTTTCTTCCAAATCTGCGTCATTCGAATCAATGGTTATCATGCCACGTGCTTTGGTGGAATATAACGGCTTTAACACAACAGACCCGAGCCTCTGCACTGCTCCCTCCGCTAGTAATACATCTTCTGTGATAACTGTTTTCGGCATGGGAATACCGGCATTTCTCAGGGTTACGGTACAGGCAAGACGATCTATTAATCGAATGATGTTATCCGGTTTTGAAAAAATACTCACACCCTGGGCCTGTAGAAAACGAAGCATCTCCAGTCGATCCAGGTCCGCCGGTGAATAGATTGAATTGATTTTTTTGACCAAGATCCCATCCGGTTTGTAATATTAAGCAGAAGTGATGGATATATCCTTAGCGTAAGTTGTAAGCCAAGATATTTCAAAAGTCACTTTTTCCATCTTGCCTTTGGTCTGCGCCTTTATTTCAACATCAACCAGATCAGATGGAGTGATGACCACCGTATCTTTGCCTTGTTTGAACTGTACAGTACCTTTTTCCAGCCCGGTGATAAGTGAAGTAAAATAGACAACGGCTTCTTCACGTTTCATGCGGCGTTCATATTTTATTTTTGTTTCTTCTTTCTCGCGTTTTAATGCTTTTCGGGCCATTTGTCTGGCTTTCTCCGACGCTTTCTTAGCTTTCTTTTCGATTTCCCCGGCTATTCCCGCTGCAGCCATGGTCATAGGGAACCAGCAACTGGATGATCCCAACATTGAATTGTCCATCATGTCCCTGGCTGGCTCATTCCCGATATTCCTGGGTGATCCCAGAAAACTGACCCAAGCAAAAAAAGCCAAAATAAGATCATGGTCTGATTGGCTCAGACAAATGCAGGACAGGTATGATTACATGATGTACCGGCAGGACCTGGCAGGATTTGGTGAGCCGCAGGATGGACAATGGG
>RCNG010001126.1_pt1 | contig 13076 bp, 8 predicted proteins | sample 2041371 | NCBI WGS metagenome assembly RCNG01 (sample SAMN09708227, study PRJNA481090) | Marine sediment metagenome, whole genome shotgun sequencing project. | biome: marine sediment; feature: ocean; material: sediment; isolation source: Sewage treatment plant 1 marine sediment (STP1) ... | reverse complement strand
GACTTAAGGGCGTTCTAGGTTGAGCGGCTTCCACGGCGGACGGGACGTCCGCCCTCCAGAACCGCGGGATACGCACAATGGAGGGCGGACGTCCCCGTCCGCCGGTTGTTTAAGTCAGCGCCATTCAGCCCGGTCCTTCTTTCACATCGAGATAGTACGTCGGCGCGCCCGACAGAACAGGGTCATCTGTACAGACTTCGCCCACTGCGTCGCGAATCTCCTTTGCGCTGATTGGAGCATGAATTGATTTTTTGGCTTCAAGCGTATAGCCCATTGCGTTTCGTTTTCCGTCGCTTGTCTCGAACCAGTAATAGATGCCGCTGTCGACTTCGCGCCGAGCAACAAAGGTCTCCGCGCCCACCAATCGCAGAAATGCCGCAAGCATATGAAATGCAGGACGGGCGCGCCATTGATCCGGATCGGTATCGTCAATCAAGCCAAACCCGCGCGCCACCAACCGCCACCAGTACACGCGCTCCACCATCCCTGAGCAAATGGTGATCAAGAGGTAGCGAATCATGTACGCGCCGTACTCCTCCTCGGTCACGCTGGGATCATTCCCGCGTGGCCCCGGTGTGTCGTAGGGAGAGACCACCGGCGAGTACACGCCGGTTTTCATCAAGGGCCAATTCACTTCGCTGACCACCAGACGATCCTCACACCCATTGACCCAACCCGCGATCGCGCGCGCCAGGGCACACTTTTCCAGCGTAGAGAACGGCCCTTGGGGATTCTCGGGAGCACCGCGACGATCGACATAGAGATGCTGCGAAAAGGCGTAGAACTTGCCGCCCCAGGGCAATCCGCGCAATGCGGTCAACGAATAGGGATATTCGAAATCAATGCCGGCCGGCCCGAGAAACCGCAGGCCCCGGTAGCGCTTTTGCAGCGCCGGCAATCGGGCCAGCAGTCGACGCTGTTCGGCCAGGGTCCAGATCCCCCATTTCACCCGGTTGACCGCATGGCCAATCTCTACCCAGGTCACCGCTTCGTGCACACGATCCAGCACTTGCTCCAGAAATGCGTTCCACGACGCCGGATCGTTGACCGCACTCCGATCCTGCACCATGGCGACGCCGACCTCACGTCCGCCGGCAGCCAACCGCTCGACCAGCGCGGACGTCCGGTCCCATCCGGCCAAACCCTGGTGGTGGTAGTACCGAAGCAGCACCGGCGCTTCACCCAGAACGGTCAACCACTCCAACTCGCGATCTTCATCACCTTCGCCCGGCTCCACCGCAATACCAACCCGCTTCGCCATCGAGACCGGCTGAGTGTAGCAGGTGTCCAGCAACCGCCGGTAACGACCCCACACCGGCGGGAGTGCAATCGCCGTCGTCGCAATTTGCGCGAACGTGTCGCGGTAGCGATGCATTCGATTGCGATCCTTGCGCCCCACCACGTTGATCGCCTGTACCGACCGATCGTCCCAGATCCACATGTCCTTCTCGTGCGGGTACACGGTGGACGGATCCGCCTGCTGCCGGCGCGACCGAATCGGATGCCGGTACTTTCGCGTGGCGGAGTGAAGGGCGTACCTCCGTCGAAAACGGTCCTCGAGCTTGTCGAATGCCGCAACGGGACGAGCCCCAAAATACATTTCCTTGAACACGCGCAGCAAGGCAGAAGGAAGGTAAAGCCGCGACAAATCGCGGGCAATGTCCGTATCGGTGAGACGCTCTTTGACCCGCGCCCGGTTAAGATCCAGGAAGCACACGTCTCCCCACTCCCCGTCATCCATTCGGCGAAGGTGAACGTTCTGGTTTCCGAGGTCATAGTGCGCCACCCCGGCTTCGTGCATGCCACGAATGCCGTCGGCGACGGTCTGCAGCAGGCTCATCAGTTTCCAGCAGATCGGATCATTCCGATAAATATGAATCAACTCGTGGCGAAGATCGGTAAGGCCCTCCACATAGCGCGAAATGAAATAGCTTTCGGCAAGCCGCCTTCCTTCCCACCGCTCCAGGTACCCGACCGGCGCGGGCGTCCCCACCCCGCTCGCCTTCAACGCGTGCGCGACATCCCAGGATCGGTGTGCGCGTGTGCCGCGCCGACGGTCTGCGAGGTCTTTGATCGCGGAACGGCGCCCAAAGGACTTGATCGCGATTTCTCCCTCGCATGTGGAAACGCGAACAACGCGATTGCGACCGGCAATCAGCGTGTCGCCATCGGCCATCCATTGCGGCAGCTGATCGAATGAATCCTGCAACGCTCCGTAGTCGGCATGTAGCTCGCCTGACCAACCGGGCATCGTGATGGGCAGCGTCATTCCTCGACCTCTGCTCGTGGCTTCACGAAATGCCATACCCCGATCGCCAACAGAATCAGCACCACACTGGTCATCGCCGAATCGGTGGAATCGGACCGGTGTCCGATCCAGTAGCCATGAGGCACGTCCCACAACCCCTCGCTGACCGCATCGTTCAGGCGCCGGACCCAAACCCACGCTCCGTGCGCGCCCGCCGCCATCCAGATGGTTCGGGTACGCGCCACCATCAGGCATAGCGCCACGCCCATCAGCGAGAGGTTGATGAAGCGAAACGCGATCCCTTCGCGCCAGAAGGGGCCCGTCGCAGCCGACACCAATGCGCCCCATGTTTCCTGCAACACCGGCCCATCACCATATACCGAAGGGTCTGCCTTCATGAAATGCAGGTAAGCAAAGAGGAGGCTGGACGCCAGAGCAGCCGGCCAGATTCGATAGAGCCGTTCCAGGAGCCGATACAGAACGCCCCGAACCGCCGTCTCTTCCACCATCGCAATCACCACCGCCGAGATAGCGAACAAAGCGACCATTGGCAGCTCGCCGAGCCAGTCCGTCATTGGCACTGGCTCTCGGGTACCCGCCAGGCGGGCAGCCACAATCATTATGCCCAGTGAAAGCACTCCGATCAAAAACCCCGCACCCAGATCACGCTTCCATTCGGAATCGAACACCCTACCGGGCGCACGACTCCAGCCGCAATCGCGACGTCCGCGCCAACCCATTTCTCTCAGCAACAAGGGTATGAACGGGAGCACGACGAAAGTCATCACTCGCCGCATGACTTTGTGCGGGCCCTTTTCCACGATGAATCCCGCCACCCCGCCCTCGGCCCCCGCGAGTCCCTGGTGTACCAGTACGGACAACCAGGCGGACACCACCAAAGCGCCGGCCAGGATCAGAAACAGGACCGCCGCCACGCGCAATGCGGAAGGCTCGCGCCCGGTCGCCGGACGGGTAGATTGGGTTGCACTCTCAGCCATAGATGCGGGGAGCATCGCATTCCCCCTGATCACATTCAAGAACACTGGGTAGAATGTGAAGACCAAGGAGCCGGTTGCAGACACCGCAGCAGGTGGGTTAGTGTATGCGCATGAAATTGGCTGTCATCAGCGGGGCTTCGAGTGGAATTGGGGAGGCCACCGCCCGAGCACTGGCGCGACAGGACTATCGCGTCGTCCTCATCGCACGCAACCAGACGCAGCTGGAAGCCATTGCGGCGTCCATCGGAGAACAGGCAGTGGTGAAGGCGTGCGACGCTGCGGATGGCGATGCGGTGCTCGCCGCTGCCGAGCGCGTCTTGCGCGACTACGGAATTCCTGATGTGGTGGTGAACGCCGCCGGAGCCGGGGAGTGGAAGCGTATCGAACATACGACACCGGCAGAAGCTGTCGACATGATGCGCGCCCCGTACTTCGCCGCCTTCAACCTCACCCACGCGTTCATGGCCCCGATGTTGGGACGCGGATCCGGCGTTATCCTTCACGTCGGCTCCCCGGTCTCGATCTTCACCTGGCCCTCTTGCACCGGCTACGCCGCGGCGCGCTGGGCCCTGCGCGGCATGCATGAGGCATTGTGCGATGACCTGCATGGCACCGGGGTCCACAGTTGCCATGTTGTGTTCGGGAAAGTCAGCAGCGCGTACTTTGACCACAACCCCAACAGCGAAGAAAAGATCCCACGCATCGCCCGGACCGTCCGAACGATATCACCAGACGATTGCGCGGGAGTAATCCTACGCGCCACTGAACGACCCCGTCGGCAAATCATCTACCCGCCCATGCTCCGGGCCTACACCCTGCTCTACGCCATCGCCCCCTGGGCAACACGCGGCCTCCTCCGCCGCACCGGCGACTCAGGCACGACACCGGGCGGCGCGTTGCCCAAACCCTGAAGCGCGCCCGGAGGTCGCGCCCCACCCTTACGCATGAGCTGAGACACGAGGTGGATTGTGACCTCCGGGCGCGTTCTTCGTAGCCCGACAATTTGGGCATTCGCCGCCTAGGGTGTGCGACGGAAGTCGAAGTTCAGCTTGGTGAGTAGAATGTAGAACGGAACGACTCCACCGTGAGTCAGGGGCCCCACGCTCACCGCATCGATCTGGACCGAGGACTGGCGCAGCACCTTGTAATAGAATTGGGCGATCTGCGCGTTGCGAAAAGTCACCTGCTCATCTTCTGTTCCGTAAAACATAATCAGCGGAGTCGTGGGCCGGAAGTTCAGCAGATCATTGTCCGCAAGAGCCCGGTTCACTGGATGGAAGGGATTGGTACGGAGTGCGCTCAAGAACTCAGGTTGTAGAATGTCGCGCCAGTCATCAGGGATCTGAGCGGCAACGGCAGACAGTGGCGTCATCCTGTCGAACAGCGGCGGAAGCAGCGTATCGTAGGGCGGCACCAGGATCTCTGAGACGTCGTTGTACAAATTTCCATACACCCCCTGGTAGCCGAGGACGATGAAGGGCATATAATCGGGTGAGTCGTACGCTCCGTTGTCGAGCGCATAGCTCGCCTGTACCCCGGCCACGTTATAGGGACCGGAACCCGCGCTGGTAAGCACGAGATTAAACTCGTCGCGGTGGAATTGCTCGATCTCGCGCATGGTCGCGACCGCGGCGTGCCCGCCTTGCGAATACCCCGAGATAAAGAGCTGCCCGTTCAGCGGCATGCCGGAGGCTTCCACCAGGGTTTTTACGGCGCGCAGGGCGTCGACCGTGGCAGTGGCTTCCGTCTTCGCGTGAATATACGGGTGGTTGACGATGGTGCTGGCACCGAACCCGAGGTAGTCGGGGAGGACGGCGACGTAGCCTGCACTGGCGAACGCATAGCCGAGGGGCGCCTCACGCCCCCCTGCGGAGGGGACTTCACTGTCCTCAGACAGGGTCCCGTGTTCATACACCATCATCGGCGCGCGGCCTCGCAGCCCTACCGGCACGGCCACCAGGGTGCTCGCGAGGGTCGGGACGCCCGAACCATCAATGGTCTCATAGACCACACGATACGCTCGCACACTATATCGGGCACCCAGTAAAAACTGGACCAGAATGGGCGGAATTTCCGGCGGCACAAACCCATCCGCAATGGCTAAGACCTCGGGAATGGAGACCTCGGCGATCAATTCGACCGACAGCGGACGCCCTCTTTCCTGTGCGTCGACAGCAGGAATTGAGATCCCTGCGACAACTAGAATCATGAATGCGATTGCGATCTTTTTCATATCGTACACCCTCCCTTTAGCAGATGGTTATCCGCTGATTATAGCAGACGAGTCACCGGCATGCATCTGAAATCTACGCTGAACGGAGGACGGACCTCCCGGTCCGTCTAAACGGACCGGGAGGTCCGTCCGCCGTTTCCTGCCTACCCGGCTTCGACTTGCAGCTCGGGCGCGTCCAGAATGGTCCGCACTCGAAGGGCCAGATCGGTAATGGTGAACGGCTTCTGCAAAAACCGATTGCCGGGCGGCAAGCGACCGTGGCGTAAGATCGCATGGTCGGTGTAGCCCGACATATACAAAATGCGGGTGTCGGGTCGCAAGGCGGCGATCTTTTCTGCAAGCTCAACCCCGTTCATGCGCGGCATCACCACGTCCGTCAGCAATAAGTGAATTGGACCTTTGTAATGATTGTGAATATGCATTGCGTCCTCCCCGTCATTCGCCTCCAGCACGGTATAACCGTTGCGCTCTAAGCATTGGCGAACCAACGAACGAACCCAGGACTCGTCCTCGGCGAGCAACACCGTTTCGTCTCCGCGCAAATCCTCCGGCGTAGCAGACGTTCCCTGTTGTGGCGTAAGGCCCTCTCTGGAAACCGGGAAGTAAATTTTGAATGCCGTACCTTCGCCGACCTCACTGTACACACGAATGTGCCCACCACTCTGCTTCACAATGCCGTAGACGGTCGACAACCCCAACCCGGTGCCTTGACCACTTTCCTTGGTCGTAAAGAAGGGCTCAAAGATCTTGGCGCGGGTTTCCTCGTCCATCCCCATACCATTGTCGGACACGGTCAGCTGAACGTAGTCGCCCTCTTCGATGTTCGAAACGAGCATTGCGTAGGTCTCGTCGATGGTCACGTTGGTGGTCTCGACCACCAGCACACCCCCTCCCGGCATGGCATCTCGAGCATTCACCGCGAGGTTCATGACGACCTGCTCGAGCTGGCCGGGGTCCGCCAACACCGGTTTCAAGTCCGAGGAAAAGCGGGATTCGAGGGCGACATCCTCGCCCACCAGCCTGCGCAGCATCTTCTCCATATCACGCGTCACGGTGTTCAGGTTGAGCACTTGCAGCTCGACGACCTGCTTGCGACTGAAGGTGAGCAACTGGCGCGTCAACGAGCTGGCCCGGGTGCCCGCCTTTCGAATTTCCTCCACGTCCTCGGTGGGAAGGCCTTCCATCTCCAGTCGTTCCTGTACGATCTGGCCATAGCCGAGAATGGCTGTCAGCAGATTGTTGAAGTCGTGCGCAACCCCGCCGGCCAATCTTCCGACGGCTTCCATCTTCTGGGATTGCCGCAACTGGTCTTCGCTTTCACGCAAGGCCTGCTGCGCAAGCATGCGGTCGGTAATGTCACGGGCATTGACCACAATAATGTCTTCGCCGGAAATCTCGTCGCGGAACGCCGCACAGATCGTCTCCGTTACCAGGACGCCTTTCTCCCGGGTCTTCAGCCGAATCTGGCTGGCATGGGGGGCGCCCGGCTGGGCGGCGGCGAGGGCAATGTTGTTTCGCAAGAGGGGCTCGTCATCGGGGTGAATCCAATCGGAAAGCCGGGTACCGATCAGTTCCGCCGCCGGGATCTGAAGCAGTCGCTCCACCGCCGGACTCCCATATCGAATGATCCCGTCCACCCCGGCGATGGTCACCAGGTCCGACGCGTTTTCAATCAGCGACCGGAACCGTTGTTCACTATGACGCAACTGCTGTTCCATGGCGCGACGCGGTGTGATATCTCGAATGATGGCGAGCACTTCGTCCTCTCCACTAACCACGATTCGTGCTTCGTAAAAAAGCTCTCCCTCTTCTCCCGGCAACATGAACTCGAGCTCCTGCGTCTTCAGTGTTTCCAGCGCAGCCTCCATCGCTCCGGTCACCGAAGCAGCGACGTCGGGCGGAAGCACGTCCTGCAAATGCATGCTTTGGACATCACGGTCGGCCGGAATCAAATGCATTTCCTGCGAAGCTTTCAACTCCAGGAATCGCCCGCTCCGGGCCACACGACACATGACGTCCGGAATCGCGTCCAACAGCGCCTGGTTACGGGCCTGACTGAGCTGCAAATTCTGATAGGTCCGACCCGACCGAATCATGTAGCGGATCCGGTGCGCGAGCAGCGACCAGTTCATCGGCTTGGTCACAAAGTCGGTGGCGCCTGCTTCATAGGCGCGGTTGATCGAGCTGAGGTCTTCCAGGCTGGTCGCCATCAGGATCGGCACCCGATCGCCTTGAGGCAGCGCGCGTATCGTGGCACAAAGCTCAAAGCCATCCATATTCGGCATGACGACGTCCATCAGGATCAGGTCCGGTGCGACTTCCTGGAAGGCCGCCAGGCCTTGTTGGCCATCGGCAGCCTCATGAACTTCGAATCCACCGGCCTGCAACGACTCACGGACAAGCATCCGGGTGGTCGGATCGTCATCCACAACCAGCACCTGTGCCTCTACCGATTTTTCGTCCACTGTGATCATGTCAATTTTACCCCTTCCAACTCCTGCCGCAATGCGCCCTTTACAACTTCAAACTCCTGCTCCGCTTCAACCAGAAAAGTGGGGGCATGATTGCGAAGAGACTCGTCATCCATGACTTCCACGTCCTTGCAGCACTTCGCGAGAGCGCGCCCACCCACATTTGCACTGCTCGACTTCAACGCATGCGCCGTGGTCCGGATCGTCGCCAGGTCACCGGCGGTGGTAGATTCACGCAGCGTGGCCAACAGTTTCGGCGTTTCCGTAAAATAGGAAGCAACCACCCGCTGCAACAGGTCGGGAACGCCGGATTCCTGCACACCGAGGATACTCTTGATCACCACCCGGTCCAATGGACTTGAGTCCTCTGCTTCCGCGGGCACATCGATCGCCACGCCACTCACGTGAGCACTGGGCGCCGACGGGATACCAGGCTCTTCTGGAGGGTCCAGCACGGTCAGCGGGTTATCGTTGAGCAAGCTCTCCCAACCGATGGATTCAGGAACCGGCTCCGTCACGTCCGGAACTTCGGCGGCCACTTTCTTCGCCTCAGCCTCCTTCACCTGGTCCGGCAGCCAACGCAGCAGCGTCTGCTCCAGCTCGTCCAACCGGAAGGGCTTCGACATGTAGTCGTCCATTCCCCGCGAGAGACATTGCTCCCGGTCTCCGTCCATCGCGTTGGCCGTCAAGGCAACGACCGGCAGATGCGCCCGGGTAGGCACGGGCTCTTCCCCCGGCATAAACGCGTCTTCGCCATACATCAGCCGCTTGATCGCACGGGTTGCGTCGAACCCATCCATGACCGGCATTTGGCAATCCATAAACACCAGATCGAAATTACCGTCTTTGACCTGCTCCACCGCTTCGCTACCGTTGTGAGCAATTGTCACCTGGCAGCCCAGGCTCGTCAGCATGCCGCGCACGACTTCCTGGTTCACCAGGTTGTCCTCCGCCACCAGAATGTTGGCCTGGAAACTCAGCCCGGCGCCTTGGCGATCCAAGCGGTCCTGCATCCTCTCGGAGACCTCGCTGGGGACCTCCTTGCCAAACGCACCTGCCATTTCGGAGTAGAGCTCCGCTTCGCGAACCGGCTTGCGCACGCAGGCGGAAAATCCAATGGACGCGGCTTCGTCATCCTGCTCATTGGTAAGCGGCGACAACAGGACCATGCGGGTCTGGGACAAGTCGGGATTCGCCCGCATCTCGCGGCCAAAGGCCAGCCCCCCGTCTTGCGAAAGGTGTCCATCCACCAGCACCATCTGCACCGGCTGTCCCACACTGGCCCGCGATTGAAGTTTCGTCATTGCAGCCCCAGCACCGGAAACGGCTTCTGCCTTCACGCCCCATGTCGTAAGGCGATGCGTCAAAACATCTGCCAGGCATGGATTCCCGGCGACCACCAACACCGACGTTCCGCTCAGTGCATCCCGCGAAGCGGCATGATCGCCCACCGAATGAACAGGGTGATTGAAACAAGCGGTAAACCAGAACGTCGCGCCCTCACCCGGCACACTGTCCACGCCAATCTCACCGCCCATCATCAGCGCGAGTTGGCGGCAAATGGCCAACCCCAGTCCCGTTCCACCATATTTGCGCGTCGTCGAACCGTCGGCCTGGCTGAAGGGGTCAAAGATCTTGCGTGCGGCCTCCGGTGCGATGCCGATACCGGTATCCCGGATCTCAAACTTCAGGATCGCGTTGTCGTTGGCCTCGTGGAGAGCACGGACCCGCACTTCCACTTCACCTTCCCGGGTAAACTTGATCGCGTTCCCTACCAGGTTGATCAGCACTTGCCGCAACCGCAGCGGATCCCCCGTCATACGGGTCGGCACCGCGTCGTCGGCAAAGCCCACCAATTCGATCCCCTTCTTCTGCGCGTGTTCCGCCAGCAGCTCCAACGTCTCTTCCATCAACTCGCCAATCGCGAACTCCACGGATTCGAGGTCCATCTTGCCCGACTCGATCTTCGAAAAGTCCAAGATGTCGTTAATGATATGGAGCAGGGCTTCCCCGGACCGATACACCGTTTCCGCCAGTCCACGCTGCCGTTGCGACAGTCCGCTGTGGAGCAGCAGATCGGTCATGCCCAGTACCCCATTCATCGGCGTACGAATTTCATGACTCATGCGCGCCAGGAATTGCGACTTGGTGTGGTTGGCCGATTCTGCAGCCTCCTTGGCTTCCTTGAGCTGTTCGACCACACTCTTCAACTCGCGATTCGTCACCGCTTGTTCATTGGTCCTGCGCTCAACCTGGACCTCCAGCCGCTCCTGGGTTTTAGTCAGCTCGCGGTCGTGGTTGGTGATCTGCTCCAGCATGTCGTTGAAGCCGTCGATCAACGATCCGACCTCATCGTCGCCCAATTTTTTTGCACGCACAGTGTAGTCTTTCCGGTGGGTCACCATCTTCATCTTCTCCGCCAGATCCAGAATTGGCGTGGCAATCACCCGCTGCAGGGACATGGACAACAGGAGCGAGACCAACATCGAAATCATCAGGATGATGCCGATCGGCCACCGGTACTGCTGAAGGTACATGTCCAACGGTTTCCAATCCGCCGACAACACCAAGACACCTAACCGGTCACCCGCCTGCACGACCGGCTTGTAAACGATCATCCGCCCATGATCGATTTGCACGCCGTCCGACGCCGGAGAATCGGGAAGAGCCGCCCCGAGTTCGGGACTTTCAAACGTTGCCACGACCGAGCCGTCGTTTAAAAACAGACGTGCGCCTCGCACATGGGGGTCGTCTTGAAAGGATTCCAGCGTTGACTGCGCCGCATACACGTCGTCCAGCGACAGCGCTGAGGCCAGGTTCGCCGTGACGACTTGACCCAGCGCTCGCACATAGGTCTGGGCCGATTGTCGGTAGTCTAAGTAAGAATAGATGGCGAAGGACAGCATGGCGAAGATCACCACCAGGGTGCTCGCCAGCATAATCACGGATGCCAATTTTCGCCGAAGCGATGTATCTCGTAGTCGTTTCACGCCGTTTTTGCTCTCTCGCCCGTGGCACCTAAGTCCCGAGCCCCCCCACACTCGTCTTTCGACAGATCATCCCCCCGCGGGGATCGACAGCTACATTTCGTAGACTGTTTTAGCAGAATGCATGCCACGCGCCGGGCGGAAGGGGGGGGCAGGCACCCCACAGAACCGACACCCCCTTGGACCACCGGGAATTGCCGGGTAAAAGGCAGAATCGCGAACGCCTGCGGAGTCGCGATTATGAAAAACCTAAGGCAATGAGGCGGTTTTGAGAATCCGAGCCAGTGCCGGAAGGGTGAAATCATCGCCCGGCCGCGCCGTGACCAGCGAAAGACCGAAGACCCGACCCGCTTCCTCAATCAGGGCCATTGCCACCGCGTCAATCCGGGGGCAATTCGCACCCAGAATCGCCTCCAGGGAGCTGACCGGTTCACCCACCAGGCCACACGGTACAATCAGGTCAAACCCCGGCAGATCTGCCGCTACGTTAAGGCTGAGGCCATGAAAACTGACCCATCGCCGCAGCCTGAAACCAATTGCCGCGATCTTCCCCTGCTCCGTCCAGGCCCCCGACTTCCCCTCACGGCGAAACGCCTCGACGCCAAACGAACCTGCCGTGCCGATGACAATATCTTCCAACGCACTCAGAAATCCGTGCGCACCCGCCACCCGGGCGTCCAATTTAAGAATGGGGTAGAGAACGAGCTGCCCCGGCCCGTGATAGGTCACGTCTCCTCCGCGCGCCGCAACCGCATAGTCGATGCCCCGTTCGGCCAGGTGCTCCGGCGAGACTTTCAGGAACCCATCCCTCGCCCGCCTCCCCAGCGTCACCACCGGCCGGTGCTCCAACACCAACAACGTGTCGGGGATCTCCTCAGCAATCCGTGCCGCAACCAGCGCTTCCTGCAACCGTTCCGCCTGGGCATACGGCACCGGCTCATCAAATCGAATGGCGTAGGCGTGCATAGGTAGATTCACCACAAAGAACGCATAGAACACAGAGAGATCTTCTTTGTGCTACTATCTCTGAGAATCATTGCCTAGTGCGGCAATTCCGATCACGTTCTTCCACAACTTCTTCTATTCAAAGGGTTTGAACAGAAGGAAACGAAGGTTGCGAAGAAAGCGATCCCTCTGTTTTCTTCGTTGCCTTTTGTTCAAATATGAATTGGGTTGCGGCTTGGCTGCGCAGCGTTCTTGGTGGTGAATTCCTCTGTTAGTCCCCTGCCGGAAGCAGGGCCTTGTAGGCCGCCGGATCGAGCAGATTGTCCAACTCACTCTTGTTCGACATCGACACCTTGAACAACCAACCCTTGCCGAATGGATCGCTGTTCAACAGCTCCGGCTGATCTTCCAGCTCGCTGTTCACCTCGGTCACTGTTCCGGTGAGTGGAGAATAAACATCTGAAGCGGCTTTCACCGACTCCACCACGGCCACTTCTTTGCCGCTCTCCAGCTCGTCTCCGCCCGCGGGCAACTCAACGAAGGTCAGGTCCGACAACTGGTCCTGGGCAAAATCAGTAATGCCAATTGTCGCCGTGTCCCCCTCCACCCGGACCCACTCATGCGAATTTGTATACAACAGATCATCCGGAACATTCATGTTTCTTACTCCTCTACAAAACCAACTGCGCTCGTTCGGTATGTACCCCACCGCCCTCGACCCCCACAAGTCCTATTTCCCGGCCTCCACAATGTACTGGTACGGAAGCAACTCCTGATCCACCGATACGGTACTGAATCCCGCATCCCGAAACTCCTGATCCACCTCCTCCGGCGTCAACTTGAACCGCACCGGCGGGCCCATCGGCAGCTCCTTCTTGCGAAAGTCAACCACCACCAGCCGGCCACCGTCTGCCAATCCAGTGCGCAACCGTTTCAGATAGTTCACCCGATCCGCGATGTGATGATAGGTATTCACGATCAGCACCACATCCGCCTCCCCTGGTTTCAGCCCCGGGTCTTCCGGCGTCGTCGCGCGCGTCTCCACCCGCTCGCCCCCCGCTTCCCCGGCCTTCCGCGCATCGATGTGTGCCAGCATCTCTGCATCGATATCGATCGCGATCACCCGCTTCGCAGTCGCCGCGACACGAAATGTAAAATACCCCGACCCCGCGCCGATATCGGCCACCGACTTGC
>RCNG010001125.1_pt1 | contig 13077 bp, 11 predicted proteins | sample 2041371 | NCBI WGS metagenome assembly RCNG01 (sample SAMN09708227, study PRJNA481090) | Marine sediment metagenome, whole genome shotgun sequencing project. | biome: marine sediment; feature: ocean; material: sediment; isolation source: Sewage treatment plant 1 marine sediment (STP1) ... | reverse complement strand
CAAACGTCAAAAATGACCTACCGACCAACTCGGGTATTCAGAAACAATCCAGAAAGTTATTTTATATCAATCTGTTGATTGATTAAGCTCAACAAACTTATCAGCCGGCCTTGAGCAGGCGGGCGGCGTCGAGGGCGGCGTAGGTGAGGATGCCGTCGGCGCCGGCGCGCTTGAACGAGAGCAGGGTCTCGATCAACGTCCGGTCGTAGTCGAGCCAGCCGTGGTCGGCGGCGGCACGGAGCATCGCGTACTCGCCGGAGACGTTGTAGGCGAATGTCGGCATGCCGAACGCGTCCTTGACCAGGCGGACGATGTCCAGGTACGGCAGCCCCGGCTTGACCATCACCATGTCGGCGCCCTCGTCGATGTCGAGGGCGACCTCGCGCAGCGCCTCGTCGGCGTTGGCCGGTTCCATCTGGTAGGTCCTTTTGTCGCCCTTGAGCGCCGACGACGAGCCGACGGCGTCGCGGAACGGCCCGTAGAACGCCGAGGCGTACTTGGCGGCGTAGCTCATGATCTGGGTATCGCCGAAGCCGGCGGCGTCGAGGGTATCGCGGATGGCGCCGACGCGGCCGTCCATCATGTCCGACGGCGCGATGACGTCGCAGCCGGCGCCGGCCTGGACCACCGCCTGGCGGCAGAGAACCTCGAGGGTCTCGTCATTGAGGACATGGCCGTCGCGGACCAGGCCGTCGTGGCCGTCGCTGTTGAACGGATCGAGGGCGACGTCGCAGATCACCCCGACATCGGGATGGGCCGCCTTGACCGCGCGCACCGCCCGGCAGATCAGGTTGTCCGGGTTGACCGCCTCGCGGGCGTCGGGGGTCTTGAGGCCGGGATCGACATAGGGGAACACCGCCACCGCCGGGATGCCGAGCGCCGCGGCGTCGCCGACCGCGTCGACCAGCAGGTCGATCGACAGCCGGTCGACCCCCGGCATCGACGGTACCGGTTGCCTTTGCCCCCGGCCCTCGACGACGAACACCGGCCAGATCAGGTCGGAGGCGTCGACCCGGTTCTCCGCCGCCAGCCGCCGCGACCACTCGGCGCGACGGTTGCGCCGCATCCGGGTGCGGGGGAAGCGGCCGGGGGAGGGTGGAAACCGGGCAGCCACGGGCTCAGAGCCTGACCGCTACGCTTCCTCGAGTGCCTGGCCGAGGTCCTCGAGGATGTCGTCGATGTGCTCGATGCCGATCGACAGCCGGACGTAACCTTCCGAGACCCCGGCCGCCAACCGGTCCTCCGGCGACAACTGGGAGTGGGTGGTGCTCGCCGGGTGGATCGCCAGGGTGCGGGCGTCGCCGATGTTGGCCACGTGGTAGACCATCTTGAGGGAGTCGATGAACCGCCGGCCGGCCTCGCGGCCCTCCTTGAGTTCGAAGCCGACCAGGGCGCCGTAGCCGCCTTCCAAGTAAGTGTCGGCGCGGCGCCTGACTTCGCCTTCCTGGAAGCCGGGCCAGATGACGTTGGCGACCTTGGGGTGGCCCTTGAGGAACTGGGCGACCTTGTCGGCGTTTTCGCAGTGGGCGCGGATCCTGAGCGGCAGGGTCTCCATGCCCTGGATGAACATGAACGCATTGAACGGGCTCATCGGCGCGCCGATGTCGCGGAGCAGAACGACCCGCGCCCGAATGATGTAGGCGATCGGCCCCAGCGGCTTGACCGCCTCGGTCCACACCGCGCCGTGGTAGCTGGGGTCCGGCTGGGTCAGCGACGGGAAGCGGTCGGCGTGGGCCTCCCAGTCGAAGTTGCCGCCGTCGACGATCAGGCCGCCGATCGAGGTGCCGTGGCCGCCGATGTACTTGGTCGTCGAATAGACGACGATGGCGGCGCCGTGGTCGAGCGGCCGGCAGATGATCGGCGCCGCGGTGTTGTCGACAATCAGCGGCACGCCGAGCTCGCGACCGATGTCGGCGACCTCGCGGATCGGGAATACGTTGAGCTTGGGATTGGGCAGGGTCTCCGCGTAGTAGCAGCGGGTCCTGCTGTCGGTGGCATTGCGGAAGGCCTCCGGATTGGCGGGATCGACGAATCGGACCTCGACGCCAAGGCTGTTCAGGGTATTGGCGAACAGGTTCCAGGTTCCGCCGTAGAGGTCGGTGGAGCTGACGAAATTGTCGCCGGCCTGGCACAGATTGAGGATGGCGAAAGTCGATGCAGCCTGACCCGAACCCAGCGCCAACGCGGCGGCGCCGCCTTCCAGGGCGGTGACCCGTTGCTCCAGCACGTCGCAGGTCGGGTTCATGATCCGGCTATAGATGTTGCCCAGTTCCTTCAGCGCGAACAGGTTTTCCGCGTGCTGGGTGTGCTCGAACTGATAGGACGTGGTCTGATAGATCGGCACCGCGACGGCGCCGGTGTCCGGGTCGTGACGATAGCCGGCATGCAGGACTAGAGTTTCCGGGTTAGATTTTTTCTGTGTCACCAATTCCCTCCTTGGCCTCCCCTGAACGATGGATTTTTCCGATTGGAGGATGGCGGAGGATACACATCCTTTCCTGGGGTTCCTACGTTTTTTGCCGGGCGAGAAGGCGACCGCGTGGCTACGTCTTTACCTCGATGCAGAGAAGGTTTACGTTTACGTAAACGGAAAGCAATTACACCCCGATATAAAGCGAGCCCACGCCCGACGACAGGTTCGCGGTATCGGAGCGTCCGCTGCTTGGGATCATTTCGCAAAAAGCCTGGAGTTCATCGTGCCCGACGAAACCGCCGCCATCAGCAAACCAACCGGTCCGCGAACCCGCCGCAAGATCCGGTTCCGCAACCCGATCCGCTTCGTCACCGCAGCGAGCCTTTTCGATGGCCACGATGCGTCGATCAACATCATGCGGCGAATCCTCCAGTCGACCGGCGCAGAAGTCATTCATCTGGGCCACAACCGTTCGGTGGAAGAGATCGTCACCGCAGCCCTGCAGGAGGACGTTCAGGGGGTTGCGATCAGCTCCTACCAGGGCGGTCACATCGAATTCTTCAAGTACATGCTCGACCTGCTGCGCGAGCGCGGCGGTTCGGAGATCAAGGTGTTCGGCGGCGGTGGCGGGGTCATCGTCGACGAGGAAATCGAGGAGCTGAACGCTTACGGCATCACCCGCATCTACACGCCGGAGGACGGGCGGACCATGGGTCTGCAGGGGATGATCGACGACATGATGCTCCAGGCTGATTTCGACCTGACCACCGATCTTCCGGCCGACTTCAAGGGGCTTGCGGGCGGCGATTTCCGCCAGCTCGCCCGGGTGATCACCGCCCTTCAGGGTGGCGTTATAGGCGAAACCCGCCGGGACGAGTTGTACGCCCTGGCCAACCAGCGGGGCACCGTTCCGGTTCTCGGCATCACCGGTACAGGCGGCGCCGGGAAGTCGTCGCTCACCGACGAGATCATCCGCCGCTTCCGTCTCTATAGCGACGAGCCCAGGATTGCCGTCATCGCCATCGATCCGTCGCGGCGCAAGACCGGTGGCGCATTGCTCGGCGACCGGATCCGGATGAACGCCATTTCGGCGCCCAACATCTACATGCGCTCCATCGCCAACCGCGCCAGCGGTCAGGACGTGCCCCGGGAGCTGCCTGACATCGTTGCCGCGGTCAAGGCCGCCGGTTTCGATCTGGTCATCGTCGAGACGCCGGGAATAGGGCAGGGCGATGCCGGCATCGTCCCCCACGTTGATGTCTCGATGTACGTGATGACCCCGGAGTTCGGCGCCGCCAGCCAGCTCGAGAAGATCGACATGTTGGATTTTGCCGACCTGGTTGTCATCAACAAGTTCGATCGCAAGGGTGCCTATGACGCCCTCCGGGACGTGGCGAAACAGATGCAGCGCAACCGCGAGGCCTTCGCCACTCCGGTTGACGAAATGCCGGTGTTCGGCACCATCGCGGCCCGGTTCAACGACATGGGCGTCACCGCTGTCTACGACGCGCTGGTCGGCCAGTTCAACGAACGTGGGCTCGGGCGGTGGCGGAGCGGAGTATCTCCGGTCGAGGCAAAGAGCTCCGAGCCCGGTAGCGGCATCGTTCCCGCCAATCGCCAGCGGTATCTTGCGGAAATCGCCGACACCGTGCGGACCTACCACGCCGACGTGGCAATACAGGTGGCAATTGCCCGCGAACGCCAGCAGTTGCGGGAAACCAAGCGCATGCTCGAAGAGGCTGGTGGAGGTGATACCGCCGCCGTGGAAGCCCTCCTGGCAAAGCGCGAGGAGGCGCTGGATCCGCGCTGCCGCAAGCTGCTCGATATGTGGCCGACGGTGCGGGAGGCCTATACCGGTGACGAATACGTGGTTCGCATGCGCGAACGTGAAGTGAGGACGGCGTTGACCCACAAGACGCTGTCGGGCACGCGTATCCCAAAGGTGGCGTTGCCTCGCTACGAGGATGATGGCGAGATCCTGAGGTGGCAGCTGAAGGAAAACGTACCCGGCAGCTTCCCGTACACGGCCGGCGTCTTCGCCTTCAAGCGGGAGGGCGAGGATCCGACACGGATGTTCGCCGGCGAGGGCGATCCGTTCCGCACCAATGCGCGGTTCAAACTGCTCTCAAAGCACTCCGAAGCCAAACGCCTTTCCACGGCCTTCGACTCGGTCACCCTGTACGGGTTCGATCCGGACGAGCGACCGGATATCTATGGCAAGATCGGCAACTCAGGCGTTTCGATTGCCACTGTCGACGACATCAAGGCCCTGTACGATGGCTTTGACCTCTGCCATCCGACGACGTCGGTATCGATGACCATCAACGGCCCGGCGCCGGCTATTTTGGCGATGTTCTTCAATGCCGCCATCGACCACCAGCTTGGGAAATTCGAGATCGAGAACGGCCGCCGTCCGACCGAGGAGGAGGCGGAGAAGGTCCGCGAATGGGTGCTGGAGAATGTCCGCGGAACCGTTCAGGCGGATATTCTCAAGGAAGATCAAGGCCAGAACACTTGTATCTTCTCCACCGAGTTCGCGCTCCGGATGATGGCCGATATCCAGGAGTACTTCGTCCATAACCGGGTCCGCAATTTCTACTCGGTGTCGATCTCCGGCTATCACATCGCCGAGGCCGGGGCGAACCCGATCTCGCAGCTCGCATTCACCCTCGCCAATGGCTTCACCTATGTTGAATCCTATCTGGCGCGCGGGATGCATATCGACGACTTCGGCCCCAATCTGTCGTTCTTCTTCTCCGCCGGGATGGATCCCGAATACACGGTGATGGGACGGGTGGCGCGGCGAATCTGGTCGACTGCCATGCGGTTCAAATACGGCGCCAACGAACGCTCGCAGAAACTCAAGTACCACACCCAGACTTCCGGTCGGTCGCTGCATGCGCAGGAGTACAGCTTCAACGACATCCGCACAACGCTGCAGGCGCTGCTTGCCATCTACGACAACACCAACAGCCTGCACACCAACGCCTACGACGAGGCGATCACCACGCCGACCGAAGAAAGCGTGCGGCGGGCGATTGCCATTCAGCTGATCATCAATCGCGAATGGGGCCTCGCCAAGAACGAGAACCCGAACCAGGGCTCGTTTATAACCGACGAACTGACCGATCTGGTCGAAGAGGCGGTGCTGAAGGAGTTCGAGCGGATCAGCGAGCGGGGCGGGGTTCTCGGCGCCATGGAGACCGGCTACCAGCGTGGCAAGATCCAGGACGAGTCCCTTTATTACGAGCGTATGAAGCACGACGGCAGCTATCCGATCGTCGGGGTCAACACCTTCCTCAATCCACAGGGATCGGCGCTGCCGACACCCGACCTGGTCCGCTCTACCGAAGAGGAGAAGCGAAGCCAGATCGAGCGTCTGCGCACGTTCCAAGGGGGCAATAGCGATGCCGCTGCAATGATGGTCGAACGGCTTCAGGAGGCGGCGACCGGTGACGGCAATATCTTCGCGGTGCTCATGGATGCGGTTCGGGTGCTGTCATTGGGCCAGATTGCCAATGCTCTCTTCGATGTCGGTGGTCAGTATCGCCGGAGCATGTAGGTACCGCCTTGGCGTAGCGGAGTTCGTCGGTGAGTGGCAATGATCTGAAATCGTCGCCGGACGCGTTGTTGAACGAAGTGCTGTTCGAATTTCGTCGCGTCGGCAACAGCGTTCGGGTCGTTGCCATCGATCCGGTCACCAACACGGAGATCACGATGGTCGGCGCTGCCGGATACGGCGAGGAAACCTTGAAGCGTCTCGCCGTGCGCAAGCTTGCCTACGTCATCGCAAAGAGGCGATCGGGTTAAATTTTCATGGGTTGCGTCCGGCTGTTTTTGGCCCCCCCATTTCGGCTCCAGGTGTTTTTGACTTGACATAACAGCCCCCTGCAATGACACCATGCCGCTGCTTTAGGCGGGTTGATAGCGCTTCCCGGCGGCGGTGGGGCGCCATAGCATCTCGCCACAAACTCCCGCATGAGACGGGGTAAATCAGGGACTGGGCGACTTGATGGGAGCAGGGTCATCTTCCGAGGTGAGGACGACACAGACGCGGGCGTTTTGGCCCTCGTTCCTTCGATTTTCCGAATTGAACAACGTTCCCCATCCAAGCCGTTGGTGTTTCGAGGCCTGAGAATGGACAAGGGCTGATGGAGTATTTCGTACAGCAGTTGATCAACGGCGTCACTCTCGGGGCCATCTATGGGCTGATCGCCATAGGTTACACCATGGTCTACGGCATCATCGGCATGATCAACTTCGCCCATGGCGAGATCTTCATGATCAGTTCCTTTGTCTCTCTGATCGCCCTGATGATTTTGGGACTTTTCGGCATAACCTGGGTGCCGCTGGCTTTGCTGATCACGATGATTGCGACCATGGTTCTGACCTCGATCTATGGTTGGACCCTTGAACGGGTAGCCTACCGTCCATTGCGCGGCTCACCTCGGCTTGCCGCACTGATTACCGCAATCGGCATGTCGATTTTTCTGCAGAACTACGTCCAACTCCTCCAGGGAGCGCGGGTGAAACCGATGCAGCCCCTGTTCTCCGGAGGCATCGAAATCATGCGCCGCAGCGAAGACTTCATCGTCTCCGCAAGCTACTTGCAGATTTTCATCTGGGTGCTGACGGTCGTGCTGATGATGGCGTTCACCTTCCTTATTACGCGCACGGCCCTCGGTCGGGCTCAGCGTGCCTGCGAACAGGATCGGGGGATGGCTGGGTTGATTGGTATCAACGTCGACAGGACGATTTCGCTGACTTTTGTGATGGGCGCCGCGCTGGCCTCGGTAGCCGGCCTGATCTTCCTGTTGAACTATGGGGTGATCGATTTCTACATCGGATTTCTCGCCGGAATGAAAGCCTTTACCGCGGCTGTTCTGGGCGGCATCGGCTCGTTGCCGGGGGCGATGCTGGGCGGCTTGTTGATTGGTCTCATCGAGGCCTTCTGGTCCGGCTACTTCACCGTCGAGTACAAGGACGTGGCGGCGTTCTCGATCCTGGTTCTGGTCCTTATCTTCCGGCCCACCGGGCTGCTCGGTAAGCCCGACATCGAGAAGGTCTAACGAGATGACGGTGGCCAACGACGTTTCGACCGGTCGGTCCGCGGCAAAGCCGCTGGATCACCCCGCCGTGTTCAAGGAATGCGGTCTCACGGCATTGGTCGTATTCGGACTCGCCTTCGGCATGGTGGCGTTCCGGATCCGCGATGTTCCTGGCGGGTTGGAGATCGCAACCCGCTTTGGTTCGGTGGTGGCTGTCACCGTAATCGCCTTTTTGGGCCGCCTTGCCGTGGTGTTGCTGCGCGAGGGGAGGCCTTTGCCGGTTCTGGCGACGGCCCTGCCTTTTGCCGTAGTCATGCTCGTAGTGTTGTTGGCGGCGCATTTCTTGGAACCTGAAACGGCCGCAGCCGTCGAAGCCTACCTGCCTTTCGGCGATGTGGTCGTCAACTGGATCATTACCATCGTCGCATTCACGTTTGCCGCCCGGGCGGCCTGGGCGCTGCGGCATATGGGCGCGTCGAAGAAGACAATCAGTGATCGAGAAGAGTCTATGGACGAGTTCGCCGCGCGGTTTCAGCGCACGGCACGCTTCATCGGTCCCGTTTTGCTCGGCGCGGCCATTGTCCTTCCGCTTCTGGCCTTTGCCCCAGAAACCCCGTTTCTTCCCAAAGTGGACCGCCGGGTGCTCGATATCGCCATTCTCGTCACCACTTATGTCATGCTCGGCTGGGGGTTGAACATCGTCGTTGGTCTGGCCGGCCTGTTGGATCTTGGTTACGTCGCTTTCTATGCCGTGGGTGCCTATAGTTACGCGTTGCTGGCGACCCACTACGATTTGAGCTTTTGGATATGCTTGCCTTTTGCGGGCGTAATGGCGGCTACCGCCGGCATCATTCTCGGTTTTCCGGTGTTGCGACTGCGCGGCGATTACCTCGCCATCGTCACGCTCGGGTTCGGCGAGATGATCCGGGTCATCTTGTTGAACTGGTACGAGTTCACCGGCGGACCGGACGGGATTTCGGGCATTCCGAGGCCAAGCTTTTTTGGACTGGACTTCGTGCGCAAACCGCCGGAAGGCGTCGAGACATTCCACACTTTTTTCGACCTGACCTACTCGCCAATCGACCGGATCATCTTCCTTTACTATCTGATCCTGGCCATGGCGCTGGTGACAAATCTGTTCACCCTGCGGATTCGCAAGCTGCCGGTCGGTCGGGCGTGGGAAGCGCTGCGCGAGGACGAGATCGCCTGCCGGTCACTCGGCATCAACGCGCGCAACACCAAGCTCACCGCTTTTTCCATTGGCGCCATGTTCGCTGGCTTCGCTGGCTCTTTCTTCGCGACCCGGCAAGGGTTTATCAGCCCGGAGAGCTTCACCTTCATCGAATCGGCGGTGATCCTGGCGATCGTCGTGTTGGGAGGGTTCGGCAGCCAGATCGGAGTAGTGCTGGCGGCGATTATTCTGATTGGGCTTCCCGAATTCTTCCGAGAGCTTGCGCAATATCGGATGCTGGCATTCGGTGCCGCCATGGTGTTGATCATGATCTGGCGGCCGGCCGGCCTGCTGGCCCATCGTGAACCGACCATCCGAATGCCTAAAACGGCCAAGGGGAAAAGCGGATCCGGGGGCGACGCGGCAGGGGCAACGTCATGAGTGCCGAACGCCAATCTGCGACTGTCAAAGGGCCGCTCCTAAACGTCGAACATCTGACAATGCGCTTCGGTGGTCTCGTTGCCATCGATGACGTTTCTTTCGAAGCTGCCGACAAGCAGATCACGGCAATCATTGGCCCCAATGGAGCCGGCAAGACCACGCTGTTCAACTGTCTGACCGGCTTTTACAAACCCAGCGTCGGCCGATTGGCTCTCAACCACCCGACGGCGGGAGCGTTCCTGCTGGAGCGGATGGAAGGGTACCGCATTCCGTGGAGGGCGGGAGTTGCCCGGACATTCCAGAACATCCGACTGTTCGGGGCGATGTCGGTGCTGGAGAACCTGATCGTCGCCCAACACAACAAACTGATGAAGGCTTCCGCGTTTACCTTCGCCGGCTTGTTCGGATTGCCTCAGTATCGCCATGCCGAGTCCAAGGCGGTGGACCTGGCACGCTATTGGCTGGATCGGGTCGGGCTAACCAACCGCGCCGATGAGGATGCTTCGAACTTGCCCTATGGCGACCAGCGGCGTCTCGAGATCGCCCGGGCGATGTGTACCTCACCGGTTCTTCTTTGCCTTGACGAGCCAGCGGCGGGCCTCAATCCTCGAGAATCCGATGGGCTCAATAAGTTGCTGACGTACATTCGCGACGAGCACAAGATCGGGCTGTTGCTGATCGAGCACGACATGAGCGTGGTGATGGAGATCTCCGATCACATCGTCGTCCTTGATTATGGGCGCAAGATCTCCGACGGCTCTCCGGACCAGGTTCGCAACGATCCTGCCGTGATCCGGGCCTACCTGGGCGAAGAAGAGGACGAGGAACTGCCGCCGGAGGTGGCCTCGGACTTGGCTGCCGGCACGGATCAGGGCACAAACTGACATGTTGAAGATCTCTGGCGTCCACACCTTTTATGGCAACATCGAAGCGTTGCGCGGCGTCGACGTCGATGTCAACGCGGGCGAGATCGTCACTCTTATCGGTGCCAATGGCGCTGGCAAATCGACCCTGCTGATGACTGTCTGCGGTAACCCCCGGGCATCGCAGGGTAGCGTGACGTTCGAAGGTGAAGACATCACCGGCAAGCGCACCCATGAAATCATTGGCTCCGGCATTGCCCAGTCACCCGAAGGACGGCGAATTTTTCCGAGAATGACGGTGTTGGAAAACCTGCAAATGGGCGCCACCACGGCTGCCCCGGAGTATTTTGCAGAAGACCTGAAGACGGCTTTCACCCTTTTCCCGATCCTCAAGGAGCGGCAGAATCAGCGTGGCGGCACGCTTTCAGGCGGTGAACAGCAGATGCTGGCGATCGGTCGTGCATTGATGAGCCGGCCGCGGCTTCTGCTTTTGGACGAGCCATCGTTGGGATTGGCTCCGATGGTGGTGAAACAGATTTTCCGGGTTATCAAGGAAATCAACGAGCGGCAGAACGTCACCGTTTTTCTGGTCGAACAGAACGCTTTTCACGCGTTAAGGCTTGCCCACCGCGGTTACGTCATGGTCAACGGGAAAATCGAACTTTCTGGAACCGGCCGGGAGTTGCTCGCCAATCCCAAGGTGCGCGCAGCGTACCTTGAGGGTGGTCATTGAAAGAGGCTAGGGTGCTATGGAATCGCTGATAGGAACCTCGCTGCCCGTCTTTTTCACCGTTACCGTCGTCATCATCGGTTTTGTCGCCTACATGACTGGACAGGCACTCGCCAACACCTGGGGGCCCTTTTGGCAGGTGCTCTTCTATTGCGTTTTGTTGGGGTGTGCGTCCCGTTTCCTAATTTTCTCTCTGTTCGACGGACCGCTCCTGTTTCTGAGCGGCTATATCATCGATGTTGCGGTCCTGATGGTGATCGGCGCGTTCGCCTTCCGGCTCACCCGCGCCCGTAAGATGGTGACGCAGTATCCTTGGCTGTACGAACGGGTCGGCGTGTTTGGATGGAGGAGCAGGCATTAACGATCTTTAACCGTCTATAGCCATCTTGAAATCATAGTATTGTCACCAAGCACAGACATGCTAACCTATGGTTACAAACGGGGGCGGGTTACTCCTTTTGGGGTAGTTTTTCCGCCCCTTGCAATTTGGGGAACCTAACAACCCTCATGTCAGGGAAGGACAATCCGAAATGAAGCACGCTAAGACAGTTCTTGCAGCTGTTGCCGCCTTGACCGCGGTAAGCTTTGGCGCAGCCAAGGCGGACATTCCGATTGCCGTAGCTGGTCCGATGACCGGTCAGTATGCGACGTTCGGTGAGCAGATGAAGAACGGCGCAGTAATGGCCGTGGCCGATATCAATGCCGCGGGCGGCGTCCTCGGACAGAAGCTCAAGCTATTCATCGAAGACGATGCTTGCGACCCTAAGCAGGCGGTCGCCGTGGCCAACAAAGCGGCCAGCGAAGGTGTTGTCTTCATGGCCGGACACTTCTGTTCCGGCTCCTCGATTCCGGCTTCGAAGGTCTATGAGGAAGAGAACATCCTTCAGATTTCCCCAGCATCGACCAATCCGAAGCTGACCGAAGAGGGCGGCGACAATATATTCCGCACCTGCGGTCGAGATGACCAGCAAGGCATCGTTGCCGGCGATTATTTGGCCGACCATTTCGGCAACATGAAGATCGCCATCCTTCACGACAAGACCGCCTACGGCAAGGGCTTGGCCGACGAAACCAAAAAGCAGCTCAACAAACGGGGCGTCAAGGAGGCCATGTACGAGGCCTACACCGCGGGTGAGAAAGATTACACTGCGTTGGTCAGCAAGATGAAAAGTGAGGGGGTCGGCGTTGTATATGTCGGTGGCTACCACACCGAGGCCGGCCTGATGATTCGTCAGGCTCACGACCAGGGTTACAAGCCGCAACTGGTTTCCGGCGACGCGTTGGTCACCGACGAGTACTGGAAAATCACCGGCGCCACCGGTGAAGGGACGCTGATGACCTTCAGCCCCGACCCGCGCAAGAACCCGGTCGCCGCACCGGTGGTCAAGCGGTTCCGCGAAAAGGGCATCGAGCCGGAAGGCTACAACCTCTATACCTACGGTGCCATCCAGGCTTGGGCGCAGGCTGTAGAAAAAGCCGGCAAGACCGATACGGATGACGTGGTTAAGGCGCTGCGGGCCAACAAGTTCGAGACGGTTCTCGGCAATATCGGCTTCAATGGGATAGGCGATGTTACCGCGCCAGGCTATGTTTTCTACATCTGGAAGGACGGAACGTACGACTACGTCCAATAAGTTTCTAGAGATCAGTGCGAAGCGAGCCCGGCAGTCAACGACTGCCGGGCTCTTTCATGTTTAAAACGGGCAACCGCCATGCTCGATCGACTTGATGTTAAATCACGATCAATTCCGAATTGTCGTGTCTGCGGCGGCAAACATCCCGACACGGCGAGCCCATAGTCGTCAGAGACTATCGCCTCGAACCACGCTTCTCACCGGCTTTGCGCCCGAGCCCGATCTGCTTGGCAAACTCGGAACGCTGTTTGGCGTAATTGGGAGAAACCATCGGATAGTCCGGAGGAAGGTTCCACTTTGCGCGGTATTCTTCCGGAGTCATATCGTAGGTCGTGCGCAGGTGACGTTTGAGCATCTTCAGCTTCTTGCCGTCTTCCAGGCAGATGAGGTATTCGGGCGTGACCGATTTGCGGATTGACGTGGCCGGCTTTTGAAGCGCGGTTCCAAGTTCCGCCGAAGGCCCATCGAGAGCATTCATCGACTCGAAAACGCCATGAATGACCCCTGGAATTTGTCCGGCCGACACCTGATTGTTACTGACGTATGCCGCAACGACGTCTACTGCCATGCGCAGAACGTCTTCTCGCGATACTTTGTCATCAATCTCTTCGCTCATGAGAATTCAACCCGATCACTTTGATTTTTCATTGACAGATCAATTAGCACACTTCCCCAGAAACTTGTCAATTGTAAAAAAAATCTGTGATTTGCATGATTTTAACATCCAATACGGATATGCTGACCAAGTACATTCAATCTTAATCACATTTTGAAAGC
>RCNG010001124.1_pt1 | contig 13077 bp, 13 predicted proteins | sample 2041371 | NCBI WGS metagenome assembly RCNG01 (sample SAMN09708227, study PRJNA481090) | Marine sediment metagenome, whole genome shotgun sequencing project. | biome: marine sediment; feature: ocean; material: sediment; isolation source: Sewage treatment plant 1 marine sediment (STP1) ... | reverse complement strand
GGTGCTTTTTGATTCACATAAGGCAGGCACGGTCCGTGAAGCCCACACCAGCTTGAGAGATACACTGCCAACCCGGACATTTGAAGATCGCGTACTATTTGTGTTGAACAGGATAGATGAATGTGTTTCTCTTGTGGATTTGTTGCAGGTGTATGGAACCTTGTGCTGGAATCTATCCCAGATTACCGGTCGGAAAGATATCCCTTCGATCCATCTGACGTATTCACCGGATGCAATGAAGGAATCACCAAACAGTTTCGAAAGAGATCTGGGTTTTTTAAGATATCTTGAAAATCAACGTTCGGAATTGAAAAATGCCATATTGATGGCACCGCGTCATAGACTTGATCATCTGGCAACCTTTGTTGAAACGCATGCAGAGCGAATGGCTCATTTAATCGAAGCCCTTGCGGCCTACCAGAAACGGTTTCAGAAATATAAGATTCGTAATATTTTGATGGGCTTTGTATTGTCTGTTTTAGGCGGCGCTTTGGCCGAATTCGGCCTGACGACCATGAATGGCCTTTCCTCTGTGGATGAGGTTATGATGCACGCCTCGGGTGGCCTCATTTTTGGGGTGATTTTTTTAGCCTGGATTGTTTATATCAAAAAACTGTTTTATCGTCGATTTAGAAAACGACAACTGAAGCATATAGACACCTTGACACCTCTTGAGAACCAGACGCGCAGGGACAACTGGGATTCCATACGAGATATCGTGTCCCACCATATCATAAAAACGTCTGGACAGTTTTCCAAGCGTGATCTGAAAAAAGAGTATGAATCCGTATGGATGGTATTTGAAAAAGGTGCCAAGAAAATACGAGAGGCCTTGAATGAATTGGCGGCTATTCATCATGATGACGCTGCCGAAGTGGATAACTGGATCGACAGACAATCGAACTTGTTGAAAGAAACCGGAAAGTGAAAAAGACATAATTGAATCTCCCATCAGAATCGTCCCCATCCACACACCCTGAAAACATGACATGGCGTATCATAACGGCTATCTTTTGTCGCTTGCTTTTGAATACAGCAAGGCGGTTTGCCTATCCATTTGCTCCGGTTTTGAGCCGTGGTTTGGAAGTTCCCCTTACAGCCATTACCTCTCTCATCGCTGTCAATCAGGCTACCGCCATTCTAGGTATCGGCTTTGGCCCATTTTCCGATCGTTTTGGGTACCGCCGGATGATGTTCATTGGAATGGGAATGCTTTCGGTGGGCATGCTGACTGCGGGTGTTTTCCCGTTCTATTACTCCGTTATGGCTGCATTGTTTCTGGCTGGCTTAGGAAAGAGTCTTTTTGATCCCTCTATTCAGGCCTATGTGAGCCGACAGGTTTCATATCGCAGACGGGGAATGGTTATCGGTTTTTTGGAAATGAGTTGGGCCGGCAGCACACTGATCGGCATACCCTGTGTGGCCATTCTTCTGAACCGATTTGACTGGCAGGTACCCTTTTATGTTCTGGGTGGTCTCGGCTTGGTGGGTATGGTTGCCCTGGTGTTCTTTTTTCCTCAAAATATGCAAAAGAACGTCACTGTTGTAGCAAAAAAAAAGACCTTATGGCATGCATGGCCCCATTTGATTGCCAACAGATCCGCTTTAGGGACACTGGGCTATGCGTTCTTTATCAGCGTTGCCAATGATAACCTTTTCGTTGTTTACGGAGCCTGGTTGGAACAATCCTTTCATGTCAGCATCGTTGTTCTCGGTATCGGCACCGGCGTTATTGGATTGGCTGAATTGTGTGGGGAAGGGCTTACCGTTTTGATTTCCGACCGGATCGGTCTGCGCAGGTCCATTTTTGCCGGCGTGGTGTTGACGATTGTCAACTATGCCTTGATTCCTTTGTACGGGCAGAGTCTGAGGCTTGCCTTGGTAGGAATTTTTCTGCTTTTTCTAACGTTTGAATTTATGCTGGTGACCAGCATGTCTCTATGCACGGAAATTCTTCCGTCTCAGCGCGCCACGATGATGGCAGCCTTTTTTGCAGCTGCAGGTGTCGGCCGGGTTATAGGCGCTCTAATGGGGGGGCATATATGGCTTTTGGGTGGTATCTGGCTCACGGGCATGGTGTCTGCCGGCATTACACTGCTGGCTCTGTTTTCTTTGATTCTCGGATTAAAAGCGTGGCATCCTGTTTTGGATAGTTGATGACTTACACCAGACCATCCTCCCTTAAGCGGGTCATAGCCGTTTGTCCGATGCTTGTCACATGGCTTAACGCTTTCGAGAGATGAAAGGGGACATCATGGCTTACGTTCGAATTAAGCATGACAATGGCGTCGTTGATATGCCTGAGGGCAGCTTCCCAGTGCTCATCAGGTGCTATTTTCATTCCCAGGTGGATTTCGTTGGCAACCATGCTTACCAGCGCCGTAATGATCTGCTCAGCACCCGGTTTGTTCTGATTCGGTAAGCCCATAGCCATTTCGATGGTCTGGGACGCCCATATAAGACCTGCCTTGATTTTTTCGCTTTGCGAGAATGCCACTGTTGCAGATTGTGTGTCCATTTTAGATGTCCTTTGTTTATTTTTGACAGTTTCAGACCAATAGGGTAATATAAACAGATTCGAATTGAAAGCAATTAGGAACATATTTATGACAACGAATTATAAATTGTTTTTTGTTTCTATCTCGGCAATTCTTGTTTTGTGGGGATGCGGGGTTCTGAAGCCGATCGAGAGTAAATCCAACGGAGGCGGTTCTCCACAACCGGGCAAGGGACTTGCAGGTGTTTATCAGGACTTTGATGATATCCTCATTCCACAGGCCATGCAGGTGAACCGCAAGATGTCAACCGTATTTGAAACCCCAACCATTTCGGCCGGAGTCCTTTCGTTGAGTGGCAGGCTTGAACCCGATGCTCTGATTGAATTTTTTAAGACGAACATGACCAAAGACAACTGGACGATCGTCAGTATGTTCAAAGGGCCTCGATCGATACTTCAATTTGAGAAAGGAAACCGCTGGTGTGCGATAACCTTGACGGACAGCCGATACGGTTACATGACACAGATTGAAATATGGGTTATACCCAAGAACGATGCTACGGCATCGGGTTTGTTAAAGTGAATTTATAAAGATGAACGTCCAACATCGAACATCGAACGTCCAATGTCGAATGAAAACCAACTATATCTAAATTCGTGAAACGAATTTATTGGGGATATGAGATGACAGGCATATTAGAGAAAAAAAATATCATATTAGGTATAAGCGGCGGTATTGCAGCATACAAAAGTGTTGAATTGCTGCGCTTGTTGACGAAACAGGAGGCGGATGTTCGTGTGCTCATGACCAAGAATGCATGCCGGTTCGTTGGGCCATTGACATTTGAAGCACTTTCCGGAAAGCCTGTCTGCACACATCTTTTCGAAGACGGACATAATGCGAGTATCGGTCATATCGCATGGGCAAAAGATGCCAGTGCTGTGGTTATTGCTCCTGCTACTGCCAACATTATCGGTAAAATGGCCGGCGGTATTGCCGATGATGCCTTGACGACATTCCTGTTGGCGGTAACGGCACCCGTGTTGATCTGCCCATCCATGAATACGGATATGTATCAGAGCCCGGCAGTTCAACGCAACCTGTCCCTTCTGGAAGAAGATGGTCATATTATCCTGAAACCCGATTCCGGAGAACTGGCTTGCGGTGTTAGCGGACCCGGAAGACTGCCTGACCCTGAAGAAATTCTCGATCGCCTGATGAAAGTCATGTCTCCCCAAGACCTGTCAGGCAAGCGGGTCCTGGTGACGGCAGGCCCTACCCAGGAACCCATGGACCCGGTTCGTTTTCTCAGTAACCCTTCATCCGGGAAAATGGGCTTTTTGATTGCTAAAGCTGCTGAGCAGAGAGGTGCGCAGGTAACGCTGGTATCCGGGCCTTGCGGTCTTCGGGATCCTTATAATGTGAAGGTGATTCGCGTTCAAACTGCCGCCCAAATGGCAACTGAGGTCTTTGAGCATTTCGAGCATGCGGATATCATTATCAAATCGGCTGCTGTGAGCGATTACCGACCCAGGCACATCACCGTTGAAAAGATGAAAAAGGAAAAAGATGAAATGGTGCTGAATCTTGTCAGGAATCAGGATATTTTAGCAGAGATCGGCCAACGCAAAGGAGACCGTTTCCTGGTGGGTTTTGCGGCCGAGACAGAATTGCTTGATCAGCATGCAACCGGGAAACTGTCCAAAAAAAATCTCGATATGATTGTGGGCAATATCGTCAAGGGTGAGGACTCCGCTTTTGGGTCAGACGCCAACAGGGCAACACTGTACTACAATGATGGCACACAGGAAGCCTTGCCCATGATGGAAAAGAGAAGCCTTGCCCATCAGCTGTTAGATCGAATTGTTGAGCGGGCGGGTGAACAAGCCATAAGCGATTAGCCATAAGCTGTGAACCGCTTACTGCTTACTGCTTACTGCGTACAGCTTATGGCTTACAGCTATTTAAACCCGGAGACCAAATGATCACCAAGACTGCCAATAAAAAAAATGCGAGTAAAAATCAGACCCTGGCCTCAGTGCTTGAGGATGTCGGTAATACGCTTCAGTTTATGGCCGATGCCGGGTGTCGGGGATTCGAATGCGATGCTTCCCATCATGATATGGTATGCAACTGGGGTGACCATGGCCTGGATCGTCCGGAGTCACTGAGCGACATCCAAAGCGATTTGAAAGACTGCCGGCGCTGCGAGCTTTCGAGCGAACGGACAAATATTGTGTTTGGTGCCGGGTGCGAACAGGCCAGACTCATGTTTGTGGGGGAGGGGCCTGGATATCAGGAAGACAAACAGGGTAAACCCTTTGTAGGAGCGGCTGGTAAGCTTTTAAACCGGATATTGGAAGCCATGCATCTTTCCCGGGAAGATGTTTATATCTGTAACATAGTCAAATGCCGTCCGCCAAACAATCGAAACCCCAAACCGGATGAGATCTCGACATGTATGCCGTTCTTGGAACGCCAAATCAGCGTTATCAAGCCTGAATTTATATGTACTCTTGGGAAGTTTGCAGCGCAGACAATTCTTCAGGTAGAAGAACCGATTTCCAAACTCAGAGGGAGGTTTCACACGTATCATGGGATTCCTGTTATGCCGACCTATCATCCTGCCTATCTGTTGCGGAATCCCGGCGGTAAACGTGACGTCTGGAATGACATGCAGCAGCTTATGAAGCGCCTGGGTCTCTGTTGAACCGAAACAGTGAGCGCATTCCCCGTAGCTTGCTGCGAGGTTCTTCAATCACAACGATTGAACTGAAACAAATTGATCTACCTCGGGAAATGCAGCGCGCCATGGCCAGACAGGCAGAAGCCGAAAGGGATCGACGGGCCAAGGTTATCAATCATTTTTCCCATTCCCATCGATTTGTTTCAGCCCTTTCTCAAGTTGATGGATAAATAAATTCGATTGACATTGTTTGTAAAAATCGGATAAAAACAAAGGTTTTAAGGCAATTGTTATGCTGATCTGGGCCTGTTATGATGGACTCAGATCAGTGTTGTTAGGAACATGCAGTCGTCAAAAACAACTTTTGCTCCTGGATATCCGTCAATGAATTTATCTATGAGATGATGCCGGGTTGGCAACAGTTTGTGAAAGGAGTTAAGAAAACATGGCTGAAGAAACAATGGAAGAATTGAAAAAACCTCTGGACAAAATGACGGTGAAGGAACTTAAGGAAGTCGCCCTTGAACTGCCGGAGATCTCCGGTGTTCATGGCATGAACAAGGCAGAATTGCTGGCGGCCATCAAGGAAGCCAAGGGAATTGAGGATACAACCGTTAGGAAAACTTCTAAAACCGTGGGTACTGTTAAAAGCCAGATAAAAAATCTAAAAAAAATGCGTGAAGCAGCTTCGAAAGAAAAAAATGCTAAACTGGCCACCATATACCGCCGCCGCATCTCACGGCTGAAAAAGAAATCGCGTCGGGTGGCCTAAAAGGTCGAATCGATCAATGAAAGAGCTGATTCAATCGTTCATTGCGGTGCTTTCTACGGCGAAAGGATATTCAGAGAATACCTGCCGCGCTTACCGGAGCGACCTGCTCGAATTTGCGGATATCATTAGGTGTGCTGGACTTTCCGACAAGGCATTGCAGGACATGCCCCCGTCAGACACACTTTCGCCCGATGCAGTTACGGTAATTGCCATAAGGGGGTATCTCGGGCATTTGCATAAACACTGCAAAAAATCGACGATTGCCCGAAAATTATCGGCTGTCAGGTCATTTTACCGTTATCTTACCCATCATGGGTATATTGATGTCAACCCTTCAGAGCTGATCCAGACACCGAAACAGGATCAACCCATTCCTACATATCTGCCCATTGATGATATGTTCCGGCTCCTGGCCTCGGTCAAGACGGACACCTTGCTGGGTTTACGTAATCGTGCCATGTTTGAAACACTCTACTCAACCGGTATCCGGGTGTCGGAATTGGCCGGTCTGAATGTTCAGGATATCGATTTTCATGAACAGGTCATCCGTGTAAAAGGCAAAGGCGGGCATGAACGAATGGTCCCCATCGGTAAAACAGCGCTTTCTTCCATCGAGACCTACCGGAAAGAGCTTAAAAGTAAAGCCCGGTCTATCCGATCTCGTACAGAAATAGTGCCGGGCGACCCGCTTTTTTTGAACAAATTCAATAACCGTCTTTCTGTGCGATCGATTGCCCGCATACTTGAAAAGACTACCCGGGAGTGCGGACTGGCCATCCCTGTATCACCGCATGCATTTCGTCACACATTTGCCACGCATATGTTGGATGCCGGTGCCGATCTGAGGGTTGTGCAGGAATTACTGGGTCATAAGAGTCTATCGACCACACAGAAGTATACGCATGTCAGCATCGACAGGCTGATGGAAGCGTATGACAAAGCGCACCCCAGAAAATGACTTGCATGAAATTTGCTGAGAATATTTAAGAAAATTTCAAATTGCATCCAATTATCCAATGGGTTAAATGGATGATAAGTTTTCTCATCAAATTTCACCCAAAGGGCGAGCCGGAGACTTCCATATGCAGCGTTACTAAGGGTTCGGAGTAAAGGACTACGCCTTCACCCTTAGATGCCTTGCCTATGGAAACCTCCGACCCGTGCAAGCCTTAGTACCTTAACTGTAAAATATGTATGTTTTTTTGACAAAAAAATAAGAACAATCACAAAAACACACACGAAGCACCCGTAAAGGATAAAGCTGAAAAACACGAAAACGTTCATGGTCTTTTTCGTGGTTTCGCTTTTTCGTGATTTCGTGATAATAGAGCTTTTACTTTTCCGGTTTATCCGGTTGGCTGATGTTTGTATATATAGGGGTTGTCAGAAAAACGTTCCGATTGAGGACCGTTTTTCTATTACAAACCCTTATGCCGCGATCCAATTTTCGGAACATTATTATGACAAGCGGTATAAATTACAACTGAGGTGGAAAGATTGATGACAAGTCAGGAAATGCGGCATAAGGCCGATGCTGTTATGATGCAAACCTATACTCGGTTTCCCGTGGTTTTGGTAAAGGGTAAGGGGTGTGTCGTCTGGGATATGGAAGGGAGGTCCTACAGGGATTTCATTGCCGGTATTGCGGTATGCAATTTGGGGCATGCACACCCGATTGTTTCAGAGGCATTGCGAAAGCAGGCGGAGTCTTTGTGGCATGTATCAAATTTGTATTACACGGTTCCCCAGACAGAATTGGCCGAATGGTTGACGGGACATAGTTTTGCGGACCGTGTATTCTTTTGTAATAGTGGCGCTGAGGCGAATGAGGCTGCCATCAAGTTGTGTCGTAAGTATTTCCATGATCGTGGTGAAAAAGAACGATATCGTATCATTTCCATGACCCAATCATTTCATGGAAGGACCATGGCGGCGCTCTCGGCGACAGGACAAGACAAGATCAAAAAAGGTTTCGACCCTGTGCTTGGAGGATTTGACTTCGTAGCATTTGATGACATCCATGCCTTGAAGCAGAAAGTGGGGCCCGATACAGCAGCGGTCATGCTGGAACCTGTCCAGGGGGAAGGGGGTGTTCGCTGCCCGTCACCGGGCTATCTGCAAGCGGTCCGGAAAATATGTGACGACACCGGAACACTGTTGGTGTTTGATGAAATCCAGACAGGGATGGGACGTACCGGTAAGCTGTTTGCATATGAGCATTTTGGTATCATACCTGATGTCATGACCCTGGCAAAGGCGCTCGGAAACGGTCTGCCCATTGGCACGATGCTGGCCACAGAACAGGCCGCCTCGGCATTTACCCCTGGTGCGCATGCTACCACATTTGGTGGGACGCCGATTGTTACGGCCGCCGCGCTTGGTGTCGTCAAGACCATGGAAGCGGAAAATATTGTGGCGCATAGTGCGCAGGTTGGTTCCTATTTTAAAAAGAAGTTGAAATCTCTTCAGGAAAAGCACCCGCTTATTGAAGATGTTCGTGGAGTGGGACTTCTCATCGGCTTGCAAATGAAGATAAAGGGTGATGCCGTGGTGACAGCCTGTATGGAAAAGGGTTTTCTGATAAATTGTATCCAGGAAACGACCTTGCGGTTCGCGCCACCGCTTATCGTTCAGGAGACCGATATCGATGCACTGGTGGACTGCCTGGATGAAGTACTTAAAGAAATAACTATTTAAATCCGAAGCATGAAATTTGCACGAACTATCCGAACAGGATAAATCCTAAACAATTATGTGTGACAGATTGAAAGGCATGGAAAATGTCCGAAAAACTCTGGGATGGCAGATTTTCTGAAAAAACCAGCAGGGGTGTTGAACGCTTCACATCTTCCATCGACATCGACAGCCGTTTGTATCCATATGACATCGAAGGGAGTATCGCCCACTGCAAAACCCTGGCAAGGGCAGGTATTATTTCCGATGATGAGGCCGCAACCCTGGTTCAAGGGCTGGGTGTTGTCAAGCGGGAGATTGACAGGGGGGATTTTCTGTTCGATGACGCCCTGGAAGACATCCATATGCATATAGAGACACGGCTTCTCCAGGAGGTGGGCAAGGTTGCCCAGAAACTGCATACGGCCAGGAGCCGAAACGACCAGGTTGTTCTGGATGTAAGGATGTTTCTGTTAGACATGACACGGCAAATGATTTCGCGTATGGCCATGCTTCGCGGCACACTGGTTAAAATGGCGTCAATTCACATTGACGTGATCATGCCGGGCTATACCCATTTGCAGCATGCCCAGCCGGTGTTGTTCAGCCACCACCTCATGGCTTATTATGAAATGTTCAAGCGTGACGGTGAACGGTTTCAGGATGCTTTGGGGCGTATCGATGTTATGCCGCTGGGGTCTGCCGCGCTTGCAGGTACAACGTATCCTATCGATCGACATTTCACAGCCGAACTTTTGGGATTCAGCCGTGTATCCCCCAATAGCATGGATGCTGTTTCGGACAGGGATTTTATTCTGGAATTTCTTTCCAATGCCAGTATTTGTATGGTTCATTTCAGCAGGATTTCGGAAGAATTCATTCTTTGGTCATCGTCTGAATTTGGTTTTATCGAGATTTCAGACGCTTTTGCTACGGGCAGCAGTATCATGCCGCAGAAGAAAAATCCGGATGTCCCCGAGCTGGTTCGGGGAAAAACAGGTGGTGTTTTTGGTGATCTCCTGGCCGTGTTGACATTGATGAAATCGCTGCCTCTGGCTTACAACAGAGACATGCAGGAAGACAAACTACCCCTCTTTCGATCTGTTGATACACTAAGGGACTGCATCGATATCTATATTCAGATGTTGCCGAAGATTCATATCAACAAAGAACGCATGCTACAGGCTGCGTCTGTTGGCTTCCTCAATGCCACCGATCTGGCGGATTACCTGGTTGTAAAGGGCATGACGTTTCGGGAGGCACATGGGTGCGTCGGTAAAGCTGTTGGTTTTGCTATCGAGCAGGAAAAGGAGCTCAACGAGCTTTCCTTGAAAGAACTGAAACTCTTTTCATCTCTCATCGAAAGTGATGTTTATTCATACATTGCCATGGATCAGATGATCGAGAGACGAACCTCTTTTGGTGGTACAGCCAAACAGAATGTGATAGAAGAGATTGCAAAAGCGGAAGGTGAGAAAAGCGCTTAACATATAGACGCGAACTGATTCGGGAATGAACCCATGTGTCGATTGTTCATGTATTATGTTGTTACGATGGCGACCTTGATGCTGTTTGGCGTATCAGGTTGCGGTATCAAGGGATCGCCTATCGCACCCGGTTATGCAAACCCCCCAGCTGTGAGCGACCTGCAATACCAGGTTGATGGCAATCAGCTCACCTTGACCTGGTCCGTTCCCCCAAAGGGTGCCACCGATAGCGATACCTTTGCCGGTGTAAAAGTGTTTCGCCTGAAGCAGGCGCCAAAGAATACACCCTGCCAGGACTGCCCACTGACATTTACGCTGATTAGAAAGATCCCGGCCCGCTCCGGATCCATGCAGGTTCAGGATACCATCGACAAAGGGTTTGCTTACACCTATAAAATCGTTTTATATGACGCGGAAAATCACGACGGTGAAGACTCTAATATTGTTCACGTTGAGATTTGATTGTTTTCCGATAAAAAAAGAGCGACAAAGTCGCGTTCTATAAATTTGTACAGCAAATTTATAAGGATAAAAAGATGCACCATTTCAGTTATCAAGACGATACCCTGTTTTGTGAGGATGTTTCCATAAGGGATATTGCCGAAGATGTCGGGACGCCGTTTTACCTGTACAGCTACGCCACGGTTAAACGACATTTTCTTATATTTGACAGTGCTTTCGATGGTGTTGAAAGACTGGTATGTTATTCAGCCAAGGCCAATTCCAATCTCGCCATATTGACGCTTTTAGCGAATCTGGGGGCAGGTCTTGACATCGTCTCTGGTGGGGAACTTTTTAAAGGCCTGAAAGCCGGGTTTTCGCCGAATCGCATTGTCTACTCAGGCGTAGGCAAACGCGTCGATGAAATTGATTTTGCCTTACGGGAAGGCATTCTCATGTTTAACGTGGAGTCCCTTGAGGAATTGGCTCTCATCGACAAACGCGCGGCACTGCTGGATACTATTGCACCTATCGCCATCCGGGTTAACCCGGATGTGGATCCCAAGACACATCCCTATATTTCCACAGGGTTGAAAAAAAATAAATTTGGTATCGACATGGAGACGGCTATCAAGGCCTACGAGATGGCTTCGACATTACAACATGTCAACATTCTGGGAGTCGATTGCCATATTGGATCACAGATATCGGAAGCCAAACCATTCGAGGATGCCCTGGGTAACATTCTGTCCCTGGTGGGTGAACTCAAGCGTAAAGGCATAGCGATTACCACCCTTGATATGGGTGGAGGGCTGGGTATTTCCTACCAGGGTGAGTCCCCCCCTGAACCAAGCGAGTACGCCAAAGCGATCCAAAAAATATTGAAGCCCACGGAATATCGCCTGATTCTTGAACCCGGTCGTGTTATCGTTGGCAATGCAGGCATCCTCGTTACCCGTGTTTTGTATCGAAAACCGGGTCGGAACAAAGAGTTTGTCATAACAGATGCCGGTATGAACGACCTGATCCGACCATCGTTGTACCAAGCATTTCATGCTATCCAACCCGTGGTGAAAAACAAGAGAAATCCCATCACCGCGGATGTGGTGGGGCCGATCTGTGAGTCTGGAGACTTCTTGGCTGTTGATCGGGAATTGACAGATGCGCAGAAAGGCGATCTTCTGGCAGTCATGAGTGCGGGTGCCTATGGCTTTGTTATGTCATCGAACTACTGTTCAAGGCCAAAAGTGCCTGAAGTCATGGTCAAAGGAGACACCTACAGCGTTACCAACAGACGTCAAAGCTATGAAGATTTGATACGTAACGAAACCATACCGGATTTTCTGATGGAAACTTAATCCGGATAAACTGAAAAAGAAAAAGATCTTTCATCACGAAATCACGAAAGGACGAAACCACGAAAAAAAACCATGAAAAATTTCGTGCTTTTCAGTTTTCGTGATTGTTTGTATTTATTTTCACAAAACATAAAAAGATTACAACTAAGAGATCAAATATTTGGAAGAAGAAAAATATGGAGAAAATTCCTTTTTACAAGATGAGCGGCAGTGGCAATGATTTTATCCTGATCGACAATCGTGACGGCATCGTGGATGACCAGTATCTGAAACAACTGGTTGTAGGCGCCTGCCGAAGAAAAATGTCAGCCGGGGCGGATGGGCTGCTGCTAATCGAAAAAAGCGAACGGGCAGATTTTAAATGGCGGTTTTATAACGCTGACGGCAGCCGTGCGGAGATGTGTGGCAATGGCGCCCGCTGTGCCGGCCGATTCGCCTGTATCACCGGGATTACCGGGCCGGAACTTTCTTTTGAAACTGATGTAGGTGTCGTGACGGCAGAAGTTATCGACGACCAGGTGAAAATCGGGATGACCGATCCAACAGATCTCCGAGAGAACAAAGCCCTTCGTGTGGGAGAGACAAGCTTCCCCTACGATTTTATCAATACCGGTGTCCCACATGTGGTGCTACACACCGATGATGTCGAGGACATCGATGTCGTTGAATTGGGGCGTGCCATACGACATCACGAGGCGTTCTTACCCACGGGTACGAATGTAAACTTCGTGGAGCACATGGGACACAATACCATTGCTGTCAGAACCTATGAACGTGGCGTGGAAGATGAAACCCTGGCTTGCGGCACAGGCTGTGTGGCGTCCAGCCTTATCATGGGTATGAAGCATCCGTTGGTATCCCCCGTCAATGTCAAAACGCGCAGCAATGTGATGCTTCGTATATACTACACCTTAGAGGATGGCGTATTTACCCGGATCTATCTGGAAGGTGACGCACGGGTGATTTACCATGGTACACTTTGGGAAGAGGCCTGGAAAGGATAGGTAGATACCAGGGTCGATGGGGTCTGGCACTGATTCAACCCTATAAGGGATTAATATTAAGCATATTCACCGTGTGATATAGGGGTTGTCAGAAAAATGTTCCGATTGAGAACCGTTTTTCTGTTACAAACCCTTATGCCGCGATCCTATTTTCGGAA
>RCNG010005018.1_pt1 | contig 13084 bp, 12 predicted proteins | sample 2041371 | NCBI WGS metagenome assembly RCNG01 (sample SAMN09708227, study PRJNA481090) | Marine sediment metagenome, whole genome shotgun sequencing project. | biome: marine sediment; feature: ocean; material: sediment; isolation source: Sewage treatment plant 1 marine sediment (STP1) ... | reverse complement strand
TGCCGGGATGATAAAAAAACATTAAAAAACAATAGCTTATTAACAAGGGGTTTAATAAAACAGATGCTATTTACATGTGGTTAAATATTAAATCAATTGTCGTTTTAGTAATATTGATGTCCGGCTCTGCTGCTTCTGTTAGTTCAGCTGCCTATGCAGTCGATTTTTCTATTCCTGAATATAAAAAATCCAGCGGTGTTTCCGGTAACCTCTCCAGTATTGGATCCGACACACTGGCCAATCTTATGACATTATGGGCTGAAGAATTCAAACGTAACTATCCCAATGTTAACATTCAGATCCAGGCCGCAGGTTCTTCCACTGCTCCCCCGGCACTGACAGAAAGTACTGCAACCTTGGCACCCATGAGTCGTAAAATGAAATCCAGAGAGATGGCTGCGTTTGAAGATAAATTTGGTTATAAACCGGTTGCGATTCCAGTAGCAGTGGATGCCCTGGCAGTATATGTTAACAAGGATAACCCCATTAAAGGTATGACAATTGCGCAGGTTGATGCAATTTTTTCATCCACCCGAAAATGCAGTAATACACCTGATATCTCCAGGTGGAGTGATGTGGGTTTAACGGGAACCTGGGCTTCACGTGGAATGCAGTTATATGGCCGTAACTCTGTTTCAGGTACTTATGGTTACTTCAAGAAAAATGCCTTATGCAAAGGTGATTACAAAAATACGGTCAATGAGCAGCCAGGTTCTGCATCTGTTGTCCAGTCGGTAACAACATCAATTAACGGTATTGGTTATTCCGGTATTGGCTATAAGACTTCAGGCGTCAAAGCGGTTCCATTGAGCAAAAAAGCGGGTAAGCCGTTTATACCTGCTACAATTCAAACAGCGGCAGCAGGAAAATATCCGCTGTCAAGATATTTATACGTTTATGTCAATAAGCGACCCAACAAACCTTTACCACCATTGGAAAAAGAATTCATAAAAATGGTTCTTTCACAGCAGGGACAAAACGTCGTGGTTAAAGATGGTTATATACCTTTGCCCGCCAGAGTTGTTGAAAAAGCGTTACTGAGTATTGAATAATCCTTTCTCTTGCCCACTTTTTAAATGAAGCATAACTACAGAGAGTGGGTTTTGACTGTATATTCCTCCCTGCCGCTGTAATAAAAATGTCATATTTGACATTGCTTGTAATGCAACTGTCATGTTTGAGTCATATAATAATGACTCATTATGAATGGTGTGGAACCCGTCTATAAAATCCGGTAATAGTAACTTGCATGAATCAACAACCAACACAGGCAAAAAAGAGTGTACTTTTACCGATTGATCATCCTGAAAGTATTCGCCGCTGGAAATTAAGAGTTCTGAAAGAAAAGCTTGCTCTGTATGGTATTACTCTGGGTGGTAATTCAGTAATACTTGCTATATTACTGATTTTTTTCTATTTGATGTATGAAACAGCGCCTTTACTCACTGGGGCTGATATCCAGGAAATTGCCACTTATCAAATAGCTCAGGATAATAGACAGATAAAAGAGAGTATTGATAGTTATTATACCATTGAAGAGCAGGGTGAGATTGCGGCCAGATTTTCTCCAAAAGGTCGTATTTCATTTTTTGAAACACGAACGGGAAAAATAACCAAAGAGCTGCAAATAGCTGTTCCGGCGGGAGAGTCGGTGACCAGTTTCTACGCCGCAGACCCCGAAACTGAAATAGTGGGGTATGGATTAAGCAATGGCAGGCTTATTATTGTCCAGCAAGAATATAAAGTGACTTATCCCAATGATAAACGTTTAATAATTCCCTCGATAGTTTATCCAATGGGGATCGCGGCGATTGAGATTGACTCGTCTGGTCAACCTTTAACACAAATTGCCATAGAAAAAAATGAACATGAAATAACAATTGTTGCTTATACCCGGGATAAGCGCCTGCTGCTGAGCAATTTTTATAAGCCGGATTTCTTTTTTGAAGAACAGGCTTCTTATGAACGGATTTCCTCTGAAATCACCTTAACACATAGTCCTGAACAGGCAAATGATCAGCTGATAGCGACACCGGCAATTCGGCAAATATTACTTAATAAAGATCAGGAAAATCTCTTTATCAGTTACCAGGATAAAGAAGGCAATAGCCTGCTTGACTATTATCGGCTGACTGATAAAAGCAGGCCCAGGTTCATGCAGCAGGTTTTTTTGGCGGATAAACTCGATCCGGTTAGCACGATCAGTTATTTGACCGGGGGAATTTCAATTCTTGTCGGTCAGTCCAGTGGTAAAATCACGCAATGGTTTCCACTCAACAATGACGCGGGTTATCAATTAACCCGAATTCGTGACTTTATTGATCTGCAGGCTCCCATCACCCGGATCCTTTCAGAAATGCAGCGAAAAGGTTTTGTTGCTCTGGATAATCAGGGATCGCTGGGGATTTATCACACGACGGCTGAAAAAAACTTACTGGTTCAGAAAATATCTGACAGCGCCTTGTCTCAGGTTGCTATGGCACCCCGGGCAAATTACTTATTGACAATGAATGCACACGGCCAGATAAAATTCTGGTCTGTGGATAATGAACATCCTGAAGTGTCATGGCACTCAATATGGCAAAAAGTCTGGTATGAAAGTTATCCTGAAGCTGATTATATCTGGCAATCTTCTTCTGCCAGTAATGATTTTGAACCAAAATTCAGTTTAACACCCATTGCCTTCGGTACTTTAAAAGCCGCATTTTATTCCATGCTGTTTGCAATGCCGTTGGCTATTATGGGCGCGATTTATACCGCTTATTTTATGAGCTCTAAAATTCGCGGTTTTGTTAAGCCGACCATTGAAATTATGGAAGCGCTACCTACCGTCATATTGGGCTTTCTGGCTGGATTGTGGCTGGCACCTTTGATTGAAGATAATTTACCCGCAGTGTTCAGCCTGCTGCTTGTGTTGCCTGTTTCAGTCCTGCTTTTTGCCTGGATCTGGCACAATCTGCCAATGATCATTCGTCAGGAAGTCCCGGAAGGATGGGAAGCTTTTATAATACTCCCGGTTTTGATTTTGGTGAGCTGGGGGGCCTTCGCCTTATCTTTTCCAATGGAAGAAATGCTATTTAATGGTGATATGCAGAGTTGGCTGACGAATGAGTTAGGAGTCAACTTTAACCAGCGCAACTCAATTGTTGTCGGAGTTGCTATGGGCTTTGCTATCATTCCAACTATTTTTTCCATTACGGAAGATGCGATATTCAGTGTCCCCAGGCATTTAACTTTTGCTTCAATGGCGTTAGGTGCTACTCGCTGGCAAACACTTATTCGTGTCGTTATTTTAACAGCCAGTCCGGCCATTTTCTCAGCAGTAATGATTGGATTTGGCCGGGCTATCGGTGAAACCATGATTGTCTTGATGGCAACCGGTAATACAGCAGTAATGGACTTTAGTATTTTCCAGGGCATGAGAACGTTGTCGGCAAATATTGCAGTGGAAGTCCCTGAATCGGAAGTGGCCAGTACGCATTTTCGAGTATTGTTTCTGGCTGCTTTGGTGTTGTTTGTCTTCACTTTTATGATTAATACCATTGCAGAACTTATTCGCCAGCGTCTGCGTAAGAAATACAGCAGTTTATAGGACGTAGAAATAGAGTGAAGCACTTATATAATGCCTATTTTATTTAGGGACAGTGAATGAAAAAATCATTGACGTTCAAAAATTGGTTTAGTTCGGGTGAGCCCTGGGTCTGGCTCAATGCCGCTGCAGTCAGTGCCAGTATGATTATGGTATTCGGGTTGCTGGCTTTAATTGCCTATAATGGCATGGGACATTTTTGGCCTGCGCAGCTGCTGGAAATTGAGCTGCGTGATAATGATAACAGAGCAATCATTATCGGTGAGATCAGACATACTGAAACCGTGCTGGCGCAACAAATCAGAGATGCAGGTATTAAGCTGCCGGATGATGTTCAACAGGTTAAGCGAATTCTGTTGAAACAGGGTAATCGTGATATTTATGGTCTGGACTTTCGTTGGATCCTGGAACGTGATGTAATAAATAGTCGTTATTCGAATGATTTAATTGCTATTGAACGACGGGAATGGGGTAATCTTTATGGACGCCTGGCCGCCATAAAGGAAAAGGGTAAGATGCTCCAGTCAAGTGAACCGTATTCTATTATGCAGTCAAAATTGGCTCAGGTTTTGATCCTGTATGAACAGGCAAGAGAAATTTCTGTTAATGAAATAGGAGCTATTAACTTTAATATTGAAAAGCTGCGTTTAAAAGAACGGAAATTACAGTCCGACAATAGCTTGACTGATCAAAACAAGGCGCTGAATTTGGCTTTGATTGAACAACAACGCCAGGATTTAAATGAGACTTTTGAACTCTTACAGGTAAAAGTAAATAGTATCTATGAAAAAATGGCAATTGATTCCATTATTGTGCGTGTTGCCTCTGGTCAAACTGTGGAAGTACCTCTGGAAAAAGTTGTACAGGTGATTAAACCTAATATGATGAATGTTGGTGATAAAATAGTTCACTATTTTCACCAGCTATGGAAATTTCTCAGTGAAGATCCTCGTGAGGCAAATACGGAAGGTGGTATTTTTCCGGCAATTTTTGGTACGGTCCTGATGGTATTAATAATGAGTATTATGGTGGCTCCACTGGGTGTTATTGCTGCGATTTATCTAAGGGAATATGCAACTCAGGGGCCTGTTATTCGGATGATCCGAATTGCAGTGAATAATCTTGCCGGCGTACCATCGATTGTGTACGGTGTCTTTGGTTTAGGTTTCTTTGTTTACTTTATTGGTGGTTCAATTGATGAATTGTTTTATCCACAAGCCGCGCCTGCTCCTGTATTTGGTACTCCGGGTTTGTTATGGGCGTCGTTAACGCTGGCACTACTGACCCTGCCAGTGGTTATTGTGTCGACTGAAGAGGGGCTTGCACGGATCCCAAACTCAATTCGGGAAGGAAGTCTTGCGCTCGGTGCAACCAGGATTGAAACACTTTGGCACCTGGTTTTGCCAATGGCCAGTCCAGCGATGATCACAGGGCTGATTTTAGCGGTTGCGCGTGCGGCGGGGGAGGTTGCGCCATTAATGCTGGTGGGTGTGGTTAAACTGGCACCCTCTCTGGCCCTGGATGGAAATGCGCCATTTTTACATCTGGAAAGAAAATTCATGCATCTTGGTTTTCATATCTATGATGTTGGATTTCAAAGTCCAAATGTAGAAGCTGCCAGACCTCTGGTTTATGCAACAGCATTATTACTGGTTGTGGTCATTATACTGCTGAATCTGTCTGCGATTACTATTCGTAACAGGCTTAGAGAAAAGTATAAAAGCCTTGATCATTAATTTTACAATTTTCGATGAGAGATTAAATGACTGTAACCACTAATGATCAGGCAGCGGCCTCTAAGGTTAATAGGGCTAATCCGGGACTGAATGAAATGACTGCTGTTCGGGAGGAGATTGCCGTAACAGTAAATAATCTGAACTTGTATTATGGCGAGAAACAGGCGCTGAAAAATATCAATATGCGGATCCCTGAAAAAAAAGTGACCGCATTTATTGGTCCCAGTGGTTGTGGTAAATCAACCATGTTACGCTGTCTGAACAGAATGAATGATTTGATTGACAATTGCCAGGTTCAGGGTGAAATTTTTATTGATGAACAGGATATTTATCACAAATCAGTGAATGTCACGGATCTAAGACGTAAAGTCGGGATGGTATTTCAGCGACCAAATCCGTTTCCTAAAAGCATATATGAGAATATTGCCTACGGTTTAAGGTTGCAGGGGATAAAAAATCGACTGCTGCTGGATGAAGTAGTGGAAATGTCTTTACGGCGCGCAGCTCTATGGGATGAAGTAAAGGAACGCCTGCATGAGAGTGCTTTGAGTATGTCAGGAGGGCAGCAACAGCGCCTGGTTATTGCACGCGCTATTGCTATAGAGCCTAAAATTTTGCTACTGGATGAACCGGCATCATCGCTTGACCCTATTTCAACATTAAAAATTGAAGAATTGATCTACGAGTTAAAAGAAACTTACACTATTGTGATTGTAACTCATAATATGCAGCAGGCTGCCAGGGTTTCAGATTATACGGCTTTTATGTGTATGGGTAATATGATTGAATTTTCTAATAGCAGTGCTATTTTTACCAACCCCCGTGAAAAGCAAACGGAGGACTATATTACCGGCCGCTATGGTTAGTAAAAAGAGCAATCTAATGATATTAAAATATCTGATTAGGATGAATAATGACTACTTCCAGAGTTGGTAAACATATTTCACAAAAGTTCAGTGATGAGCTTGAAGGGATTAAAAATCATCTGCTAACGATGGGAGGCATTGTTGAACAGCAACTTGAAATGGCTTCCAGAGCATTAATTGATGGCGATACCAGGCTCGCTGGTGAGGTAATCAAAGAAGGCGTCAGGGTTAACGCCCTGGAGAAGCTGATCGATGAAGAGTGTGCCCAGTGTCTTGCCCGGCGTCAACCGGCCGCCACTGATTTGCGCCTGATTGGATTGTTACCGTAATTAAAGCGGTCAATGATCTTGAGCGTGTAGGCGATCAGGCCGAACATCTGGCAAAGTTTGCGGTACAACTGGCAGAACATGCACGACCGAAAAATAACTATCATGAAGTCTATCAATTAGCGCATCATGTAACCCAGATGTTTCACGATGCACTGGATGCTTTTGCACGACTGGATGAAGAAGTCGCTCTTAATGTGATCAAGGAAGACAAAAGTGTTGGTCATGAATATGAAGCGATTATGCGCCAGCACATTACCTATATGATGGATGATCCGCGAACAATTAACAGTTCACTGGATGTCTTATGGGCTATCCGCGCCCTGGAAAGAGTGGGTGATCATGCCAGTAACATCTGCGAATATCTGGTCTATCTGGTGAAAGGGAAGGATATTCGTCATATTGATCAGGAAAATACATAAATTAGAAAAATTCAGCAGTACAATTAATCCGAATTCATGGGTTATAGACAAACGTTTTCAAAATGAATTTTTATTATATCGTTGACGTTTAAGATCAAATGCTGGACAATTATTGCTGCTTTTATCAACTTATCAACTTATCAACTTATCAACTAATCAACTAATCAACTAAGGAAAATAAAATGAACATAATAAAACAATTATTAGTGCTTTTTGTACTGCTGACGGTACTAGTTGCTTTACCTGCCAGTGCCTCTGGAAAAAAGCTGTTTGTCAACTTAACCAGTGATGACACAAATCGGGCTGCTATGGCAGTTGGATTTGCAACCAAGGTTTTACAAAAAGAAAAAATCCCGGTTACTATATTACTTAATGTCGATGCGGTTCGCTTAGCCGATAAAAACATTCCGCAAAACAAATACGCCAATGATAAAACGGTTACTGAAATGCTGGCAGGATTTATGAAAGCTGGAGGAAAAGTTATCATGTGTCCTATGTGCATGAAAAATGTTGGCGGGATGGAAAAAAGTGATCTGATCCCCGGTCTCATTATGGGCGGTCCTGATGTAACTTTCCCTGCCATGCTGGCTGAAGGTACAACGGTTATCAGCTACTAAGTTAAATGTGAAGAGGCTGGTTCTGTTTGGCTTTGTTGAATGTTCTTATTGTAGGTTGGGTTACGCTGCGCTGCGCTAACCCAACCTGCATGATACATGATCAATCCTATTTCATTGAGGTAGATATTCCACTCGATCTTCGGGAAAAATACAGGTAAAAGTACTGCCCCTGCCGATTTCACTGGATATTTTTAACTGTCCCTGATGCTTTAGTAAAGCATGGTTTACAATAGAAAGACCTAAGCCGGTACCGCCCTGGTCACGTGAACGGCCTGATTCAACCCGATAGAAACGCTCGGTCAGTCGTGACAAGTGTCTGGCTGCAATCCCTTCACCTGAATCCTGTACGGCCAGGTAGGCCCGACCTGAACGGGCATACCAGGACACTGTAATTTTACTTCGCTGCGGGGTATATTTAATGGCATTGACCAGAAGGTTGTTGATGATAGTTTTTATCGTATTCACTTCTCCTTTAAGAGCTAAGTTTTCCTGTGCCTTGAGAGATATTTGATGAGCGGATTCTCTACTCAATAATTCTGCATCCTGAAGAATATTTTGCAGTAACACCGGCATATTGATCAGCTGTTCTGACAATGTGCTATCATTCATTTCCAGTTTTGATAAGAGTAGTAATTCACTGACAATATCATTCATTCGTATACTTTGCTGATGCATTAACTCAATATAGCGAGCCCAATGCTGAGGCATTTGTTGCGAAAGCTCATTTAGATCCTCACACATGGGTTCCAGGAAACCGCTGAATACGGTTAATGGTGTTTTTAACTCATGTGTAACATTCGCTATAAAATCTTTTCGGGTTTGATCAAGATGATAAGTGCTGGTAATATCCTGGATAATAACAAGTGTTTCATTTTCTTTTTCACTGTCATTCTTTAATAAAGAACCTGAGTCAGATAAAGTTGCACTGGTTAAAGGAATAAATTGTAAAGACAGTATTGATGCTTGATCTATGGGGGATGTTATTTCAAAAGGCGATTTGAAATTTCCGGCTTGCAAATATTCATCCAACACGGGATGATCGATTAATTGGCTAAAATAGTGATTTATTATACTGCTGGTGTTGAGTATTTTTTTGCACGCATGATTATGCCATCTGATTTTTCCGGATGCATCAAGGATTAGAACGGCATAAGGAAAATGTTTAAACGCCTGCTGGAAACGAGAGAAGATTCGGCGTTTATTGTGCCGGTACTGTAACCAACGCGCCTGTTGATCATTTAATTTTCGATAGAGAAATCCCCACAGTCCCGGAGGCACTGGTCCATTAACTTTACTATGAGTAATAAAAATGCTGCAAAACCTGTTAAGCTGATATAAGTGCCAGGACAGATATACAATGAGAGCTAAGGATAAAAAGAGGAAAAATGACTTATACAGTAAATAACCGGTCAGGCTGAAAAGAATAATAACCAGAACAATCATACCTTCGGTTTTCCATTCTTTCATAAAATTTACTCTTTTTCTGTGTTGCTCATATCTTTGTAAGAAAGACGATAACCCACACCTCTGACGGTTCGGAGCAATGAATCGTATCCTATAGTTTGCAGGGACTGACGTAATCTTCTTATATACACATCAACCGTTCGCTCTTCAAAATAAGCATTTTTTCCCCAAACAAGATCAAGTAATTGTGAACGACTAAAAACCCGTTCGGGTTTTGAAATGAAAAAAGCTAATAAGTTAAACTCAATAGGAGATAACTCAATTTGTTGCTGTTTGAAATAAACTTCATGGGTTTCTGAGTTTAAGCGTAAATCCAGAAATTGATGTTCATTGTGTTCCTGTCTATCAATTTTAACACGTCGTAATAAAGAATTTATGCGGGCTATTAATTCAGCCGGGGAAAAGGGTTTGGTGATATAATCATCAGCTCCAATATTAAGGCCATTGATCTTATCTTGTTCCGTATCTTTAGCCGTAAGCATAATAATAGGAATGTCTTGAGTGGCAGAGTTAATGCGCAATTCTCTAGCCAAATCAGTACCGGACTGGCCGGGTAACATAATATCCAGTAGTACCAGATCCGGATGTTGTTTTTTTATACTTTGTTTCGCCTGAGCCGCATTTGCGGCATCGAGGATATGAAAATCATTTCGAGCTAAAATAAAGTGAAGCATTTCACGTATAGTAGCCTCATCATCAACAATCAAAATGGTTTGCATCAGTGCTTCTCAGAAGGAAAGCTTAACCATATCTGCCTTCAATATAATCTGCTGTTTCTTTTTTATCCGGTGCCACAAAGAGATCTTCAGTTTTTTGATGTTCGATCACTTTACCCATGAGCATAAAAATACATTCTTCACTGGCTCGTCTGGCCTGAGCCATATTGTGGGTAACGATCAATATTGTATATTGTCCGCGTAATTCCCAGATAAGTTCTTCTACAGCTGCTGTTCCTTTGGGATCGAGTGCGGAGCAGGGCTCATCCATTAATAAAATATTGGGCTTTACCGGTAATAATCTGGCGATACACAGTTTCTGCTGTTCTTCCAGTGATAAGCTTATAGCTCTATGATTTAACTTATCTTTTACTTTGTCCCAGAGTAATACCTGACGCAAGGCACTTTCAAGTATATCATCATAATCTGCAGCGAAATATTTTCTGTCGGTCATATGGAGTTTATGACCAAACAGGATATTTTCTCTTATTGATGTGGGCAACGGGTTAGGGCGTTGAAAAACCATACCAATTTGTTTACGGACCTGTATTAACTCAACATCCGGTGCATATATGTTTTGCTCATGCACATCAATACTGCCGTCAATACGCACATAGCCCAAACGTTCATTAATTCGGTTAATACTGCGTAAAAAGGTTGATTTACCGCAACCTGAAGGTCCGATTAAGGATGTTATTATGCCCTTTTTTATATTCAGATCAATATCATAAAGAGCCTGAAATGAACCATACCAAAGATTCAACTTGTCAGTTGTTATCGCATAATGATTTGAGTTTTCGTTTATTATTTCAGCAGTTGCTGTATTCATTGGCGTTTGCCTGTATAAAACCAAGTTTACAAAAAAGTTTAACTAAAAAAATCAGTGCCTATCCAAAACGTCCTTCTATATAGTCTGTGGTTTTGGAGTTTTGTACCTGGCCATTAAAGAGTGCTTCGGTATCGCCCGCTTCAATACATTTTCCTTCCAGAAAAAATGCCGTACGATCCGCCAGACGATGAGCCTGTTGTACTAAATTAGTGACCAGAATTATGGTCATTTCATGTTTTAATTCTTTCAAAACATCTTCAATTCGCATGGTGGTCACCGGATCAACAGCGATAGAAAATTCGTCTAGCATTAATAGTTCAGGTTCTTGTGATAATGCCCTGGCAATGGTCAGGCGTTGCTGCTGTCCTCCAGAGAGTAAGCTGCCCAAAGAACCCAGTCTGTCTTTTACTTCATCCCAAAGTGCCGCACGTTGTAAACATCGTTGCACAATTTCATCCAGTGAGGTTTTATTCTTAATTCCTCGTAACCGGGGTGACAGGGCAACATTTTCATAAATAGTCAATGGTAGTCCCACTGGTAAAGGAAATACCACGCCGATGCGACTGCGTAATGCATAGACATTCTTCAGTTGATGAATATTGCGATTATTAAACAGGATGTCTCCTTCTACCTTCATATTAGCATCAAAGGTATTCATCAGATTTAAAGCTTTTAAGAAACTGGTTTTTCCTGCATTCGACGGACCAATAATACCGAATATCTCATTTTCGTATATGTCCAGACTGACATTGCTTATCGCTGGTTCATTGCCATAAGAAACAGTCAGATCACGAATTTGAAGTTTACTATTTTTTTGCTGTGCTTTCTGCTGTATAGGAGATGATGCTTCGTTTTGATTTTCCATTAAATTTGCGTTTACCATTTCTTCTTACCTCGTAAATGCATCCTGAAGGCAATTGAGATACTGTTCATTAGTAAAACCATGCCAATTAATACCAGTGCTACAGCATAAGGTAGTGAATCAGGAACATTTGGAACCTGTGTCGACACGACAAACAGGTGTAATGACAGGGCCATGGTCTGATCAAACATACTTTGAGGTAAAAAGGGCAGAAAAAATGCCGCACCGGTAAACATAATGGGAGCAGTTTCACCGGTTGTCCTGGAAACCTCAAGAATAACACCGGTTAAAATACCGCTTACCGCATTGGGTAAAACGACTCGTCGTATGGTCTGCCAACGGGTTGCCCCCATATTCCAGCAAGCCTCTCGAAACGCATGAGGAACCGCCTGCAATGATTCACGGGTCGATACGATAACCACCGGTAAGGTCATAATAGCAAGGGTTAAACTGGCGGCCAGAATACTGGTGCCAAAGCCGAAAAATAAGACGAAGGCACCGACACCGAATAATGCGTGAACAATAGACGGTACACCGGCAAGGTTAATAATAGCCAGGTTGATAACGCGGGTAAACCAGCTATCTGCAGCGTATTCACTTAAATAGATTGCTGCTGCTATCCCCAAAGGTACGGAAATGACTAAGGCAAGGCCTACCAGCCATACCGTTCCCAGCAAGGCAGGAAAGATTCCGCCTTCAGTCATACCATTTATCGGATCGGTAAAAAGAAAGTCAATGGAAATCATTGAACCACCCTTAACGATCAGTGTGCCTAAAATTATTAATACCGGGAGGATTAATAACAGAGTCATCATCAGGAATAGGATGCGATAGAGATTCTGTATTTTTTTATTTTTTTGATTGAGTTGAGATTCTACAAATTGAGATTCTACTGACATATATTTTCGCCTGAATAAAGTTTTCGACTGAATTTGTTATTGATTTTTTATACCGCGTACAATCAAATCGGCCGTAAGATTGATAACGAAAGTGATCAAAAACAGGAAAATTCCAATAGTAAACAACACCTGATAGTGTTCCGATCCCACTGCGGTCTCACCCAGCTCAGCGGCTATAGTTGCAGTTAATGCTCTGACTGAGTCAAACACACTGCCGGGAATATTCACCGCATGACCTGTTGCCATCAGCACCGCCATGGTTTCTCCAAAACCACGTCCGACACCCAGCAGTATCGCTCCTAAAAGACCATTTTTTGCTGCCGGTAATACGGTTTTATAAATGACCTGCCAGCGGGTAGCACCCAGGGCTTCTGCCGCTTCCCGATATCGATCCGGTACAGCTTTCAGGGCATCTTCGGCGATGGATGTCATAATCGGAGCAGCCATCAGGCCAAGAATAATACCCGCATTCAGTACATTAAGACCCACAGGTACATCAAACAGGTCAATAATAAGCGGATTCATAATTGACAGGCCGATAAAACCCCAGACAACTGAAGGTATGGCCGCCAGAAGCTCAACCAGTACTTTTAAAGATTCTCTGGTCTTACCACTGGAAAATTCGGCAATATAAATTGCCGCACCCAAAGAGAACGGAATGGACACTAACATGGCCAGACCGGTAACACTGGCAGTACCGGCAATTAAAGCTAATATCCCATATTCTGGCGCATCTTCATCACTGGGTGCCCAATACT
>RCNG010004990.1_pt1 | contig 13098 bp, 5 predicted proteins | sample 2041371 | NCBI WGS metagenome assembly RCNG01 (sample SAMN09708227, study PRJNA481090) | Marine sediment metagenome, whole genome shotgun sequencing project. | biome: marine sediment; feature: ocean; material: sediment; isolation source: Sewage treatment plant 1 marine sediment (STP1) ... | reverse complement strand
CCACCACAGAATTTTCCAGTTCATTGATCATTAAGCCCTGGGAAGGCACACTATTGATTTGGGATGAAATCATTTTTCTATTATTGTCTTTAAGGATCAGCATCGTTTTTTTATGCGCCTCATCAAGATCTTTGTACAACAACCGTATCCCAAAACGTAATCGTGCCGGTCCGATAACAGTCAATTTCACCGGATGATTCCGGCTGGAACGAAAATAGTTTTTTAGTAAATTTCTTTCCTGGTTATATAACGATACGGCACCTTCACTATGACTAATAATATCGGTATTGTCCTGCCAACTGCTTGCATCGCTATTATCCAGCTTCCAGTGTGACCACTGAGACCATTTTTTTACAAATAGCTCTGGATTGGAATTGACTGACGTTTCATGTAGCGATAAAACCTGCTTGATGAGTTCCGCATGATGATGTTTTTTGTCATCCAGTTGACTTAAATATACGTTGACAGACTGTTTATCTCCTAAGCTAAGAGCCTTTAAAGCTTTCCATATTATCTGTTTTGAAGGGGGGCTTATTCTGTCCAGAAGATAGTCGTAATACAGCCATTTTTTTTCATTCAATGATGCTTGTAAAAGTTTTTCATTCAGATAGTCATCCTGTTTTAGAGTTAAACCCAATAGCAAAGCAAATTCATTGTGCCCCTGGCTAACAAGGTGAAGCACAAGCTGCTTAAATACTGCATCGGTCTGGACAGAAAAAGCCCGGTTAACCAGGAGTTGTGTTAATTTAGCATCAAAATTATGGCTCTGATAGTAGGTTTTTAACAACTCAAAAACACTATGCTTTAATTCTTCATTGTCATCGTAGAGCAAGGCTCCCCTGAGTAATCTTTCTCGCAGGTTATTCTCCCCGGTCTGCTGCAATGCATAGTAAAACTGTTTATGCAGTTTCACATACAGCCGGTGTTGCGCATTAACACGTAGCGAGGAAAACAGCTCAATGATTTCCAGCCACTGTTGTTGTTCCCGTTTAACCTGTATTTGCCTGTATATGCTGTTGATTGTTTTATTATCAGAGTATGCTCTATTTGTTTTTATTTCAGGCTTAATATAGCCTGCTGAAAATAGTTGTTTTCTTGACAACAAAAACATCTTCAGAGCTTGCCACCCCTGGGTAAGCCTGTATAGCTGTTGTTGCGATAATTGTTTGGATAATCGCGTGCTTTTGATTTCCCTGCTGTCGATCACAGGAAGCAGGAAATCACTCCTTAAGCTGTCGTTTAGTTGATCTATTAGATTAATATAATCTTGCTGCGGTATTTCATAAGCTTTTGCAGCCTGATATTGAAGCGCCACTTTTAATAATGAACCTGAACTATTCGAAGAAGGCAGCGTTTTCCAGACTTTTATTGTTTTTACCCCGACAGGCAATGTGACCTCCAGAAAGGCTGCATTCGTCAAGCCAAAACCCATATCAATGGGATAGTATTGCTGCACATTTTTTGCGTGATATGAGCGACTCACACATGCCTCTGATGTTGAGGCATCAAAATAGGAGATGGGCAGTTCTGATTCGGGTGAAACGCGGTATCTGACGGGTTTGTTTTCATCGTACTGGAGATAAAACGTTTCCTGACCAGCCAGACTGTGTTTATCGACTATCACCCTTAATCTGGTCGCATGGACTCTTTCTCCCAGGGTATAGGTCAAGGCCTGCCGGGAATTATCGGGTAGAGTAAAAAAATATCCCCGCTTCAATGATTCACACAAGGTTGAATAATGAGGCTTAACCATATAATGTGGGTCTGGAGTTTTATTCCATTGTCTCAAGGGATATAAAATAAAACGGCGGATTGAATTATCCTGACCCGAGCTATTATTATAAGGCAAGAGATTCCGATAAAAGGTATGTTGACTACGAAACTGTTCAGCAAAGTTGTTGGCACCCTTTAATCCCCTGCTGTTCCTGGTACTGTTTTCCAGTAACCGTATTGCATCCAGAGCACTATCCCGAACTTCATTATTAATGGCAATAAACTCAGATATCCACTGCGTGTTATAAAGTTTATTGTCAAACTGCTCATTAAGCAATAACGTGAATATTTCGTCATTATCGACACCATTTTCAGCAAAATACGCCTTGGCCTGAAGCACTGAAGTCTGCGTTGCATTTAAATTAGGGAAAAGATAATCAGGTTCATCAAGCCCGAGGAGACGGATATAAACAGTCTCAAAACTATTGACCCGAAGTGTATGATCACCCTCAGGAACATCTATATAGACAGTTTCTTCATGCGCAACAGAAACATTTTTATTATCTACCGTATAGTATTTCAAAGCATCCTGCCGGGCAGCCAGATATATCTTTTTAGCAGTCTCGTTATCCAATGAGTAATCCAGCTGAAATTTTTGTCTGCCATAGTGAAAATCCCGGTGATATTTTAATCTCAATTTTAAAGCGATTCTCTTCGGCCCGGTTACCTGCAGGGAAAGTGGTTGTAGTTTATCCAGAAACCAGTATTCTGTTGCCTCACGTTTATAAACATCAAGCAATTTTATTGACTCAAGCGGCAGTTGCAGTAAGTCTCGATAGGGAGACAAGCGCTTGATATAATCCTGTCTGGAGACAAACAATGACAGGATAAGATCATTTCCAGTCATACTGGTTATTTTAATAATGCGACTATAGGCATTATTGGCTTCAATGAGCAGATTTTTTTGTTGCTGATCTTTTAAAGGGATGACAGAGGAATAAAGTGAACTACCATTTGATGCCTCAACGCTTAATAAATCTTTAGATACCGGCCCATTAAGCGACATTATCCTAAGCGTTTCTGCCTGATTTAAATGAATGCTTATCTGTTGATGTTGCTTTAATCGAACGACATGGAGTTGTTTGGAAAAATCATAACGGATTGGTTCACCTGATAGCCTGACAGGGCTCCCTTCTATGTTTTCCCACCTCAGGGCAGCGGGATAATCCTCGGAGATAATTTCCTGTATTGGATCGATAAAAGCCATCGCAGTTGCACCTAAACCCAAAACAGAGGTGACTAATAAGCAATGCAAAAACCATACAGATAAATGTTTATAGGATTTGAATTTAAACATAACTTATATTTCGGACAAACATTGTGCAAATTTTTCAAGTTTCAAAGGATTGTTTTTTAGCTCTTTTCTGAAAGCATAACTCATTTCCACATGTATAAAACCGTTAAAACCGATTATCCTGAGTTGTTTGCCAATGCTATTGCCGGTTGCACCCAGCTCTCTGACATCATAGGGAAAGAGGAAAACATATTGCTCGACAAATTGTTTTTTCAAACATTGTTGTAATTTTCTGCTGTCATCCGAACTCTTTTTTGTGCCATTACTGATGATCACATCAGCACGTCTTCCGGGGGCTGTTTTTCTTTTTTTTTGTGAAAAGCCATGTAACTGAACTATCCTGGCCTTATTCTCACTTTTAGCAAAAGCAAGGCTAAAACGCATGAGATAGCTGTCTGTGCTACGTGATAAATCGGCGTTGCCATAGTTGCCATAGTTGCCAATCGATCTTGCTTTTCTGGATACTGAATTCCAGGCAGCAGCATAAATATGTCCTGTGGCAAATATTTGTTCAGCAATTTCACCGGTATAGGTATCATAAAAGATATGTGGGCTTTGAATCATTACTTTATTGTTACTTTTATGGTTATTTTTATGCTTAACAACATAGCTTCCCCTGCCATGACAGTTAGCCTGAAATTCCGTGAGCATGCTATAGTTGAGCTGTTGCAAAGACTCAAAACTAAGTGATAAATCAAGCATTTTGAATTGTTCAGCGTCTGCTTTATTTTGCCGGAAAGATAAGAAATTATGGAAAAGCGATTCTGCTTTATCAAGTTCCTCAGCTGTCGGGCTATAGTAATGGCTGTTTTTACAGCGTATACGCACTGACTCATCAGCCATGGCCAATGCGCTAGTAAGAATGCACATAGCAAGTATCGCTCTTAAGGCAAAATAAATAGTGTGTTTAGCAATCTTCATTGATAAAGTTTCATCTAATAAGGTTCATCAATAATACTGGTTTTAAAAAATTGATATTTTTCCACACTGCCAAAATCAAAAGTGTATAAAGAAATATAACCTGGCTCTCCTTCCAGTACCTGAAGACTGATACGATAGTTGCCTGGAGGTAAATCTGCCCCTAATGGAATAAAAAATCGCTGCCCCTTGCCAACCAGCTCAGTTGGCGTATTAAGCACCTTAACTGCTTCACTATTATCAGGCCTTATATCAAATTGTCGATTCAGAAGTGTATAGACCTGTTGTTTCATCACCCGTTTATCCGGCGAAATCGAGACTTGTAACAACGTTCTTTGAGTCGCGGCAGATTGACTTTGGAATAATCCTGATAAGACCATATTGTCTTTATTTTTATAAAAATCAAAATTCAGTGTTTTCTTGTCAATTCGAGTTGACAAACGCTTGACATAATAGTTTTCCTGCCCTTTTGACTGGTTAATATACCAGTTAACTCCAGCCGGAGAGTCTATTTTAAGATCATGCCGGCCTGTGCTCATCTGCGGTAATTTTAACTGTCCATTGCTAGCCAATATATAAGTTTCAAGTTGTAACTTACCATCAACAAACACTTTAATTCTAGACGGTTTATCACCCTTGCGCAAAAAAACGAGGGCGGGTTCAATGGCAGGCAGGCCAGCCTGAGAGCTAAAATTTAACTTTTTTTGCTGATTAGCCGGTAAACGGTGGTATAACACGCCCAGGGCGTCATTATGGACAGGTAATTCAGCATTTCTCGGATTGAATAAGTACCGTGCCTGCCAGTTAACTTTGGGAAAATAATCTTGCCATTCATACTCAGCCAGGGATTTTATCTGTTCATCCTGAGGAGGTCTTGGCTGGCTGGAAATCAGCACACGACGCCGCTGTCGCATAAGTTCAAGCTGATCTTCGGCCTGCAGGGCAAACCACACTGGACGAATATGTTTGATTTCACGGCTATGATAATAATCTTCCGGAACGCGAATTCGATAATAAAAATCAGCTGGTCGATTATAAAGATTAATATACACTGGTTCATTGGATGTCAATTCGAGCCGATCAGCTTGTGCTGGAATGTTCAAATAGAAATGATAGGGATCAGAAAGATGCCCTTCCAGGCTGGCATTTAAAATGCGATCATAAAATGAACGGCTAAACTCAGGCTCTATTTGCCCGCCGGAAATTCTTTTCTCCTGACTGAAATAACTATAATTAACTGCGCCAGGTTGAGCAGTTTGTCCCGCATGTTGCAATAAGGCACGAATAGATATTTTTACCGAAGTAGAGCGATTTTTGACATGATTGATCGGATAGCTTAAAGTTTGCTCGTTTTGCAGTGCATACGCTGTCACCAGGATATCATCCGGAGTAATTTCACTACGCTGTCCATTTAGGGTCAGCCATGATTTAATGGTAACCGGCTGCTCTGTTCTGACTTCAATTAATCCGCCACCCAGTTGTTTTTCCCAATTCGCTTCGTCCCGAAGGTTAAAAGTAAAGTGTTCCCGCTTGATACGGCCTTTGCCAAACCAGTTAATCAGCACATTGTTAGCATCGGGGTTTAACTCTTCAGCTACAGGTTTTATCTGCAGAGAGAGCGTGCCGCCCTGTTCTGAGACCGGTATAATATGATAATAATACTTATCGGCATCAATCCTGTTGCTTAAAATATGATCTTCAATCGGTACAATCAGTTCGTCTTTATTGATATAGAGTTTTTCTGTTTGATAATCCTGTCCTGCAATACCAGCGGGTCCGACAGGTCTCCAACGATATTTTAGCATCTGATATCGTTCATCATTACGTAAAAAATCACTGCCATAAACACTGAATCGAGATATTCTTTCACGTTCTTCCAGATCCAGCCTTTGCCATAAATATTCAATTTTGTTATCAAACACACGTTCACGCTCATATAAGCGAAAAAACACAAATTGCACCTGTGGCGAACTTGAATGAGTTCTAACGCGTATTTTTGCCAGTGCAGGATAGGATGCCGTCTTAATCAGAATTTCAGAGGATGAAGTAGGGATAAAGTTATTATTGAGGAAAAACGTTTGCGATTGCAGCAAGTCCTGCTGATTTTTTAACCAGGTTATTTTACTGCGATGATGATAAACCTGCTGTTTTATAAGCCTGTTATTTTTATCAATCAGCTGGTATTCAAGTGCATAATGCCAGATGCTATCAATTTCACTGGTATATTTTTCCTGGATAACAGCATTGCTGAGTAAACGTATTGAATCATTAGCCTGGTTCAGTGAAAATTCTGTCCATTGGGAATTAATCTGTCTATGGGTCAGGCTAAACGATGAAGTCTCTAATAAGCTCTGTTTGTCTTTATTTCTGTCTAGAGTAAAAAAAGTGAAATCCATTTTTTCCAGCAGTAGAAAAACAACCGCTATAACTGCAAACAAAATAATGAGATGTCCTAACCGCCTCATAGCTGCCTGCCCATTATAAGCCAGGCGCTTCTGGAATTAGTAAATTTAACAATGTCGATTATCTAAGCTAATAACTGAATCAGGCTCTGTCGGTGAAAGGTTAATCATCATCACGATGTTTTGCTTATTTTCTTTGCTCAAGCCTTCTTTGATTAACAGAAAGGACTGGCGGGTATCCTTGTCTATTAATCTCTGATAAGAATAATTTGTCACACTGTTTAATGATTTCATCAATGTGACAAAATCATGTGACTGAAGATAGTCTGTTAAATAAAGTCTGAATGTTTCCGGTATTTTGACAACTGATTTTGTCACCTCATCCAGAGTACCGGCAAGTAAAATATTTTCCTGTAGATACTGCTGAATATCGACTTCTATTGATTGAATATCCAGAGAGTTAAATTGCCCGGTCTCAGCAAAATCCTTATGTTTTTGCCGATAACTTTTACGTATAAACGGTGACAGCCAAAGCACCCCGAATACCTTGTTCCGGCTGATCAGTGCATAGAGTGATTGCGGAATACTGCCAATTTCGTAGCCGGCAGTTTTAGCTTCACCCATTACAAACTGGTGAGAAAAGTTATTTTTGTCAAACAGGTTCAATAGCGCTTTTAATTCTGAAGACATGTTACTGTCACTGCCTGTTCCATGACTTAGTGAAATTAAAATATCAGTATCAGGAAGCTCCACATCTTCACGAAAACCAAATGCTCTGACACTGAAGACAAACAACTTCTCATTAAAATTTTCTCTCATTATTATCTGGTTTACTAAGGTAAACAGGCTGCTCTTATTATCAAATTGAACCATATCCGCTTTGCCATCGGTATTAGCATGTGGATGAGTACCTGAAATAAGCAATGCCCTTGCCTTTAATTGTTCAAATAATGATGTCGCATATTCAAAACTGTTGACCTCATAGACAGGACGTGGGATCTCAATAATATAGGGCTCGGATTCATTTAAACGAAACACATAAGTGCCCCAATGTTTCTGTGTGCTACCAGCCTGCTCATATAAAATAATGTATTCCTGCTGTGTTTTTTTGTGTGAATACTGTATCAATTTATAATTAAATGCACCCGCATTACCCATAATGCTGTTTAAATCGTTTTGTAAGGGTTCATTCCAGGTTTTTACTTCATTATATTGATCAATAACCGATAATAGGGGCGTGATAATTTCCTCGTCAAAAAACAGCAGTTCTTCCTGTTTGGGCGGGATATACCGGTTGCTGCCACTTTCGGCAATCATGCCTTTGGCATTAAGGATCCATTCTTGCAGATAGCCATCAATACGCTGCTGTTGTTTTTCTACCGCCAACGCTTGCTGCTGATGAAATTGATGAGCGATAATACGTCGTATAGCATCTGATGTGATATACAGTTCTGCAAAGCCTGATGGCGTTATATCACGCTGCCGATTGGTTTCTTTTGAGTTACCCCAGACAAATTCAAATTTATTGATCATCTCTTTCAATATTTTCAGATTGAGACTGGGAGGAATAGTTTGTTTGATCAGTAATTCATTTTCTGCGTATTGTTGATAGCGGATCTGTATTGCATCACCTTGCGACATGATTTCATGAAAAAGATGGAAAAAACTTTGCCGATTTGCCAGTACATCGGATGAATTATCAATATTGAGTTTTTTTAAGGTCCCGCCACTGGCAAAGGCAAAAGCGCCCATCTGCTTAAAAAAGGAAATACCTGCTTCAAGTACACCGTTTTCATCCAGAGAATACGGAACTTCAACAACCAGATTGTTTTGCGCCTGGGTATCAATGATATACAACCCCCAGCCCTTCACAATACCTTCCTCTTTTAAATACAGGTAGCGGTTGTTTAACAGAAATAATTCAAAGCCGAGAGGATTGAAATGTTCCGTTGCCTGAATTAACAGATGATTATTTCCGCTTCTCAGGTATTCTTTGATTTTTTTCAAACCGCTGGCAAAGTGGTCAATTTCGGCAGGCAATGTGTTAGTCTGATTCTTGAGCAGGCGTGACTGATACAGAATAAGCTTATCATTGCGAATCTGTTCGTTAAGTGTATTATCCAGATGTTTGATGTCTTTTTGTAAGCTAATATCAGTGGGAACTATCCTTTCACTTAGATAGGAGCCTGCCAGGGTCAGTCCAAAACCGATAAAACTGGCTACAATCACAGCTACCAGCGATGTCTGCACAGTACTTTTTGTAAACCGTATAGCAATATCCTTATCGTGCATTTTGATTGCCATCAAAGTGGACAGCAAATAACCAAAGCCATAGGCATCTGTTACTTTCACATCGGGAAATTGCCACAAAATGAAATAACCCAACAGTATTTTATAAGCAAAACCTATGTTAAAAAATAACAGCGTTTTTCTGGCGCCCTCCATATTGAGGTTGGCTAATACTGGCAGCATTAACAGGGATCGTGTCAACCAGAGAATTATGAATGCCTCAACAAATGAGGTCAGAATTTTACCTGGTTGATACCATTGTAATGCCAGTAATGCCGGAATAAGAATACCACTATAATCCCATCCATAACGCAGGTTCATACGGGAGGCTATGTAAGCCGCTGCAAGTAGAATAATATAGGCTTTGGGACTGGCCAGAATGGAACTGGCAATATCCTCATAGATGTAGTTCAGATTACTCAGGGTAAAATTGGTGAGTTCCATTAAACCATAGCGGACAATCAGATAGGTCGTTGCTATAGTAACCAGTAATGGTAACAGACCTCGTACCAGCCCGGTTTTCCAGAATTGATTAGCAATCAGTGCAACAATGATCAAGCCAAAGCTGTGCAGATTATTACGATAGTCAAAATTTACAGCCAGGGATTGGGTAACCCATTCCCCAAAGACAGGCAGCAGCCAAACATCAAACAATAAACGGATAAAAACACTGACAACCACCAGTAAGAAAAATCGATCCCGTCCAAACAGACTGCTCCAGTAGCCCAGGCGAGAAATTTTTTCAGAAAACAGCCAGACAATCAGGTAGGTAATAATACCTTCAAGAACAATGACGCCGGCAGACCAGGGTTTTATCAGTAACAGAGGAACCAGATAACCCGGAACGATCATTCCCGATAACACCCAGCCCAGACGCAGATTAAAAAAACAGACAACAAAGATTCCAACCCAGGCTGTAGTGATAACAGAACTGGTTAGTGCACCTTGAGGAAATATAGGTAATGGAAATATATCTAGCACTATTAGATTTTATGTTCAGCTTGATCGAGTAATAATTCAATATTTTGTTTGAGAATAGGATTCTTAATGGGTTTAAACAGAACCTTGTCCGCACCAGCATCCAAGAGCAATTGTTTTGATGTTTCAGTTTCCATTCCGGTGAGCGATAAAACCGGTGTTTTTAGGTCTTGCTCGACTCTTAACCATTGCAAAAAATTAAACCCGTCCATAACCGGCATCATAGCGTCAAGAATAATAAGGTCAATTTGTTCTTTTTTAATGATTTCACAGCCAGCGGCACCATTTTCTGCTGTAAGGACAGCATAGCCATCATGGCGTAGAAAAAATTTTAGCAATTTACGTAAAATCACATCATCATCGACCACTAAAATTGATTTATTTTTTTTCACCGGAGATTTACTCATTTATTTTGAATACTTTTTCTAATGTAATGGTAAATTTGATGCCTTCGCCAATATTACTATGTGCGGATAGCTGCCCTCCCCACTTAATTATTATTTGAATAAATGATCTCAGTTGTATAAATTTCTTCGAGACCTGAGGTTGATCGCTAAACAAATAGGCCTGAAACTCCTTATCTGGAAGACCGAACCCAACATTGAATAGATTAATATGGACATAATTTTCACTGTCGGTTATTTCCACCTGAATGCAGGAATCTTCCATGGCATCATCTATCAATATTTCGAAAATCAGAGCTAATAAATTTTTCAGGGCACTGGTTTCGGCGATAACCAGATTTATTAACTGTGAGCCATTACTCTGAATAGTGATATTGTCCCTGATACCCTGTCTGGTAAGCAATAAAATTGTCTGCTCAATAATATTTGATGCATCAATAGGGTACATCTCAAAGGTTAGTATATTATTGTCATGATTTATATACTGATAGAATTTATTTATAGTACTGGTGGTAAAATTCGCCTTTTCCGATAATAACCCGGTAATCTCCTTCTTTTCATCAGCTTGCAGGGTGTCATCATGCAACATATCGGTAGCCAATATAAGCGATTCCATATCGTTTTTTAACTGGTAAAACATGTATTCATTAATTTTTTTGGTAATGGCTACATTTTCCTTAAGCTCACTCAGATCATTTAATTCGATCAGGATGCCCAGAACCTGGAAAGGACTGACATTAAAAACATCTGAAAAATTTTCTTCAGTGGACTTTTTAAGTGGTTTGAGTGTCAGGACATAATAATGATGTTCATCCTCATTGTTTAACAATGGCATGGTAAATTGCCTTTGTTCGATAATAATCTGTTCAATAATACGGCGAATTTTGCTGATATCCATACCAATCGTTTTATGCACAAAATCCAGAGCAGTCATATCATAGGCCGGTATTTTTCTTTCATAAATAAAACTTTCCATCTGTTTATTCATTTGTACCACCCTGCCGAACAGATCATATAAAATAGTAGCGGAGCTGATACCATGAAAAACAGATTCCAGACTGTCCAGACGACTATTCAAAATTTCAACGGTCTGGTTTAGCAGTTTCTGAGTGCTATTTTTTGCGGACAGACGTAAATAACGTTGCAGCAAGCCCTTATTATGCTGATCATCGAGAAAACGATTTCGATAGTAGAGCAGTTCTGATATCTGTCGCGCATAATCATTAACATGTTGTAAAAAAGAGGATGTTTCCTGTAATTGCTCTGTTGTGATGCCAAAGGCCCAGAAACCCAGAACATCACCACCAAACACCAGAGGAACAAGGTATTGCTCTTCATCAGATACAAGATGTTTTAAAAACTGTCTTTTATCCGGTTCAATTTTTATCGGTCCTTTGGCTTCAATCGCTGTACTATAAGGTGTTCTCTCATAATCCCGACGCATCTCATGAATATCATTAATATCACAATTTAATGCCTTAATTTCTCTCACCCGATGATCATTTAACACCCGTTCAAGAAAAATAAGTCGGCTAAGGTTAAGCGTCTGGTTAATCAGGATAATAACCTGGCTCCACGGATCTTCAGACTGGTAAAAACTTAACGGAATTACATGTTCCTGATTTTTTGCTGAAATCTCAAGTAAAGTCAGCTGTAACTCATCTTCTTCCCTAACTGACTTATAACGCTGTATAGTAATGTGCAGTATAAATTGAACAAGTATTAATTCTATCAGTGGAAGTCTGAGTAAATAGAAATGCATCAGCACCCACGCCAGTACGATGTATACAACAATCAATGAATTGGTAATCACCAGACTGATATAACGCCGGTTCCATTGGTATAAAAGAAAACTGAAAGTAATCTGAACTATCAGCATAATAACTAAAATCACAAGGGAAAATTCTGTTATCGATTTTTGCCTGACGACGGTGTCCAGCGCAAATCCCTGGTATTCCAGTAATGACATTTTGTCAGATGTCAGGTTACTAATAGGTGTGATAAAGCCGGAAGCCTCTCTGTTAAATGTTTCTCCAAGAAAAACGACTTTATCTTTTATCAACTCAGATATAAGCTGTCCATCCAGGACACGTGTGCTTTTAATTGTCGGTATATTATTGTTACCCGCTAAAAAATTAATTAAAAAGTCTTTGCCATCCGGGTCGGGAGTTGATTCATCCAATGCGTTTGCAATTTTGAACTCATAAGCAATTTGTGGCTTGTCCCCGATGGGCAGGAAAGTATTTTGACGTCGGTATATACCATTTTCTGACCGAGGATAAGCAGATAAAACAATATTTAGTTTGTGATCCTTTAGCCGTTCCGGCAGAGGCGGGATAATATAGTGCCTGTATTGCATAGGATCCTCCCGTACAAAACGTAACAGGTAAATATTAGGATATTTCTGCACTTCACTGTAAAACCCCTGTTCCACATCCATTGGCTTGAAATGAATCACCAGGACTGCGGGTTTGTGCTGCATTATATTTGTGACCAGTTCTGGCCATTGCGTGGAGATTAATGGACTATCTCTGGAGATTGAAATGAGTGTTACGTTAGATTTGTCTGACTTGATTTGTGGTGATAATTTAACCAGCGAGTCATAGGCATAACCACGGAGGTTTAAAAAAAAGGTATTTTCACGCAGCAGAAGAATAGCAGCAATTAGAATAATAACCAATAATGCTATTTTTAACTGACTTTTATTGAATAACATAAATATACGTAAGTTTCGTTTCCAATACCGAATTCAGATACATGAATTTTTATATAGTATAGGAAAGAATCAGGAAAAAATATATTCAGTCGGGTATGGGAGAATGATTACGCCCATATAGGGTAAAGCAACGAGTTATCAGAGGCTTATGTATTAAGGATTGTTTTATTCGCTGTGTTTGCGCTGATGATGGGCGCGGTTATTTGTTTTGCGCCCCTTGCCTTTTTTAGGGGTATATTTACTGCCTTTAGTTGCCGCCCCACTCATGCTGGAAATTTTCAGCTGCTGTTGACACACCCAGGCTTTTTGCAAATCCTGATGGAC
>RCNG010001122.1_pt1 | contig 13101 bp, 17 predicted proteins | sample 2041371 | NCBI WGS metagenome assembly RCNG01 (sample SAMN09708227, study PRJNA481090) | Marine sediment metagenome, whole genome shotgun sequencing project. | biome: marine sediment; feature: ocean; material: sediment; isolation source: Sewage treatment plant 1 marine sediment (STP1) ... | reverse complement strand
CACCCGCCTCCTCCTCCGCGATCTCGCCGACGGCGGCTCGGTAGCTGTCGAGTCTCTGACACCGCCGCTGCGAACCGCCTTCGAGCAGCTCGCGACCGCCATCGGCCACGGTGACAATCCGCAGGCCAGCAGCGAGGCGCGGCTGCTCTTCCTCGGCCTCGCGGCGCCGCTGTTTCTCGTCACCGCCGCGTGGCCGGTGGTGGCGGGCGCCCTCGATCTCGATCTCGACCAGCGTGCGGAGCTGCTCGCCGAGCTGGTACGACGCACCCTCGCCGCCCACGGCGGGGAGGAGACGTTTGAACGTTAGAACGTTGAACGTTTGAACGTTGCCACCCGCCCGCCCGGGAAGCTGCAGTGTTCTTCACCGCACGGGTGGTTGAACGTTCTAACGTGTAACGTTCTAACGTTCCAACGATTCCTCAGTGATTTCGAACCGTACGCCGCGTTCGGCGAGGTAGTCGAAAATGAAATCGAAACAGGCTTGGTTCCGGCCCACCAGCTCCGGCGGCGACAAACCGGGCTCGGAGTAGAGCCCGTCGGCGATCGCGTTAACCATCGCCGTGCAGGTGTAACCAGTTGTACGGGCCATCGAAGTGATCCCGGACTCATGGTCGTAGCGGTCGAGGAGGTCGTACCTCCGCCTCACCCGCTCGCCATCGACCACGCCATCGATTTCGATCCGCATTACCGTCACATCCTCCTCACCCTCCTCGAGCTGCCAGGCCGGGATCAGAAGCTTGGCGGTGACATCGATCGGTCGCACGTTGGCGCCTCCCGCCTCGATTGGATCGGAGTCGAAGAAGCCGGTGTCTCGGAGCATGCACATCTGCTCGCAATGGCCTGGGTAGCGCATGGTCTTCTCTTTCATCTCGGGCACCTTGGAAGTCTTGAGCAGGGTGCGCAGACCGTCAGTGTTGAAGGCCTCGAGGGTACCCACTTCGTCGAAATCGAGCGCCTCGATCTCGGTCAGTGCCGGCCGAGTCACCACCTCACCGCCCTCGACCAGCCGCGCCGGACGAGTGTACTCGGCAATAACGTCGATGGGCGAGAACACGGCCTTGTACTGATACGGCCAGTGGCGCGCAACCGGCAGCCCGCCGACGTAGCAGCGGAACGCCTCGACACGCTCCCACGAGGCCTCGGCGCGGCCGAGGATCAGATTCGAGCATCCCGGCGCTACCCCGCAGTCCATCACTGCGGTCGCGCCGCGGTCCATGGCGAGCTGGTTCAGCGGCCACGGTTCCTCCTCGAAGAAGGAGATGTCGACCACGTTGACGCCGGTCTCAATGACCCGGCCCAGGGTCGCAAAACCCATCGGCCCGGGCACCGCGCCGACAACTAGTTCGTAACCAGCAACGAGGCGGGCGATCTCGCCCCCCGCCGCGAGGTCGGCCCGCTCGGTCGTCAATCCCGTGACCACCGCGAGCCGATCGAGCGCCTCTTGCGACACATCCGCGACCGTCAGGTCGAATCGATCCGCCGCCGCCAGATCCCTGGCGATGGCCTCCCCCACTCTGCCCGCTCCAAGTACGATGATCCGCATCGCCACCTCCGTGGGGAAGGGTACCGCACCCCGTCTCCGTGCCCGATTATCGAATAGAATGGAATGGATGATTCATGTATTGAAAGTGACCGCCACCGAAAGCAAAGCCGATGCGGTGGCCGCGGACACCAGGCACTCCATGATCGTCTTCGTCAGATATCCAGACGCCGGTTCCGCGTACGCACCGGCCGATGCCCACCTTCGCCAGACCGGCTGGGCAAACATCGAGCTGGTCGATTGCAGAGCGGTTCCGCCGGAGGCCGTCGAAAAGCTCGACGAGTCGCTTCAGAATGCCTACCGGGAAGCGGACAAACACGAGGTCGCGGCGGTGCTCTTGAAATCATCGTAGGCTGGACAGTAGAGGTTGTACCCGATTCCCACTCGAACAGACGACCCTGCGGCACTGAAGAGACAGAAACACTGGGAGAAGGTCTGGTCGACCGACCGCCCACACGAGGTGACGTGTTATCAGGAGTCGTCCGAGGTCTCGATCGGGCTCATCGAGGCGACGGGAATCGACCGCGATGCTCGCAACGGCTCTCGGGAAATCAGCACCTTGCTCGGACCGGACTTCCAGCTTCTGGAGATCCTTCGGGAATCCCACCTCTCTCCAGGGAGAATCGAACAACGGTTCACCTATTTCCGTCTTCAGCGACAGCGATGAAGGGCTGCGATAGTCTGTTCTCGACAGCGTTGGGGAGTTTCCGGAGTTCTAAATGATCTGTCCGAAATGTTCGAGCGAAATGAGCGAAGAGAGCCGCGGAGGGGTCCGCTTGGACCTCTGCGGGGTGTGCTTCGGTGTCTGGTTCGATGGCGGTGAGCTCGAGGCCTTTCAGAACGGAGAGGGGTCGGCGCACCTCAGCAATGTCCCCGGACCCAACACCCACTACGAGCCGACCGGCGATTCGGCACATGTCAAATGCCCGCGGTGCGAGTGCGACATCCTTCGAACCGGCAGGATCTCGAGGCACAAGGTGATGCGATGCACATCGTGTCGAGGGCTCTTCCTCCCCAACGCCAACTCTCGTTTCAGAACCTCTGAGAACGGCATCCTCGACTCGGCGATCGGGGTTCTCGAAGAGATCGTCGGCGCGCTGTTCTGAGACGCTGCTACCATGGCGACCATGTTCTTGACCATCCTCAAAATAGTTGCCGGATTGGCCGTACTCGGGATCATCTCCATGGTGATGATTGCCGTTATTTCCGGGCTCGCGAGCTCGGTCCGCGCACTTCGGAACCGAGGAGATAGCGATGAATGAAGCGACGCTCAGAGGATCGTGCCTGTGCGGAGCGGTGGCCTACGAGATGAGCCCACCCTTCGTCTTCTTCCACCACTGCCACTGCAGCCAATGCCGAAAGAGCTCGGGTTCGGCGTACTCGGCCAATATTCTTGTCAAGGCCGACCAGTTCAGATGGACGCTGGGCGAAGAGCTGGTCAATCGCTGGGAGCTGCCCGCGGCACAGTACTACTGCACCGGCTGGTGCTCGGTCTGTGGCTCCGCCCTGCCGTGGAAGTCCCGCAACGGCAAGGGCTATCTTGTGCCCGCCGGCACTCTCGACGACGACCCGGGCAGCCGGCCGGAGAGCAACATCTTCTGGGCATCACGGGCCCCCTGGTACGCCAACCCCTCCGATCTGCCGACCATCGACGGAGGGCGCTGACGGAATACCGGACCCCGTCGGACGTACCATCGATTGGGAGGCGAACCATGAACCAGGACCTCGAACAACTCAAGCTGCTGGCGATATTCCACTACGTGGTGGCGGGGATGGCGGCCATGGTCGCCTGCATCCCGTTTCTCCACCTCTTTATGGGTCTGGCCCTCGCTGCCGGCGCACTCGGAGATTCGGATCCGGAGGCGCGGCCGGTCGGTCTCGTCATCATGGTCTTCGCAGCGTTTTTCATCGTCGCCGGGTGGACATTTGCCGCATTGGTGGCCTTTGCCGGGAGGAGCCTGCAGACGCACCGGCGATACACTTACTGCCTGATCATGGGCGGTGTCGAGTGCATCTTCATGCCGGTGGGCACGGTGCTCGGCGTTTTCACCATCATCGTGCTGGTGCGGGATTCGGTAAAGGCTCTGTTTGGGAGACCCGTGACAGGCGATGCGGCGACCCCCGTCGCGGATGAATAGCCGCGAAGCGGCGACAGACAACGGAGCGCGGACGACTGCGGCTCACGCCGCAGCCGGCAATCTGTCGCGCCTTCGGCGCTCACCGACCTCCACTCGATTCCAAGTCAGACCTCAGTCTGCCGGGGCGCCGCTCAAGAGCGTGTCCAAAACCTCCAGCAGGGTGGAGCGGTCGACCGGTTTGCCGAGAACCCTGTCGGGACCGTGCACACCTTCGTGGGCGCCGAGATAGGACTGGCAGTCGTCTTCGAGGAGCTGGTCGTTGCCGGTCACCACGACCATGGGCAAGTCAGACCACTTCGGGTCGCTGCGAAGGCATACCAGAAGATCGAGGCCTGATTTCCCCGGCAGCAGGGCGTCGATGAGGATGACCTCGGGTTGGAAGTCGTCCATGAGTTCGCGCGCAGTAGAGCACCGGGACGCCGACGCCACCTCAAAGCCCTCGTCTTCGAGAAACGACGACAGATAGTCGACGATGTCCGGGTCGTCCTCGACGACGAGAACTCTAGCCCGCATCTCTCACCAGGCTCATCACTGGACGATTTCCTCCGATTTGATACTCGGGCTCGCCACCAAAGGCAGCCGGATCTCGAACTTCGCCCCTCGACCCGGCTCTGAGTTGATGCCAATGGACCCACCGTGCTTGTCGACGATCTTGTTGGAGATGAAGAGTCCGAGGCCGGTCCCCTTGATCCCCTTGGAGGAGAAGAAGAGCGAGAAGAGCTTCTCCCGAGTTTCCTGGTCCATTCCCATGCCGTTGTCTTCGACCTCGATAACCATCCACTCGGGGTCGCGGCGGATGCCGAGGCGGATCGTGTGGCTCTCCTTGTCCTTGTCCATCCGGCACGCGTCGAGCGAGTTTTCGAGCAAGTTGAGCAGCATGGCGCGAATCGCCTGTGGGTCGCCCGGAAACACGCCGGTGTCCGCGGCGATATCAACCTCGAAAGTGGTGTCGGCGTCGCTCGCCTTCTTCTCCAGCCCCTCGCGGAACTCAGCCACAAGTGCTACGAGATCCACATCCTCGACAGCGAGCTCCCGATCCTTGGCGTAGTAGAGGATGTCGAGCACCATTGAGCGGATCCGCTCCACGTTGCGCTGCACCATCTCCCAGCCCTTCTCGACCCGTTCCGGTTTGTCCTTTGCAAAGCCCGTGTTGACCATGTAGATGCCGCCGTCGAGACCGGTCAGCAGACCCTTGATACCGTGCGAGATCGAGCCCACCAGGAGGCCGATCGAGGCGAGTTGCGACTGCAGTTCGCGGATCTGGGTGATGTCGAAGCACATCTCGATCACCGCCTCGACCTCACCGTCGGAGTTGCGCAGCGGTGCCGTGGTGCAGAGCCCGGAGAGCTTTTCTCCGGTCTTCGTAAAGAGGATCTCCTCGTGCTCTCGGATCTCACCGGTGTCGAAGGTCTGCTGCATTGGGCACACCAGGCACTGCTCCTCGCGGTGCTTGTACATCTTGAAGCATTTCTCGCCCACAGGATCGCCAAAGGTTTCGCGGAACTTGCGGTTGGCGTGCTGAATCACGCGGTCGGGGCCCTGGACGGTTATAAAGCAGGGCACCTCCTCGAAGAGCTGGCCAAGCCGTTCCTGCGAGCGCTGGAGTTCGGACTGCAGTCGTTTCACCTCGCCGATGTCGGTGTGCATCTCCATCACCGCCATGACCTCGCCGGCGTCGTCGAAGATCGGCGTGGTATGAACGACCACCGGCACCTCGACGCCTTCCTTGGTGATCAGGAGCTGCTCCGAGGGGTGGTTCCGACCGTCGGCGAATGTGGCTTCGACCGGGCAGTCGGGGCAGATCTCCTCCCTCCCCTTGTAGACCTTGTAGCAGTACTGGCCCATCCGTTCGGCGAAGTCCTCGCGGAAACGGCGATTACCGTCGATGATACGAAAGTCGCGATCGTGGACCGACAGGTAACAGGGCATCTCCTCCCAGTACCGGTGGTACCGCGAGTCCACCTCGGGTTCGGAACCGGTCATCTGGACCTTTTGCACAGCGCGCTCCCGTCTTGGCCGGTCGTCAATTCGCCTTGTCGTTCCGGTGGTCGAGGATGTGGCTGGCGTATGCCACCAGCTTGTCCTCATCCACCGGCTTGCCGAGGTAACCCTCCGGAGGTGGCACCGGACGGTCGTAAATCACCTGCCGGAACTCGGGGTGGCCGGTGACGACGCAGACCGGGATCTCCTGGGTCTCCGTGGTGCTTCGCAGCTCGACAAAGGTCTCGACACCGTCCTTGCCCGGCATCGACAGGTCGAGGCTGATGAGGTCAGGCTGTTGCTCGCGCGCCATGGTGATCGCCTCGTTGCCGTCCGACGCCGAGATGACCTCTGCCCCGGCATCCTCGAAGACCGTGATCAGGAATGTGCGGACATCCTCCTCGTCGTCGACTACCAGGATTTTGCGGCCGGCCAGCGGCTCGGCCTCCGCGACCGGTTTGACGGTGATTTCGTCCGGCACGTGTACCTCCTCGACCGGTTTCTCGGCCTCGTCGAGAACCAGCGCGTTGGCGACCAGATTGACGAGCTGCTTGACCTCGCAGTCGAGCTCATAATGCTTGATCAGGTCGTTGAGACCGTCGACGCAATTGTGGCAACTAGTGACCACCACCTTGGCGCCGGTCGCGCGGATCTGATCGGCCTTGATCTTGGCCGACTCCAGGCGCCTCGGCGTGTACTCCGACATCGACATGGCGCCACCACCGCCGGTGCAGCAATATCCCTCGGCCCGGTTCGGGTACATCTCCTGGAAGTCCATCGACACGAGCCTCAGGAGCTCGCGCGGCTCCTCGTAAAAGCCTCCGCTGCGAGCGTTGTTGCACGAGTCGTGGAAGGTCATCTTTCCCGGGTTCTTGGTCGGGTCGACCTTGATCTTACCCTCCTTGACGTAGTTGAGCATCGTCATGACCGAGCTCTCCATCGGCACCGGCTCGCTCTCACCCGCCCAGTTGACGCCCTCAAAACGGGTCGAGCGGAAGCCGTGCCCGCACTCCGAGATCACGATCTTGTCGACACCGAGCTCGCGCGCCTTCTCGTACTCCCTCTTGGCGCACGCCCCACCGAGACCGTCATCGCCCGAGAACAGCCCGAAGTTGGTGTTGTCCCAACCCTCGTCGGGCATGGTCCAGTCCTCACCGGCCGCCCAGAAGATCAAGGCCGCCTCCTTGATGGTCCGCGGGTCGTACTTCACCTCGCGGGGGTTGATGCAGTACATGACCTTGGCGCCCGTCTTTTCCATCGGGATGGTGGCCTCGTCGTGGCCGAGATCTTCCTCGAGCTCTTCCGACATCCACTCGATCGTATCGATATAGTCCTCCTTGAGGACGCCCATCTGGTTGCCGATCTCCCACTGGTCCTTGGAGACCACCCGCACGCCTTCCGGCATCACACCAACGTGCGACAGCAAACCGCGCATGATGCGGTTCAGGGTCGCGGTGTCAACGCCCATCGGGCAGCTCAGGGTGCATCGGCGGCAGTTGGTGCACGTGCCGAAAGCGATGTCCTTGAGGGTTTCGAGATCGTCGTCGCTCAGGGGCACCTTGTCGGCGCCGACCCACCACGGGAAGACGCTGCCGGTCCAGTCGTGGTTGGCCTTGAAGAGCTTGCGCACCTGGTCGGCCTTGTAGGACGGGGTCATCTTGTGGTCGTCGGGGAATGCGAGCACGTAGTGACACGACTCATCGCACATCCCGCAGTGGACGCAACCGACGAGCGAGCCCACCACCTGGCGGTTGAGTTTCTTCGCCAGCTGCTCTTCCATCATCTTGATCTTGTGGGTCTTTGCTTGATTCGCCACGGTAGTCTCCTATCCCCGTGCGACCGGGTAGCTGCCGCGCTGACCGAGCGCACGGCCGATATACGTACGGGTGAATGGGTAGTAGAGGTAGTGTGAGATCTTCGAAAACGGCACATAGAGCAGGAAGAAGCTCGTCAGGTAGAGGTAGACGATCTGAAAGATGTCGCTGGTCACTCCCCATATCCCCATGAGATAGGCCTGCGTGGCCGCCCCGATCGCGAACCACACGGTCAGCATGAAGAGCGAGAAGTAGTCGTCTGGGGTGCTGATCAGCCGCATCAACGGACGCAGCGTTCTCCGCGCGATCCGGTACAACGACACCAGGAATGCGGCGACGATGAAGAACATCACCGTCCACCCCACCGCCGGAATGGCCAGGAACTCGGGCGCGATGGTGCTGACGAAGGCGAGGGTGATTCCGGCCACCACGCCGAGGTGGAAGAGGACGAAACTGATGTAGAACACGAAACCCTTGGGCTTGCGGGTGCTCTCCATCGACCACGGCATGGCGACGTTAAAGAGCGAGTAACGCGCCCCTCGTTGTTTGTCAGACTGCGCCGGGTTGCCGGGCGCCGACTTGTCTTTGGCCAGCTTGAACGACAGCAGCCAACGGATACGGAGGGTGTAGACGATCGCCATCACCACGAGGGCGATCCAGTGGACGACCTCGGCGGTGTGCAGTGCTGGGCTTATTTCGTGCATTTCAAGCTCCTTCCTCGATCTGCACCTTGAAAGGATCGAACTCTCGGTTGTCGGGCGCGGCGATCAGCACCTCTTCGAGGGTGCAGCCGTTGGCTAGGTGTTCGGAGATGGTGTCCACCATCACCCTCGAACACAGATCGAGCGGGACCTGGTACAAGCCGGTTCCCATGGGCGGGAACGCCAGGCGCTTGACACCCTTCTCTTCCGCTCGAGCCAGCGCTGACTGGATCGTCCTGCGAAGCTTGTCCTCCTCGTCCTCCTCGCGAAACTTGGGGCCGTTGGCGTGGATGATCCAATCGGCCTTGAGTATTCCGGCCTCGGTCACCACTGCCTCACCGGTTGGACAGCTGCCGAACTCGTCGAGCTCCTTCTGGATCACGATGCCGCCGCGCTGCTGGATTGCGGCGCCGAAACCCGAGCCCAACTTGAGGTCCTCCGTGACGTCAAAGACGAAGGCATCGACCTCCATCTCGGTAATGTCTTCGCGGACCAAACAGAGACTCTTGTCGCCAATCTTTCGCCCCACCATTTTTCAATCCTCCCGATTTCTCATGCCTGTCGATCCTTGGTTCCTCCGCCGAAGGCGACCAGTTGGCTCGCCAACTCCTCTCCGGTATCGCGCATCCAGCTCGGATCCGCCAGATCGGCGAGGGTGAACTCCTCCAGCACCTCGCCGATGCGCTGGTTGATCAGTGCATAGACCACCCGGCATTCGCAGTAGTCGGAGCGCGGGCAGGCCTCGGGCTCGTCGATACAGTCGACGACGCAGACCGGCCCGATGGTGGCTTCGATGATCTGCCGGATGGTGATCTTCTCGGCCGGAACAACCAGCTTGTAGCCACCGTGTCGGCCCGCCACCCCGCGCACCAGACGGGCGCCGCGAAGGGCCAGCGCCACCTGTTCGAGATAGCCGTGGGAGATGCCGGTGCGCTGCGAAACCGAGGCCAGACTGACCGGGGTGCCCTGGGCGCCGTGGCGCGCAATGTCGAGCATCATCCGGAGGGCGTAACGGCCGCGGGTCGAGATCTTCATCGCGTTTTAAAAATAAACCCACTATTCCTAGTTGTCAACTAGGAGTTCCAAAATGAATAGCTAATCTCAATCTCAAATCTCATGTTCGTTGCCGTCATTGGTGGAGGGTGCTATGTTATGCGAGGGTGGAAAACTGGAGGGAAGCGCCATGGCACCGAAGACCGCCGTGATCATCGACGACGAGCCGGATATCACGACCTACTTCGAGACCCTGTTGACCGACAATGGTTGGAGCGTACGGACGGCGAACGATCCGAACGAGGGAATTGCTCTCGCCCAGGAAACACCTCCCGACGTGGTTCTCCTGGACGTGATGATGCCGGAGCGCGGGGGTCTGAGTACGCTGATCGCTCTGCGCAAGGACGAGCGAACTGCCAAGGTGCCCGTGGTCCTCATAACCGGCATCCAAGAGAGCCTCACCGTCGACTTCGGTGTTTTTCTCGACCGCTTCAAGAAGTACCACCCCGACGCTTATCTGCAGAAACCCGTCAACGAGGCCGACCTGCTTCAAACATTGGAGTCGGTCACCAGCCGCAGCGGCCATGAGGCCGCCTCGCCCGCGTAGTCGACGCCCACCCGCGGCAGTCGTCGCACCCGGTCGTCGGCGAACCGAAAGCCGTCGTCGAGCAGTCGCAGAGACGAGCCGGGGATGCAAAGATCGATGCCGTCATCGGCGGTGGTGACGGCCAGCGTCTGGCAGAGCTTGCCCGGACCGTCCGTCAGCGAACCCCCCCTAACCGATCCGCGCCGCGCCCGTGCGAGCTCGATGCCGTCAACGACCACTCCCCCTCGAACCAGCACCGCCTCCGGCCGGCCAGGACCGACGGTCACGACGTTGAGGCAGTGGTGGAGGCCGTAAACCAGGTAGACATACGCGCATCCAGCCTCGCCCCACATGGTCTCTGTGCGCCGTGTGCGGCGGCCGCCAAAGGTGTGGCAGGCTGGATCCTCCACCCCCAGGTATGCCTCGACCTCGGTCAGCCGGACGACGACCCTACCATCGGGATGGTCGCGGATCACGAGCTTGCCAAGCAGATCTCTGGCGACCTCCTCAGTGGTACGCTGGTAAAAGTCGCGAGCGAGGAGTGGGGGTTCCGACATGAAATTCAACAAAAATATTTGCGTCACCGGAGGCGCGGGGTTCATCGGCGGCCACGTCGCCGAAGCTCTGGTGGCGGCCGGCCACCGAGTCTTGATTGTGGACGACCTCTCGAGCGGCCGCAAGGAGAATGTCCCGGACGGCGCCGAGCTCGCGGTCCTCGACGTGAGATCGCCCGAGGCCGGACGCCTGTTGGTCGAGCGCGAGGTCGAGATCCTGGTTCACCATGCCGCCCAGATGGATGTCCGGCGTTCGGTGGAGGACCCGGTCTTCGACGCCGAGGTCAATCTCATCGGTCTCCTGAATCTCCTGGAATCCGGTCGCCGCGGAAAGTTGCGGCAGGTCATCCTCGCTTCCACCGGCGGCGCCATTTACGGCGAACAGGACGCCCACCCGGCCGACGAGAACCACCCCGCGCGGCCGGTCTCACCGTACGGCGTCGCCAAGCTGGCCTCGGAACGTTATCTATTCTTCTATCACCGCCAGTACGGCCTCGATGCCACCTGCCTGCGCTACGCCAATGTCTACGGCCCACGTCAGAACCCGCACGGGGAGGCTGGCGTGGTCGCGATCTTCGCCCGCAAGCTCCTCGATGGCGAGAAGGCGATCATCAACGGCGATGGTCTCCAGACCCGGGACTACGTCTTCGTCGACGACGTGGTCCGCGCCAACATTGCCGCGCTCTACCGCCCGGGATTTGCGCTCTTCAACGTGGGAACAGGGGTCGAGACCGACGTCAACGCGCTCTTCGACCACATCGCCAGGGCCACCGACTATGACGCCGCTCCTGACCACGGCCCCACAATGGCCGGCGAGCAACGGCGATCCAGCATCTCCTCGGAACGCCTCCTCGAAGAGCTGAGCGTGGCGGTTGACACACCGTTGGCCACGGGCATCCCGGCCACTGTCGAGTGGTTCCGCGATAATGTTTAAACGTTTAACGTTAGAACGTTACACGTTTCACCCACCCCTGTGGCGGGCAACGCACTTGCCGTAATAGCAGATCACGAAACAACCGAGAAATGATCATGGACACGCCACTCACGGTCTTGACATTGCCTCACCGTCAAGGCACAGTCGCCGTTGATCCCGGGTCGCATGAAGCTGGCCCGATCTGGAGGTGACATGGCTCTCGAACTCGACTTCTCCAAGCTCAGTGGGACCGACATCCTGGACATGGCGATCGCCATCGAGGACGAGGCCCAGATATATTACGAACAGCTCGCAGACTGGGTCAGGGAGGGCACCAACGGCGAGGCATCCGATTTCTTCAACCGCATGGCGACCCGCGAGGAGCGCCACCGCCAACAGATCACCGCCCAGCGCGAGCGTCTCTACGGTGACGCCCCGGCATCGAACGCCGCCAAGGTCTCGTGGGCGGTCGAGGCTCCGGATTACGATGCTCTGCCCAACGACATCAGCCTCCGCCAAGCCTTTGACGTAGCGATGGACGCCGAGACCCGCGCCGAGGAGTTCTATGCCGGCGCCCTCGAGTTCGCCATCGACGACAAGGAGGCCGAGCTCTTCGAGGGTCTCCGCCAGGCCGAGGCCGAGCACAGGCGGCTGCTCTCGGACGAAATGGCGCGGCTGCTGCCATAACGTTCAAACGTTCGACCATGAAACCGAAGGGTATTGGGACGTTGGGGCGTCTTGGATGCAACTGACGGAATTCTCAATTCTCAATTCTTAATTCTCAATTCGCGCCTTCCGTCCCAGGAATTCGTCAAGCACTTCCTGTTGGGCTGGAACTTCATTAAGAATTTAGAATTGAGAACTGAGAATTTCTCAGCAGGTCAGATGGAGGGCGGCGGCGACATCGCGACCCTCGGCGGCAAGCCGGTTGAAGGCTTCGACCGCGCCTCCCGTGCGCTCCGCCACGACCTCTGAACCGGCATCAGCAAACTCCTTCAGCGTTTCCTCGAGGACCTTCACCCGTCCGAAGTAGCCGGTGCCGAGGACCACCACCTCGGGCGCCGCCGCGACCACCTGCTTGAGGTCTGCCACCGCGAAGACGTGGCCGCCCGCGGCTCGCCACCACGGGCTCCGGATCTCGCCGCGGAGCAGGATCACGTCCTTCGCATAGTCGATTCCGTCGACCCGAATACGACCGAACGAGTAGGAATCGATTTGCATTGGGGAAATCATAGCAATTGCCGACTTCGATACCGATAGCGATTGCAATACCGGTGGGGAGGGCAAGCGCGGCCAGCGGGCACGAGCATGGGAAGGGAGACGGGCTGGGGGGTGGGTGGGTGAATGCGCGTAAACGTTCAAACGTTCAAACGTTTAACATTCTAACGTCTAACGTCTAACGTCCCAACGTCCGACCTCACCCGTAAGGGAACACCACCGGGTAGCGAGGAATTATCAGCTCTTTGGCCTGCTCCTGCTCGGCTAGGATCGGCTTCACCATCAGCACGGTCATGTCCAGGTTGCGCATCAGGGCCGACGCGGTGCTGCCCATGCCGATGTCGAGCACGCCCCGTTTGCTGTGGCTGCCGATGATCAGCAGATCCGCCTCGATGGTCTTCACAAGGGATGTGATCTCCTCGCTCGGGCGACCCTCGAGCTTGTTCGTGTTCACCATGAGCCCCAGGTCGCGCAGCGGAGTGGCCAACCGCTGGAGCTTCTCCTCGGTCGTCTCGACGTCCGGCAGAAGCTCCACGGGCGCCTCCACCGTCACGATCGTGACCGGCGCGTTGTCAGCGACGGCGAGCACCCCGGCAAGGTCGCGCAAACGCGCCGCAATCGGCGTGATGTCGAGGTCCCGCTGCAACGCCACAGCAACGCAGAT
>RCNG010001121.1_pt1 | contig 13102 bp, 16 predicted proteins | sample 2041371 | NCBI WGS metagenome assembly RCNG01 (sample SAMN09708227, study PRJNA481090) | Marine sediment metagenome, whole genome shotgun sequencing project. | biome: marine sediment; feature: ocean; material: sediment; isolation source: Sewage treatment plant 1 marine sediment (STP1) ... | reverse complement strand
AAGGGTGGCTGAGCGGTTGAAAGCACCAGTCTTGAAAACTGGCAAGGGTTTACGCCCTTCGTGGGTTCAAATCCCACCTCTTCCGCCATACATAAAAAAGCCCCCCAATATATAGATATGGGGGGCTTTTTTATGTATGGAAGTACCGGTCGGGTGAAGGCGCTCGCATGATACGCCGCTCCAATTGAATGGCGAATTACAGGAAATAGTTGGTAATGGCAGGAAGCCCGGAATCATCCTTACCTCTTTCCGCCAAAAAACTAAAAAGCCCGATTAGGGGCTTTTTAGTTTTTTATCATATACTTTTTAAGGTATAGCGGTTCCTCAGCGGATAAATTTGATGTGTTCTCTTGTTAGTATGCGGGTGACGACGGTACTTTTCATGTTTCACCATAAGGCATCCCGGATGAGTTAAATCTTCGTATTTAATATAGCCCAGGTGATAGGCATCTAAAACCAGCTGTTTAGCAATTAAGTCTGTCGGATCTTTGTGATCATAAGGTAGCTTTTTTAATTTTTCTACGGCATTTTGTAAAAGATTATCATCCATGTTGTCGGGCTCTTTAACATAGCTTCGAAGATGCGCTTTTAGTCTAAATATTTCTAAAGCGTTGCTTTGTAACTTAAATGACTTAAACATACTAACCTCCAGATGTGTTTAGCTAAGCTTACTGGGCTATCTAGTCGTTTAATTGACGATTTGCGCCAACTGATTGACGTTTCGTTTGTTTGAAAATACCTCATTTTCAGTTGCTTGAAAAAGGGGTATTTACCCTTATTATCGATAATATAACTGGCTTTTTATGGAAAGTATATGAGTGAAACAAAACATATTGTATGTCCGTCATGTAATGCAACAAACCGTATTCCAACTAGCAAACTAAATGCGGGCCCATCATGTGGTAAGTGCCATAAACCTTTGTTTAATTGTAAGCCGGTGACTTTGCACTCGGAAAACTTTCAACAACACATCAATCGTAATGATATCCCCGTGGTTGTCGATTTCTGGGCGCCATGGTGTGGCCCCTGTAAGATGATGGCTCCTGCATTTGAGCAGGCTAGCGCTGAACTGTCACCGTCTGTGCGACTGGCAAAGTTAAACACTGAAGATGAGCAGGCAATAGCAGGGCAATTGAATATTCGCAGTATTCCAACCATGGTAATGTTTAATAATGGCAGAGAAATCGCCAGGCAAGCCGGTGCAATGAGTGCTGCAGACATTAAATCCTGGGTGCAAAACTATCTATAAAAGATATCTTTTGATATTTATTGTGGAGTTATTTTAATTTTTAGCTATTTCCTGTAAAAATCTGGTCTATTCAAAATTATATTATGCATTTAAATTAATTTGGAAGTGACTGTATTTTTTGACAAAATCATTTTTTTCATAGAAACTGTGAGTATCTTTAAGCAAATGCAATAAATACAGGATTTATTCAATGGCAGATTTATTCTCTAAGGAATGGGCGCAGTCTTTTAAAGATGCGTGGAATGCGGATGAAGAAATTACATCGTCATTACAGCGTGCTGGTTTTAATTCTGTTGTCGCTTTTGGGTTACCTGAAACTGATGAGCCATCATTTGTGATGACCATAGAAAATGGTACGGTTTCATCTGTTAACACAGCTATCGAAGATGACATTAAGTGGGATATTCGTGCAACCGCTGATGACTGGTTATCACTCATTGTGAAACCACCCGGTTTAATGAAGTTGGGAATTGCCTACACCTCACGAAAATTGCGTTTTAGAAAAGGTGATTATGCGACCATGATAAGAGATCCGAGTTTGGCTGGTGCATTCGTAAAATCATTTGCCTTGATGGGGAAAGTGCTCTGATAGCTGAACTTATATTTAGAAAAAAGGCTGGTTTAAGACCAGCCTTTTTTTATGGAAAAAGCTTAGTTGTAACTAAATTGTCTTTGTGCGCAAAATAAAAAGTGAATGAACAATAATGCAATTGTATTGTCGGTACATTGTTGATTCTGTAATAATATATTAGATGTCAAAAATACGTGATTTAGTGGTTATAGAGGGTGGTGCAGGTGGGCTGGTGGTGGCCAGTGTTGCTGCACAGCCTGGTCTTGATGTGGTATTAATTAACAAAAGTAACTACATTTCGATGAAATATCCGGGTTTAATACACTATGAAAGATACCTTTGATTTATTAGTTAGCACCGATTTCCCAACGTTAAAACGTGCGAATCTGGAAACCTTACAGGTTAATCTTGGTTATTTGTGTAATCAACAGTGTTTGCATTGCCATGTGGATGCCAGTCCACGTCGTAAAGAAATCATGACGGCAGAAACAGTCACCGATGTGCTTAACTTTTTAAAACAAAAAAACATTAAAACACTGGATTTAACCGGTGGCGCACCTGAAATGAATCCTGAGTTTTTTTCACTGGTTAAACAGGCTAGTGATATGGGGGTACATGTTATCGACCGTTGTAATTTAACGGTTCTTTTAGAGCCGGGTTTTGAGAAAACGGCTGCTTTCCTCGCTGAAAATAAGGTAGAGGTGGTTGCTTCTATGCCGTGTTATCTGGAAGAAAATGTTGATGCACAACGAGGCAAAGGTGTATTTAATGACAGCATAAAAGGTTTGCAATTATTAAACCAGTACGGTTATGGAAAAGAAGAACATTTGCAGCTTAATCTTGTGTATAACCCGCAGGGAATTAATTTACCACCATCACAAAATGAACTTGAACCAGCGTATAAAAAAGAATTGCAACAACGTTTTGCTATTTCCTTCAATAATTTGTACACAATAACCAATATGCCTATCAAACGATTTGGTAGCACCCTGTTATCGAAAGGTTTGTTTGATGAATATATGCAGTTGTTGAAAACAGCTTACAGCGCCGATAATCTACCCGGTGTAATGTGTCGCACCACATTAAGTGTGGACTGGTTAGGTTATGTTTATGATTGTGACTTTAACCAGATGTTAGGGCTGTCTGCTGGCCTGAATGTTGATGTGAGAGCTAAAATGGTCTCTGCAAAAACACATATAAATGATCTTTTGCAGAGTGATTTAAAAGGTCAGGATATTGCCATAATGGATCATTGTTATGGTTGTACCGCTGGCCATGGGAGCAGTTGTGGCGGGGCTTTAATCTAATAGCGACGCCCTCACGATGCACAGCGAATTTGTAAAGGTATCAATAATCATTCCGGTGCTGAATGAGGAAATAAATTTACCGGATGTTTTAAGCAACTTACAGTCTTTTCGCAGTGAAGGACATGAAGTTGTGATTGTTGATGGTGGCAGTAGCGATAATAGTTTACTGCTTGCGCAGCAAGGCGCTGACATTGTTATCGTCTCGAAAGCAGGCCGTGCCTTGCAAATGAATAGTGGCGCTATGGTTGCTACAGGCGGCATATTTTTGTTTCTACATTGCGATACCTTTCTTCCTGATAATGCCCTTAAAGTGGTTGCCGACAACTATCAAAGAGATAATTACTGGGGACGTTTTGATGTTCGTTTATCAGGTAATCAATTTGTCTTTCGATTAATCGAGCAGTTGATGAATTTGCGTTCACGACTAACATCTGTTGCCACTGGTGACCAGGCGATTTTTATAGAAAAAAACTTGTTCGATCGCATGCAAGGTTTTCCTGAGATTGTTCTGATGGAAGATATTGAAATCAGTCGCCGGCTTAAAAAAATATCCAAACCCGTGTGTATGAAACAAAAAGTAGTCACTTCAAGTCGACGATGGGAGACCAACGGTGTAGTGCCAACCGTTTTATTGATGTGGAAGCTGCGATTATATTATTTTTTTGGTGTCTCACCAGAAAAACTGAACCTGTTGTATTAATGTAACATTGACAATGTTATACCACGACAGTGTTATCCTGTTATACGCAAAAGCGCCGGTCGCAGGCAAGGTTAATACACGCCTGATTGCTGATATCGGTGTGCAGGCAGCTACAAAGTTACAGCATGAGCTGATTCACCATCGCCTTTCGATGTTAAGTAGAGCAAACCTTTGTGCTGTACGTTTGTTGTGTGCGCCAGACCAGCAGGAAAAAGCTTTTCTACAGTACGAAAAACAATACCCGATTACTTTGTTCGATCAAACCGGTGAAGGCCTGGGTGCGCGAATGTTTAATGGTGTGGTGACAGCATTGCAACAATATAAATATTGCATCGTCATCGGAACGGATGCGCCTGCGTTAGATGCGGCAAGGATTAAGCAGGCGATTGATGTTCTGCATACTAACTCTGATGTCGTTTTCGTTCCTGCAGAAGACGGCGGTTATGTGTTAATTGCAATGCAACACGCGCATGCGTTTTTATTTCAGGATATCAATTGGGGCAGTGCCGATGTGATGCAGCAAACAAGAAACAAACTCGATGAAAATGGTGTTTCATTTGAAGAGCTTGCTTCTTGCTGGGATGTGGACCGGTTAGAAGACTACCAGCGTTATCTGACGTTAATTAAAAATAACCCGGGGCACCTCTGATTATTTATCATAAATTAATTCCTATATCTATGGTATTTACATCAAATTGTCTATTGAATACAAATATATTATTTTTCGAATATACAGATGGCAACAAGTTGCTCTAGTAACTTACACACTAATTTGATAACCTCAGGAATATGCATGTACCAGGCATTTTTCAATATAACTTGATTGGCAAAATTAGATGAAAACAAGTATTTGTCTCTTTATAATCTCATCAATCATCTCATTTTCTGCTTTTTCATTTGAAAACATTGGAACGGATGAGGAGCAGTTATTGCAGGCATCTTGCCAGGCCATAACGACGCCAGTGCAGATAAATGACAAAGAAAGAATAAACCCGGACATAACCTTCTCATGCTCTGTTAAAAACTGAGCGATAATGAAGCATACTATCTCGCTATCATTATCTTTAGCTGCTTTTTGGCTACTTAACTCAGGTCATTACAGCGTCCTTATGCTGTCACTCGGTGCGATATCCATTGCCACTGTTCTCTACATTGTGCACCGGATGGATGTCGTTGATCATGAATCCCAACCCATACATCTCACGCGAAAATTTCCCTCATACTTTGCCTGGCTTATAAAAGAAATTGTTTTTGCAAATATTTTGGTGGTGAAACATATCTGGCTCAGCAACAAATCAATCACACCAACACTTATGACCATAAAAGCCAGCCAGAAGACAGACATAGGAAAAGTCATTTACGCTAATTCTATAACGCTGACTCCCGGTACGGTGACGGTCAATATGGAGGGGGATCTATTTATGGTTCATGCTTTGTGTCAAGAATCGATTAAAGAACTGGAAGCCGGTGAAATGGATCGCCGGGTAACTGAACTGGAAAACTAATGTTAATAGCTGCAACCCTGGCCATTCTTGTTGTCATGATCATGGCGATCAGTCGCGTTATCCTGGGCCCTACACTTTATGATCGCATCCTTGCGGTAAATCTGTTTGGCACAAAAACCGTTATACTCATTTCTTTATTAGGTTTTGTGATGGGACGACCGGAGTTTCTGGATATTGCGATTGTCTACGCGCTGATCAATTTTATCAGTGTGATTGCGATATTACGTTATTCAGATAGCAGCATATTTCAACCAGCAAACAACAAAAATAAAAATAAAAATAATCACTAGTGTCTGGTATAAATATTATAAAAATCATTTTTAGCCTATAAAGCACGTTGTAAAACAAAATTTACATGTGTCACCGACTTGAAGTGCATTTGATAATCTGTACCTAAGAAAAACATATACTTATGTGTAAAAAAATAGCCGATTTAAGATTTACCGGACACCAGTGAAAAATAATAATTAATTAAGGTGTAGATATCACAGTGGATACATTTTTCAATATAAGCAGTTTTTTATGCTTGCTTGTAGGTAGTTTTTTGTGCATATCGGGTGGCGTGGGGATTTTAAAATTCCCGGACTTTTATGCCCGGATGCACGCCGTTGGCGTGACCGAGACCCTGGCCACCGCGATGATTTTAATCGGCTTGATGCTGCAAAACCCTGAAATCCTTGTGCTATTGAAACTCATATTAATTCTACTGCTAACTCTGTTAATCAGCCCGACAGCAAGCCACGCACTGGCACAGGCTGCAATCAAAAATGACCTCAAACCAGAGCTTCATAAAAAATAATAACAAGGTGAAACCATCACATCCCTGATTGACATAGTATTGTTAGCCTTTCTGGTGACTGTTGCTTTGGCCATCGTCAGCATGAAAGATCTGTTTTCAGTGATTATGCTGACAGGCATTTACGGACTGTTGTCAGCCAGTTTTTTTGTCGCGATGGATGCGGTCGATGTGGCATTTACAGAAGCATCCGTGGGTGCAGGAATTTCTACCTTGCTGATGCTGGTCGCTATTACCATGACCGGGCATGACGAACAGCATGTACGTCATAAACCATTATTGGCTTTAGCCGTGGTGGTGGTCACAGGTGGTTTATTGATCTATGGTACGCTGGATATGCCGTATTTTGGTTCTTCACAAGCGCCTGTTCACCTCCATGTTGCGCCACGATACATTAACGATTCCATGCAGGAAATTGGTGTGCCCAATATTGTGACTTCTGTGCTTGCCAGTTACCGAGCCTTCGACACGTTTGGCGAGGTGGTGGTCATTTTTACCGCAGGCATAGGGGTGTTGGCGCTTTTATCGGTGGTTCGTCGCCCTACAAATAGCGCCCTGGAGATTGCAAAAATAGATTCACTCAATGATTCAATGCATCAGCAGCATTTGATTTTGCGTATTGTCAGCAAAATGTTGATTCCTTTTATTTTGCTGTTCGCACTGTATGTACAGTTTCACGGAGATTATGGACCTGGCGGCGGATTTCAGGCGGGTGTGATCTTTGCTGCCGCCATTATTCTGTACACCATGTTGTTCGGCATGAGCACCGCGCGCCGGGTGATTAATCAGTCGCTTATTCAATTGCTTGCCGCCACTGGTGTCCTGCTATACGGCAGTGTCGGTGTGGTTTCATTATTGAACGGAAAAAGTTTTCTGGATTACAGTGCTTTATCATCTGACCCGATTGCCGGCCAACATCTGGGCATACTGTTAATCGAACTGGGCGTGGGCTGCACGGTTGCATCGGTTATTGTTATCATCTTTTTCAATTTTGCGGGGCGCAAAGAAAACGCACAGAGACAGGAAAGCAATGCGGTGCAAGATAACAGCAGGGGTAATAATAAAACATAATGTTAATGGGTCTTTATAATTACTGGGTTGTGGTGGTGCTGATGATGATCGGCTTTTACATCGTTATCGCCCACGGAAACCTGGTTAAGAAGATTGTTGGGCTGAGTATTTTCCAGACGTCAGTTTTTATCTTTTATATCAGCATGGCCAAGGTCGATGGTGGTACCGCCCCCATTTTGGCTGAGGGGATAAGCCAGTATTCTAATCCCTTACCGCATGTTCTCATTCTCACTGCCATTGTCGTCGGCATTGCCACCACAGCTTTGGCGCTGGCGCTGGTGGTGCGCATTAAAGAAGCCTATGGCAGCATCGAAGAAGAAGAAATACAAAAGAAGGATAATCTGGATTGTTAGTGCATTTTCCGATATTACAGGTCATTGTGCCGTTGATGGCGGCACCATTGTGTCTGTTTCTAACACGACCCCGTCTGGTATGGCTGTTTGCTTTAATAGTGAGTGCTATTGCCTTTCTGATCAGTGCCACCCTGTTACAACAGGTGTTGGTTTCGAGCACGATTGTCTACGAACTGAGCGGCTGGGAGGCTCCCTGGGGTATTGAATACCGCATTGATCAGCTAAATGCACTTTTGTTGCTGATTATTTCAGCAGTCAGTACGGTGGTATTGTTGGCCGCCCACACCAGTATACAACAGGAAATTCCCGCAGACAGGCATTCACTTTTTTACGTTTTATACCTGTTATCACTGGCCGGAATGTTAGGTATTGTGGCGACCGGGGATGCGTTTAATGTCTTTGTTTTTCTGGAGATATCTTCTCTGTCTGCTTACGCACTGATCTCTCTGGGTAAAGACAGGCGTGCGCTGTGGGCGGCTTACCAATATTTGATTATGGGTACCATCGGTGCCACTTTTATTCTGATTGGCATTGGCCTGATGTACCAGATGACCGGTACGTTGAACATGGTGGACCTTTCCGAACGGCTGCCGGCAGTGGAACATACGCGAACCGTGTTCACCGCTTTTGCCTTTGTTATTGTCGGTGTCTGTCTGAAACTGGCGCTTTTTCCACTGCATCTGTGGCTGCCCAATGCGTATGCGTATGCGCCTTCTATCGTGACGGCGTTCTTCGCCGCGACGGCGACCAAAGTCGCCATTTATTTGCTTATTCGTTTTACCTATTCTATCTTTGGTCTTTCCTTTTCTTTCACTGCCTTGCCTCTGCAAATCCTGTTTCTGGTGCTGGGTCTGCTGGGTGTATTCGTCGCCTCGACAGCGGCTATCTATCAAACCAATGTTAAACATCTGTTTGCCTACTCCAGCATCGCGCAGGTCGGTTACATGATTATAGGTTTTAGTATGACCACTGCCACCGGTTTGATGGCAACATTATTGCATTTGTTTAATCACGCATTGATGAAAAGCGCCCTGTTTTTAGCACTGGCTGCCGTCATGTACCGTATCGGCAGTGTTCAATTGAGCCAGTTTCAGGGTCTGGGCCGTCAAATGCCCCTGACCTTGGCGGCCATTGTTATTGGTGGTTTAAGTTTGATCGGGGTACCACTCACTGTTGGTTTTGTTAGCAAGTGGTATCTGGTGCTGGCGGTGATTGAAAAGGGCTGGTGGCCGGTTGCGGTGCTTATCCTGCTAGCTTCGCTATTGGCCGTGGTTTATGTATGGCGAGTTGTTGAAGTGGCCTATTTTAAACCACCGTTAGCCGGCCGCGAATCCATCAAAGAGGCGCCGCTGTCCTTCCTGATTCCCATCTGGATACTGGTAGTCGCCAACCTCTATTTTGGCATCGACACGCGGCTTAGTATTGAGGTGGCGCAGGCGGCTGCGTTTAGCCTGTTTGAGGTGAGTCCATGAGTGCTTCACTATCATCTATTTCTCTGGTCTCCATGCTGCAACTCAGCATCATCTTGCCCTTGTTAGCAACGCTGCTTATTGTGGTAACGGGGCGCAAACCGAACCTGCGCGAGGCAGTTACCCTTGGCACCTCTTTAGTGCTGCTCTATTTTGTGATGAACCTTTACCAAGGTATCAAACGAGGTGAAAGTATCAGTATCACCTGGTGGGAGCTTTTACCGGGGTTAGAAATAAGTTTTAATATCGAGCCACTGGGCATGCTGTTTGCGTTAATTGCCAGCTTTCTCTGGCTTATTACCACGGTCTATGCCATCGGTTATATGCGTGCTCACGGTGAACATAATCAAACTCGGTTCTACGCCTGTTTTGCCATTGCCATTGGCAGCGTGATTGGCATTGCCTTTGCCGGTAACCTGTTCACCCTGTTTATCTTTTACGAAGTGCTAACGCTGTCCACTTATCCATTAGTCACCCATGCGGGAACCGAAGAAGCAAAAAAAGGCGGACGGGTTTATCTTGGTATATTGCTTGGCACTTCCATCGTGTTTTTCCTGTTGGCCATTATCAGTACCTGGTTTGTCGCCGGCACCCTGGACTTTACGCCCGGCGGCGTATTTGACGCGAATGTTGATACAACGGTTGCCAGTGTTTTGCTGCTGCTGTTTATTTTTGGCATTGGCAAGGCGGCTATTATGCCTTTTCATCGCTGGCTACCGGCTGCCATGGTGGCGCCAACACCGGTAAGTGCTCTGTTGCACGCCGTCGCCGTGGTAAAAGCGGGGGTGTTTACGGTATTGAAAGTGTGTGTGTTTATCTTTGGCATTGATTTATTGTCGGTACTGCCAAGCACACAGTTTCTACTCTATCTGGCCGGTTCCTCCGTCTTGCTGGCTTCACTGGTGGCGATGCGCCAGGATAATTTAAAAGCCAGGCTGGCATACTCGACCGTGAGCCAACTGGGTTATGTCACCATCGGTGCCTTGCTCGCCACCTCGGCGGGGGTTATCGGCAGCTCGATGCATATTGCCATGCATGCCTTTGGTAAAATCACCCTGTTTTTCTGTGCTGGCGCCATCCTGGTTGCGGCGCATAAATCAAAAATAAGTGAAATGCAAGGCCTTGGCCGACAGATGCCGATCACCATGGCGGCCTTTTTTATTGCCAGCCTTAGTGTCATCGGCGTTCCACCCGCCGGCGGCACCTGGAGTAAATGGTATTTGTTAATGGGTACCATGGAGACACAGCAATGGACTCTAATGCTCATACTTATGATTAGTTCTTTATTAAATATTGCGTATTTATTACCCATCCCTTTTCGCGCCTTTTTCCCCGGCGCCGGAACATCTTCTGCGGCAACCGGTATAAAAGAAGCACCGCTGCCGTCATTAATCGCCCTGTGTATCACCACTGTGGGCTGTGTGATTCTATTTGTCTATCCACAGCCCTTATATGAATTGGCGAGAGCTATTTTGGTAACACCAGGATAAGCACATGGAAAAAGAAAAAAAATATCTTTTTGATAAACCTGAGAATATAAAACGACTTTTATATTTTCTGTACGCAAGTTGTGCGCTGCTTTTATTACTGGATTTCGTCATCCATCGTCACGTCAGCCACAGCTGGGAGAACCTTTGGGGTTTCTATCCACTGTATGGTTTTGTTGGTTGCGTCGTGTTGGTACTTGTCGCCACCTGGTTGCGTACTTTTCTCATGCGACCGGAAGACTACTATGCCAATGAAGGTCAAACCTTCGCTGATGAAAAGCCCGGCACAGATAATAATAATAACGTCGGTGACAGACACAAAGATGCATTAGGCGGTCACCATGTGGATGATTGAAATCCCTGCTTTTGTGCCGTTCTTTATCGGTGCACTGATTGCCGCTGTCACCCGTGGTGTTTTGCGCAATTCAATCATGGTGGTCATTCCTGTTGCCGGTGCATTGCATCTGTGGATGGTGCCTGAGGGAATTCATTTGCAATTCGCTTTTCTCGAATATCAGCTGATGCCTTACCGTACTGATAAGCTAAGCATTATGTTTGGCTATGTTTTTCACATCGCCGCATTTATTGCCATTATCTACTCCCTGCATGTCCGCGACACCATGCAACAGGTGGCAGCCATGTTATATGCAGGCGCTGGCCTGGGAGCTGTTTTTGCCGGTGATTTATTAACTTTATTTGTGTTCTGGGAGTTACTGGCATTTACCTCGGTATTTTTAATCTGGGCACGCAGAACCCGAAGCGCCTATGTTGCCGGCATGCGTTATCTCATTATTCAGGTATTATCCGGTGTTATTCTGCTGGCAGGTACCCTGTTTTATGCCGCTGAAAATGGCACTTTAGCATTCGGATTTATTGGTTTAGATGGCATTGCCGGCTGGCTGATTTTTATCGCCTTTGGTATCAAGTGTGCCTTTCCGATGGCGCACAACTGGCTCACCGATGCCTACCCTGAAGCCACCGTCACCGGTACCGTTTTTCTCAGCGCTTTCACCACCAAAGTGGCGGTTTATGCCTTAGCACGTGCTTATCCCGGCACAGAACTGCTGATTTACATTGGCGCTGCCATGACCTGCTTCCCAATCTTTTTTGCAGTGATCGAAAATGACCTGCGCCGGGTGCTGGCCTATAGCCTGATCAATCAGGTAGGTTTCATGGTGGTTGGTATCGGGATTGGTACTGCGCTCGCCATCAACGGCGCTGTTTCACATGCGTTTAACGACGTCATCTTTAAAGGTTTGTTGTTTATGTCCATGGGCGCTGTGCTCCATATGACAGGTCGCATCAACGGCTCTGACTTGGGCGGCTTATACAAAACCATGCCCAAAACCACGGTGCTATGCATTGTCGGCGCCGCTTCAATTTCGGCTTTTCCCTTATTCAGTGGGTTTGTCAGCAAATCCATGGTGATGAGCGCAGCCCTGGAAGAAGGTTTTGACTGGATATGGCTAGTGTTATTATTTGCCTCCGCCGGCGTTTTCCATCATGCCGGTATTAAGATTCCTTACTTTGCTTTTTTTGCCCATGACTCCGGTATACGGGTCAGTGATCCTCCTAACAACATGTTACTGGCAATGCTGATTGCCGCAATTCTTTGTATCGCCATAGGCATCTATCCATCGGTTTTGTATTCGTTATTACCCTACGATACGGGTTACAACCCTTATGATGCAACGCACGTATTAGCACAGACTCAGTTGCTGTTCTTCTCCGCACTGGCTTTTGTCTGGCTTAATCTCAAAGGTTTGTATCCGCCTGAACTGCGATCTACCAACCTGGATTTTGACTGGATTTATCGCCGGGCAATGCCTGTCGTATTACAAAATGCGTTCTACGCTATCTGGAAAATAGACAGCAGACTGCGTCAGAAATTTCTGTTAAGACTGAATATGTCCCTGTCTTTTGTTGCTCGCAAACAAACCGGTGTCAGCGGTTTGCTGTCACGCACTTATCCTGCAGGCAGCATGGTGATGTGGGTTGCAGTGATACTTGCAACCTATTTGCTACTGACTTTTATTACGCATTAACCATAAATGCAGCGTGTGCTCCGTCTACATTATTAGAAGAATGCCTGTGGGCTGATTTGCATGAATCCGGGACATGAGCCGGGTACAGCCATCAACGACACGCCGTGAAACGACCTACACGGATGTAGGAAATGTAGATATTGCAGGAGCAAATATCTACCATCCATGGTGGCTCAACACCAGCAGCCGACCACCACGGATGGTGGAAGTGCAGGTTTTGCAGGAGCAAAAACCTGTCATGCGGGTGATGGTCGCTGCCAACTGTGCTCGGTTCACATCCCTTGCAGTTAACAAGGCAGCAGTCAATATCGCCAAGTTATTGAAAAAACATGCTAAACACCCTTAAGGGCACCTCTATTAATTGCTTATGTCCTCTGCGCGACCTGAAGCGTGTAGCTGCAAGGCGTGAACCGCAGCAGAATGTTCATTCCATTCTCAAGGCTCACAACGCAGCAGATGCATGCTTCAGGTCGCGCCCTGCGGGGCTTTACGGCCAGTCCAGACTCTGCGTTACGCTTTCTCGACAGGCAATAAGCATGGCTTCAAAAG
>RCNG010001120.1_pt1 | contig 13103 bp, 15 predicted proteins | sample 2041371 | NCBI WGS metagenome assembly RCNG01 (sample SAMN09708227, study PRJNA481090) | Marine sediment metagenome, whole genome shotgun sequencing project. | biome: marine sediment; feature: ocean; material: sediment; isolation source: Sewage treatment plant 1 marine sediment (STP1) ... | reverse complement strand
GGTGGAGATAGGGAAGGGGATGATTATGTACAAGGCCTCATCAAAAATTGTCAAAATTAGATTATGGCGAAGTGAAGATAAGGTAGGAGCCATATTAAAAGAAGTTGTGCCCAAATTGTGCCCGTCAAGGTCAAATATTTCCAAACAGTTCCAAACAAAACCAAAAGTTAGTTGAAAAAGTTGAATAGAATCGAATGGTTGTAATTATAGCATTTTTGAACTTTAAGAATCTTGGTCTACGAATCCGTAGGCCGCAGGTTGAGCGTTGGCGAAATCCCGCCGCAGTTCAGGCGGGGTTTAAATCCTGCCTGACGCACCATCAAATTTATCAATAATTTAGTCGGGTTAATCGTCGCGCCGATCAGCCCTTTTTTCATTGAGATCATGGACTGTGCCCGAAAATGTGCCCGCGACGGATTTTAAGTACGCTTCCTGAAGATACACCGTTATAGCATCATCGTTTTTCGTTTCACCGACATCCAGGGTGACAATGCCCTTTACCCGGTCCACCTGGCTCCAGGTCAAATCCGAATTCTTATGGAGAACGTATGGAGGTGAACTTATTTATTGATATAGGCTTTAATTTGTGTTATCAATTGGTAGCACAAATTGGAGGAAATTATGGAACAATTCGATGTATATACAGTTCGTGATTTGCGGGAGCGTACGGGAGATCTTATGCGAGATGCCGAAGCAGGACGTCTGGCTTTAATTACAAAACATGGTCGTCCTAAATTCCTTGCGGTTCCTTTTGACGAACGACTATTGGGATACGGTGTCAACAGGGCCATGGCAATGCACCTGTTTGAAAAAAGTCTTGTCACTCTCTCACAGGCAGCAAGAATATCAGCATTGTCGGTGGAAGATTTTTTGGATCTATTAAATGAGGTAGGAATTCCAGCCGTAGATTATCCTCCAGAAGAGTTGGATGATGAAGTGGAGGTTTTTTCGAAATGAGGCCCGTGGTTGTTGACACCGGCCCCTTGATTGGATTGGCACGAATTGGCCGCCTCAATCTTCTGAGGAAATTATTTGGAACAATAGCGATCCCACCAGAGGTTTTGCAGGAATTGAAATTATCTAGTGATCGGCCCGGAAGCAAGGCCATCCTGAAAGCGATAGACTCTGGTTGGATAAAATTAGAGGAGATAAAAAATCCTGACAAATCAAGACGTCTGCCTTTATTGGTTGATGCCGGAGAAGCGGATGCTATCTTGTTGGCCATCGAGCAGAATGCTCGCTTGCTGATTATCGATGACAAGAGGGGAAGAAGAACCGCGAAAAATCTCAAATTGCCGGTATCGGGAACAGGCGGTGTTTTAATTGCTGCCAAAAAAGCCGGTCATTTGGAGAAGGTGACATCCGTCCTGGGTGATTTATCGAAGGCAGGTTATCATATTTCACGATCCTTGTCGAAGAGAATTATAGAGCTCGCAGGTGATTAGATACAAATACACATTTATTTCAGAGGCGTTTTAAGAATATGCCGGTGAAAAACGGCGCTCTCCTAATTCAGCTTTCCTATTACCTGAATTTTGCACGTATTTTTACCGACATTGAATAAGAGTGTATATTGGTAATCTATCCGATGCGAAATTTGCTGGAAAAAATTCAGGTAATAAGTGTAAGCCCGTTTAGTTATGAATTTATGTTGATATATTTTCATAAATGTTTAGCACCCCACCAATTTGATAATGTTATTCCTATAGTAGGCAAAAAGTTACAATGCAACGAATGTGGGTACGAGCATACGTTGTATCCTTCGAAAGTTATCATTGGCGATTTTCGTGATTATGTCTTTTACCACACTGATCTATCTGGTAGGGCGTTATCCACCATATTACATAATATTTTTTCTGTGGATCAATAGGTAGTAAAATGATAATTTCAGAGTTAAATACTTATTTGTTATGTTTCGGTTCCCAAGGAGAATTGTTGAAGTACGCAACGCCCTTTATAGAATATTTAAATGGTTTCCTGTTATGGCAAAAGGCAGGGTTGAATCTAAGGGACGGTCTCATTTATATTGAATCCGATCTAAATGTTTAACCGAGGAGATTTTGGAGATTCCCACAGATGTTATTTTATCTAATGTTCCCTATCATTCCTTGTTTGGGCTGTGCCCAAATTGTGCCCGTCAAGATCAAATATTTCCAAATGGTTCCAAACGAAACCAAAAGTTAGTTAAAAAAGTTGAATAGAATCAACTGGTTGAAATTCCGACGTTTTTTGATTTTAAGAATCCTGGTCTACGAATCCGTAGGCCGCAGGTTGAGTGTCAGCGAAATCCCGCCGCTTTTCAGGCGGGGTTCAAATCATGCTCCCGATAATCGGGATTTCACGACTCATTTAAAGAATATTTTGGTGTTCAACGGGCGTACCATGTAAATTTTAGAGGCTTACAAGTTTCAGTTTGTAAGCCTTTTTTATAGGCTTGTTTTGGTCTTGCCTTATAACCACCCGAAGGGGCCACAGGGGCTACAAAATAATGGTTCAAACAAGATCGGTTTTATAGGCCAAGCCCATTTATCAATTTACGCCATGGTCGTTTGAATTAATAGTTGAGGACCAATGGCATATCTGGAAACTAAACCTGAATGTTTTTATTGGACACTGCCCGGCGTCGTGACGGGCGGCAGAGCACAGGTGCTTTTAAAAAGTCATCATGTTCGACCCGGAATCCCGGGTGTTAATGGCGGGTTGGGGCCCCTGCAATTGGTGGTTGCCAGCCATATGCATGATGCCGGCATGGTGGTTGTTGCCCTGGAAGAATACGCTTCTACGCTGGGGCCTGGCGTTTTTTACAAGTTATATCTTATTTTGTCGATCCGGCTTATACGGTGAGAACCAAACCCGGAACATATTTGAAGTGATGATCTTTGGAAAATAATTTCAGGCCGTGTTGCAATGCGACGGCGGCGATCCATATATCATTTGTTGGAATTGGTCGCCCCTTTTTTCGTAGATTGTTTAAGGTATCAGCATAAAATTCTGCTGTATCTTCATCGATGCCATAAATTTGCACACGTGGAGCGTCCAAAAATTCTTCAAGCTCTTTTCTATTCTCCTTTTCCCGGGTACCTCCTTTGAAACCGGAAAGCAATTCTCCGATGCTAATGCAACAAATGCCGATTTTTTGAGCATGTCGCAAAATATCAGTTGTTTCAGGATCTCCTGCAAGTGCATGCGTATAAATATTGGTGTCAATCAGGAGGTTTTTCATCTCCAGAGTTCCTTGTCGATCTTACGTTCCGAATCAATTTTTCCCTGAATCCGTTTAAAGTCTTTTTCAGGCCATATTCCAAAAAGATGGTCCAAGTCATGATACTCAGCCGTGAATTTTTTTTCTTTTTTCATGCCCATGTGTAGCATCAAAGTTTCAACAACAAATTGATTGAGACTTTGGTTCTGTCGTTTTGCAAATTCTTTCATTTTGTCGATCAGAATCGGTTCTAAACCCCGGATAGTCATTGTTTTCAATGGATCACCTCCATGCATAGAGTGATTGCATATTTTATAGTCAATATGACACCATAATATGCATTTTTCTCTTTTCTGTCAAAGAATTTAAATTTGGTAGTAAAATAGGATCAAGATAGAATTTTAACACCTTACCGAGTCGTTACTTTTGGACAGATTGCGTATCGGAAGCCCCGAAATGTTTTTTAAATGACTTCAGACAGTCGCTTCAATGAATAAACCCCATCCAAACCGGCCACAGGCTTGGGTACTTTTTTTCGTTTTGACATAAAAATATCTTTAAACCGGGTATATTGATGGAAACAAACTCTTTCGTACCCATGATTCCCGAATCCGAAAAATAGCGTGTCCTGTATCGAAATCGGTCGACTCTGCTGATTTTAAAACTCTTTTTTTCGCTCTTTTGCCAACACCGCCTCCCCAATTTGGCTCCACGTTTTCTTGGTTGGATTTTCCGCATTATGCCATGGGGTGTTTTATCGGTTGGCAAATATATCTTTGAAAAAAAATGCAGACGAAAAAAATCGGTTAGTTTACTGTTAGGTGGGCTATGATACTAAACGTTTGATAGGTACGGGCTGAAGGACCGCAACAACATTGTGAAAAAGTGGGGGGAGTCTTCCAGCAAGAACACAACAACTTACTCCCCCCGCTCTTATAGCCTCCTACAGCCTCTTAGGGAACATGCGGGAAGCTTTATATGGGACAACCCTGATTTTTTGTATGCATTTGATACCCTCAACAAAACATCCTGGTTTTCATCTAAACCGAAAGATGAACAGTTGAAACTCAAAGCTGTCCATTCTCTTTAATTCGAATGAATTAATTTAGAGGCTTTTTCAATACCACCTTTTATGCCGGCTAAAACAATCCAGCCGGTTAATCCCATAAATAAAATTTGCCAAACGATTGGTCTGGTGACCTGGCTGATGAATCCCCCGAACATACCTTCCAAGTCAGCGGGATTTTTTCCCGCAAACGAATTAAGAATTGATTTTAACAGGTATTCCAATGTCCATCCGGCAACTACCCCGTAAAAGGCAAGAATCATAAATGCTGCCACAAGCCCCATGACTCCGGGAATAAACCAGAGTGTACCCGGCGCCAGCTTTTTGAATGAACCAATAGCGTTCCTTTGGGCTTTGCGACCAATTACGAATTCGGAAAGCATAACCGGCATACCAATTATCGCGATACACAACAAATAAACCAAAACAAAAGCGCCGCCGCCATAGATGCCGGTAATATAAGGAAATTTCCATATATTACCAAGCCCTACGGCAGATCCCGCAATGGCTGCAATAATTCCGATCTTGCTGGTAAAAGAATCTCTTGGGGTCACATTCGGGGTCTCCATTTTTTTCTCCTTTCTTGAATTCTAACTTGTCGGATTGGGGAAAAATGTCCTCTTAGACCGTTGATCGCATATTAATCAGAATTAATATTGGATTGTTGGAGGTTTAGCGTACATATTTGAACCAGTCGGAGCTTTTGAACCACTTGTCGTAAATCTGGTCAAAGCGGCCGTCATTTTTGATCTGTTCTAAGAAATCGTTGAGAAATTTGAGAAATTCCGGGTCATTTTTGCGGATGGCCCAGGCGAGCGGTTCGGTGGTAAAGGGTTTGTCCAGAAAGACCAGTTTGTCCGTTCCGTGCATGGCGCTAAAAACCGCGTTGAACGGCAGATCGTAGACAAATGCATCAGCGTCGCCGTTTAACACCTGCGTGGCGCCATCTACTTCCGTGTCAAACGGCTGGTATGTGCAATTGGGAATCAGTTTCCGGACTGCCGCCTCACCGGTGGTGGCGGGTTTGGAAACCACGGTGTACTTGGCATCATTCAGGTCAGTGTACGACTTAACGACCCCTTTATGCTTCTTATTGAGCAAAATCGTTTGTCCCACCGTCATAAAGGGGTTGGCGAAATCCACCTTTTTTTTCCGGTCTTCGGTTACCGACATCCCGCCAAAGATGGTGTCAAATCTTCCGAGATTGAGCGCCGGAATGATGCTGGGCCATAGGGTATCCACAAAAATTGGTTTTACGCCGAGGGCCTTGGCCATCTCAATGCCGATGTCGATATCGAAACCGATAAAGCTCACATGCCGTGCTTTGCGGCGCACACCGCCATGCCGCAAGTCCCTTTGACGCAGACCACCTCGCTTATCGATCATTTCAAACGGCATGTAACCGGCTTCCAAGCCGATCCGCAGTTCACCTCTTTGCAAAATGCCTTCAAGGGTTGAATCTTTGGACAGTTCGACATCGATGCTTTGGGCAGGGGACGCCAGGTAGCCAAAGACTAGTGCAAAAACCAAAAATCCTTTGGTAAGTTTTTTTAGCATAATGAAGCCTCCTGTTATACCGAATAGTGCTAAGAGCTGCTGGACCCTGTGTTTTCAAGCTCTTCATCAAAATCAGGCTCATCTTCCGTGTCTTTATCCAGCGGCGCTATCGTAATTCCAAGCCAACCGTAAGTCATGGTGACAAGAGGCGATAACCAGCAAAAAAAGTTCCACGGCAAATAAGCAATGGTTGGCACACCCAAAGTGGCCGCATTGTAAGCACCCCCCGTATTCCATGGAACCAGGTTGGCCGTTACGGTTGCGCTGTCTTCGACCGCTCGCGACAGGTTTTTCGGATGCAGCCCTCGATCATGAAACGATTGCGCGTACATCTTTCCGGTCATCACGATGGACATATACTGATCGCAGAGAATCAAATTGCCGGCGATCGCCGTGAGAACGGTGGCCGTAATCAGAGAACCGTTCGACTGCGCTTTTTTAAGTACGGTATTCACAATGACCCTTAACTGATTGGTGCGCTCCATAATCCCGCCGAACATCATAGCGCACAGAACAATTGAGATGGTATACAGCATCGATTCTAAGCCGCCCTTGGTTAGAAGATTGTCAACGGCTCCCACCCCGGTATTGCTGACATAACCGGCGAAGGAGGCCGAGAGAATATCACCGAAATTATTGCCCTGGAAGATAATCCCCAATATGACAGCAGAAAGAATGCCCATGGTAATGCCGGGTATGGCAGGTATTTTTTTGAAGGCCAATACCATGACCACAACAGCCGGAAGCAGCAGCAGGGGGGTTATGCTGAATTGAGCGTTTAATCCATTCACTATCTGATTAACGCTCTCAACATCCGCTTTGCCGCCGCCGTAAATGAAGCTCAATACAAATTCGATCACCAGCGTAAGGCCATAGCTTACCCCGGTCGTATAGGCCATGTGCTTAATATGGGTGTAAAGGTCGGTGCCCACCATGGCCGGGGCCAGGTTGGTGGTATCGGATAGCGGCGACATCTTGTCGCCAAAATAGGACCCGGAAAGCACTGCACCCGCCACTACCGGTAGCGGAAAGCCCAATCCCGATCCGATGCCGATTAAGGCAATGCCGATGGTGCCGGTGGTGCCCCACGAGGTTCCGGTGGCCAGCGAAGTAATCGAGCAAATAATTACGGCTGCCGGCAAAAAAATTTTGGGATGCAAAATCTTTAGCCCGTAATACAACAATGTGGGCACGACGCCGCTTAAAATCCAAACACCGATGAGAATTCCGATAATTAAAAGAATAATGATGGCCTGTAATGAATTGGCAATGCCATCCAACATTCCCTGTTCAATCTCTTTCCACCGGTAGCCGGCTCTGAGCCCTATCAGTGCGGCAGCCAAGACACCGATAAGGATCGGAATTTGCGCATCGGCTTCGTATTTGACAATCGCTAAACTGATCGAAATGATTAGTGCTAATATTGATATTATTGCCTCCCAGACGTAAGGGTCACGTTTTTCACGTTGTTTAGCCATAACTTGTAATCTCCCTTCTCGCTGTAGGTGTTATCATTAAGTGCCGGTTTCAGATTGCTTTACAAGCATAACCGGTATCGACGACAGCTCGGCAACCTTTTCGGCTGCAGCTCCGAAGATGTATCTATTCGCAAACGTTTTTCGGTAGGTCCCCATGATAATCAAATCGATGCCTTCTGATTCGGCATAGTGTAAAATCTCTTCATAAATATTGCCGGCCGCCACGGTTACTTTCGTTTTGGGATAATCTTCAAAATAGTCCTTCTTAAACTGCAACAGCCGTCCTTTTGCGCCCGATGAAATCTCTTTTTCTAAATTGCTGACGAGTTTTTTAAAGCGGGTCTCTGTATCTTCAACCACATAAACATCAACGTAATGATCGAAGCCGCGGGCGACATGCAAAAGATGAATTTCTGCATCGAACTTTTGGGCCACTGCCCTGACATATGGCGCCACCTTCGGAGATATCTCCGAAAGGTGAACAGGAAACAGAATTTTTTTAAAATCCACCATATCTCTCCTCCTTTCTTTTGGGGATAAAACGATTTAATTTCCATTGGAATTGGTAAATAAAAAATAGTAAGCCCCGGTGTTATCAAAATGTTCCGTTCGCAAGTCATTGTTTACGGAGTTGCTGTCAATGCTATATGACTGAGTACTGCTGCTGTCAATTGAATTATTTTGTCAGAATTCCTTTTTTGGAAACGGGGTAAGGATTGATATTGATTGATAATTGATAAGAAGCCCCCATTTTGGGAACGGGATAAGGGAAAATTTAAGATTGTGTGCAGTCTTCGGATGATTCCCAACATGCCGGCCTGCGGACATGCGATGACGATATTCGACCGACTATAGAGGCGTAAAACCCAAACAGCAGATGCCGGTGATGCTGTCCAATAGTTCAGACTCAACCAAACAAAGAAAAAGTCGTATATTAGGCATTGCATCGGATTAAGTGCTCATTAAGGGTGGGCGGGGGTCGAGTCACGCTAAGCAATTGACATGAGAGACCTAAGGGACGCGTCTTCATTCTTGACAAGCAGTGAAGACTGAAGACGTGACTCCTATGTTTTATTCAATTATCGAAGCCGGATCTGGTTGTCAAGTGCGATTTTTGGAACGGATTGTCAGGCTTGAGATTATATCGCCCACAATAAATAAGTCGTGTCATTCATCATTGATTTGTCTTGCGAATGAACTTTGCGATCGACTGTCCGATTTCCTCGGGTGAATCCTCTTGGATGAAGTGTCTGCCCTTAACCGTAACTTCTTCCTGATTGGGCCAGGTCCGGCAGAAGTCACGCGCTCTGCCCACCAAAATTGATCCTGGTTCGGCATTAATAAACAATTTGGGTATGTCGGATTTGGAGAGCCATTCACTATATGCTGTTACAATCTCTACGACCTCCTTCGGTTCGCCTTCGATGGGAATCTGGCGTGGCCAGGTCAGGGTTGGGCGTCGATCCTCTCCCGGGTTGAGAAAAGGACGGCGGTAAACGTCCATTTCAGATGTGCTCAATTTGCGAATCACAGAATTTGGCAGTACCAACTCGACAAAGTAGTTTTTATCCAGAATCATTCCCTCGCCGGCGGGGGAGCGGAAGCCCTGAAAAATCCTGCTTGCATCTTCCGGCCAATCACTCCAGTCATAGTGAATAGCTATTGCCTCCATGTAGACAATACCTTTAACCTTGTTTGGATGCCGATAAGCCCAATCAAAGCCCAATGCGGAACCCCAGTCATGAATAACGAAGGTTACGTTCTTGCTTACGCCGATCTCTTCCAACAGCGCGTCCAGATATCTCCTGTGCTCAATGAAAGAATATGAATCAGGTCCACTGTTTTTTAGTTTGTCTGAGTCTCCCATCCCGATTAGATCCGGGGCAACACATCTGCCCAAACCGGTTAGATGGGGAATAATATTTCGCCACAGATAAGAAGACGTGGGATTGCCATGAAGCAGGACAATAGGATCACCAGCTCCTTCATCTATGAAACTCATGGTATACGCTTCCAAGATTTTTGCTTTCTTTTTGGTATACCGTTCTTCGGTTGAAATCATGATTCCTCCTTTTGGTCTTTTTCGACTCAGCACTGCGATAAATTAGTTTCGAATGTTTCATCCACGCATACGAAATAACGTATATCCTTATGGGCATAAAAGCAAGACCACCCTGCTACCGCACCTGGGCAATCGACTATCTTGCCGGCATTAAATGTGCCTTTTAGTTGATTTTGCTGACATATGGTTTAATTTTTCCATAACCTGTTATTTTCTTGACAAATTTCACATTAACTGGAAAATAATAACAAACCATTAACTGATTTCTCCATATTGTTTATGCAACATTGGGGTTTGTCGAAGCGAAGCGCATCAAGAAATACAATATGTCCTAAAATTATGATATTAATGGAGTCTATAAGTGGATAAAGAAGAATTAAATAGTGAATTAGAAAAACTTCGCAATAGTGAAAAACACTATCGAATTTTGATGGATGAATCCATGGACCCGACATTCTCATTTTATGCTGATGGGACTTATAGATATGTAAATAATGCTTTTGCCAAGGGAGTCGGGAAAACTTCGGCAGAAATTATTGGCCGCAAAATTTGGGACGTTTTTGAAAAGGATGAAGCAAATAAAAGATTTGCAATTGTAAAAAAGGTATTTGCTGAAGGAAAAACTGAGGAAATTGAAGTTCGAGTACCACTGCCCTCCGGTGACACTTATTATTTAACAACGGTTAAACCAATACTGAATGATTTTGGTGAAGTTGAAACAGTGATTTGCACTTCGAAAAATATCACCAAGCGCAAACTCGCAGAAGTTGCATTGAAAAAAGAACATGATAAGCTATTGAAAGCATTAAAAGAAATAAAGACTCTGACAGGGCTTCTACCCATTTGCGCCTCATGTAAGAAGATACGTGACGACAAGGGGTACTGGAATCAGATTGAAGGCTATATTCAACAGCATTCAGATGCTCAGTTTAGCCATGCTATCTGCCCCGCTTGTGCAAAAAAACTGTATCCAGATTTGGATGTTTGATCGTCCCCCCAAATTCCATCATTTCTAACGAGAAGTTCCCCAAATCCATGTCCCGATTAAGATTATTTGAGATCTCGATTGATATATCCAGCGCGTCATATTCTTTTGGGATTGTTGCCTGTATTAAAGCGATTACGATGATAAAAACAATCCATTTTGGTGGCGGTTCGCCAATTTTTGTGAAATCTCATAAAGGTGTCGACGTCTTAATTGCCCGTTTTTGTTACCCGGTAGATTCAAGAATATTTTGTTTTGACCGATCATTATATTGGGCCGGAGATCAAAACAGAATATACCTTGGAGGACAGCATGGAAACCTTATGTGACGGTGTCAAAGGAATTGTCAGAAGAAATGACCACATTTTAGTTCTTGTAAAACCGAATGGCACTTTGGATCTGCCGGGGGGCCGTGTTGAAAATGGGGAGACGATTAAATCTGCCTTGCGGCGCGAAATTGATGAGGAAACAAGTTTGAAAGTGGAAATCCACGATCCCGTGGAAGAATGGTCATTTTACAAAACGCCGGACCGCTTGATAAAAGGTCTCACCATGGATTGTGCATATCTTGAAGGCAATGTTAAACTCTGCGGCGAGCACAAAAGTTATTTCTGGGCTGCCATCGATCGCATTAACCATCTGATTTTCAACCGTAATTTTCTGAAAAATCTTAAATTTACTTAAGGTCCAAAAAGCAAATATGCAAAGCCTGCCCACCTGGTATCTGTCGAATTAAAGCGAGTGGCCATCAACCGCTGGAAATACATAAGTCAAATTCCCATCGTTTCCTATCATTTTATAGGTCTAAACGTGTTCGGGATTCGATCCTGAAATCGACTGAACCAGATCTGATCAATCCGGTGTGGCGTTTGACGTGGTTGGATGCGGATCGTGTGATCTCCGGTTTGCTTCAATAAGATGGCAACCGGATCATCTGTATCACCTGCCCAGCCATAGACACCGACCGGATGAACATCCAGCCAATTCCCCATTCGGGCACTTTTGGTTTGGGTCCCGATTTGATCGTCCACCTGTACCCAAACGGAATCTGTATAACCGTTGTCCATGTCGCTTTTGCCTCTTAACCAGACAATGTACCGCCCTGCCGGCGCCGAAAAACGCATCTCAACATAAACATCAGGTTGAGATTCTGCCCGTTGATTCGCTCCTGAGGAAAACTCAATTGCTTTGCCGTTTGAAGCCTCTTTATCGTTGACCACATGTACACCGATTGACGATTGGTCCGTGATCGACTCGCTGTTTAAAATGATATCCTGGTCAGGATCGTAGCTCAACGGCATTGGAGAGCGATTGCGGCTTGCCCCGCTGACCGCAAAAACGATCAGACCAACAAACAGCACATTCAGGAGAATCACGACGCCCCTTTTCCGAAAGGTATCGAAAAATGGATGGGTCGTCTTCATGCCGAATAAAAAGCGGAACAGTTCAACTTTTTGAATCAGGAGCGTATAAAGCGTCATGATGATGATAAAAGAACCGGAAAAAACGATTGCCCATTTTAAGACATCATGAATCTCCCAGGTCATTATGAAATAGCCGATACCCAACAAGACGGTCTGGTGCAGGATATAAAAAGGCAGCACACCTTCATTGGTATAACGCAGGATAGGGCGGTCAAAAGCCAGAAACCGCATACTAAATCCGAGGATAGCAAATAACCAACTCCAGGCACTGATAAAGGAGAGCAGGGTATAAATCCAATCGCTGATCCAGGCCGGAAAAACCATACGTGACGGGCTGAACAACTGGTATAGGTATACGGCCGATAAAACCACGCCGACCAAAAGAGACACCCAGCACTGATTCTTTATATGCTGTTGGAGCCGGTCACTAGACACAATCATGAAACCGGAGATCAGAAACCAGAGATAATACAGAAACCCCCAACCGCCGGCGCCAACATCCAGAACTGCCTGTGGAATAAGCGCTTTCATGATCAATAGCGGAATCGAAAACCATAGATACATTAATCCCGGTATGGCAGACATCCTCGTGATCCGGTTCAGAATCTCCCGCCCGCTTCCTTTTAACCAGATAAATAAGCGATAGCAGATCAGGCCGAATAAAAACAAAAATAAAAGATACCATAGATGCATCCCATGAAATGCAAAATTCCCCGGCATGCCTATCCCGAAATAAACACCGTTAAAATATCCGGGTAAAAATGAAAAAAAGGATCCTGAAAACTGACCATGAGTTAATCGCTCCAAGTAAACTTGTAAGGCGCTGTGCGTGACCGACGCGATCATGACCGGAATCATCAGTCTCAGAAACTTATCGGTGTAGAATCTCGGCCAACCGCCGGATTTCCCGATTGCATAGAATAAGCTCGCGCCGGAGATGATGAAAAAGAGCGGCATCATCCAAAGCGTGGCAAACACATTCCAGATCTCAACCCATACAAAGGTATGGACATTCTTGACATGCCAGTCGCCCAGATTAAAGAATCGGGTGCTGTGATAAAGAAAAACAATCAAAATGGCCAATACGCGAAGCCAGTCAAGCTCGTACCTTCTATTTGATGTAACTGTAGTCATCATGATCGGCAACGTCCGGGAATGGGTGGAGGATGATAGGCATGACACTTATGATGGTGCACCCTCAGATGATTCTGCCGGGGTTGATAAGAGTAGGGGCTCGTACCGGGTGATCCGCGACGGCGGCTGCTTCAACGGCGCGCGGCGCTTGCGGTGGCCATATCGCTTCTTCAGCTCGACCGGCAACCGCGGTGG
>RCNG010001117.1_pt1 | contig 13115 bp, 7 predicted proteins | sample 2041371 | NCBI WGS metagenome assembly RCNG01 (sample SAMN09708227, study PRJNA481090) | Marine sediment metagenome, whole genome shotgun sequencing project. | biome: marine sediment; feature: ocean; material: sediment; isolation source: Sewage treatment plant 1 marine sediment (STP1) ... | reverse complement strand
CAAGAGCCACGCGCAGGGAAGGGCGCTCGACCTCCGCATCGACAACGTCGACTGCACCAACATCGAACGCTTCCTCGTCGAACGCCCCCGACTCCTCGCACGGGTAGGGTGCTTCCCCAACGCCACGTTCTTCCACGTCGACGTGGGTCGTAGCCGCGGGATCTGGTTTGACGCCACCGTAGGGCTCGACTGAACGCGCATACGGCTTTCTAGGAGGGGGCACGGGCCGCGTCCCACCCTACAGACACGGCTGTCGGAGTGTCGGCTCGATCCGAAGCAGGCTCACAACCTTGGACCCGGCGGACCCTGCTCTCCACGTGTAGGTTGTCGGAATACTTCGGACAAGAGAGCGCGCTTGTTACGAGAGGGCTCATGGTTTTGGCCTAGGCCGCGTTGGCGGCCCGGTACTCCTTTTTCCTCTGCTTCAGCGTGAGCCGGTTGATTTCGTCTCTCTCGGACAGGACCTGGTGGTGCCGCGCGCGTTTCTTGAGCCAGCTTGGTATCGACCACCTCGTAGGACCAACCCCCAAGCTCGCTCGGGCGGGTGATGCGACGAAGGATATCCGCTCGCCCGAACCAACGGCCATGCTGGAGCGTTGCCTGCTCAACGACATCCGTTCCTGTGCGCATCGCTTCCACGGTTGCGTCGAAGGTCGAACCGCTCCCAGCTTCCACCTTCACCACGGTAAGTCCATCTTGGCGTGGACGTTCGAAGTAGTCGGCCTCGTGGTCGAAGCCGCGCTCCTGGAGCACCTCTCGCAACCTCGTGATGCCCGACGCCGGGACTAATCTGCTTTGACCGACTATGGCCGCTGTTAGTCCAGTGCACTGTACTGTTGTGTGAACAAACCCGCAGTGATAGGTCTGGCTCCTCTGTAGCTGTCTGCGGCCGACAGGATCGAGAGAACCACCCCTTCAGGTTGCCCGCAATGCAAGCCACGAAGTCGTGCCCCATGGAGAAGCGCTGATGTCCAACGAACCCTGGGTCTCCGTCGAAGACGTCGCGAGGCACCTCAGCGTCGCCAAGGACTCGATTTACCGCTGGATTGAACACAAGGCGCTACCCGCGCACAAGGTCGGCCGCCTATGGAAATTCAAGCTCACCGAGGTTGATGAGTGGGTGCGTGCCGGCGGAGCTGCTGGCGATGATGACGGCGCCAACTCCGGCGGGGACACTGAGTGAGCACGCTCTTTCAAAGCAAGTACTGGGCGGCCCAGCTCACCCTCAAGGGCCCGCCAGGTTCTCTGGGACAGCTTTCGCGGTCTCTCTCGAACGCCCGAGTAGACCTGAACCCGCACCAGATCGATGCCGCGTTGTTTGCAGTCAGATCGCCACTCTCAAAAGGAGTGCTGCTCGCTGACGAAGTCGGACTCGGCAAGACCATCGAGGCCGGGCTGGTTCTTGCGCAGTGCTGGGCCGAACGTCGTCGGCGCATCCTCATTATCGTCCCGGCTACCCTACGCACGCAGTGGGCGCAGGAACTAAATGAGAAGTTCGATATCCCGACCATAGTCCTCGAGTCCACGAGCTTCAAACGGCTGGTGAAATCGGGCGTGTCAAACCCCTTCGCGCAGAGCGACAAGGTCGTCATCTGCTCTTACCACTTTGCTGCGAACAAGTCTCAGGTGGTGGCTTTACACCCATGGGATCTCGTGGTCATCGACGAGGCGCACCGCCTACGCAACGTGTACAAGAACGCCAACAAGATGGCCCGCAAGCTGCGCGACACCCTTGATGCCAGCTCGAAACTTCTGCTCACGGCCACGCCCCTGCAGAACACACTGATGGAACTCTACGGCCTCGTGAGCTTTATCGACCCTCATGTTTTCGGCGACGAGCCGTCGTTCCGCGAGCAATTCGTGCGATTCGACGACGAAGAGGTTCGCAACGAAGATCTGCGACTTCGCTTGGCCCCGGTTTGCCATCGTACGCTTCGTCGCCAGGTACTCGAGTACATCAAGTTCACAAGGCGCGTTCCCATCACTTGGGAGTTCCTGCCGACTGAAGACGAACGCAAGCTCTACGAAGACGTTTCCGAATACTTACAGCGTGATGTGCTATTTGCCCTCCCATCCGGTCAACGAACGCTCATGACGATGGTGTTGCGCAAGCTCCTCGCATCGTCGAGCTTTGCCATCGCCGACACGCTGCGGGGCCTGATCCATCGCCTCGAAGAGCAATCGAAGGAGATGGTCCGTCAGGCGAGCGACGTTGACGGAGGTGGCAGCGAACTCGTCGCCGACTACGAAGGCTACGACGAGACTTGCGACGAATGGGGCGACAAGGACGGTGGTGACGATGACTCCACTACGTCGCCTCAACGAGATCAGCTTCACGCCGAGATTTCCTCGCTCAAGGGCTATCTTGCTCTCGCCGAAGGTATTCAGCACAACGCCAAGGGCAACGCACTGATCGAAGCGCTCCGTGTAGCATTCGAGAAGACCGTCGAACTGGGGGGCGCGCGAAAGGCGGTTGTATTCACCGAGTCGCGGCGTACGCAGGCTTATCTATTCGCGCTGCTCGAACGCTCAGGGTATCAGGGCAAGGTCGACATTCTCAACGGGACGAATACCGATCAACGCTCAAAGGAACTTCACAAGAGCTGGCGAGAGCGGCACGAAGGCCAAGAGGTTGTCAGCGGGAGCCGCCCGGTTGACGTAAAGGCTGCCATCGTGGAGAGCTTCCGGGAGCACGCCACTATTCTGGTTGCGACGGAGGCTGCCGCCGAAGGACTCAACCTACAGTTTTGCTCGCTGGTTGTGAACTACGATTTGCCGTGGAATCCACAGCGCATCGAGCAACGGATCGGCAGGGGCCATCGCTATGGGCAGAAGCACGATGTGGTTGTCGTCAACTTCCTGAACAAAAAGAACGCCGCCGACCAGCGCGTGTTCGAGTTGCTCGAGAAAAAGTTCCGCTTGTTCGACGGGGTCTTTGGAGCGAGCGATCAAGTCCTGGGAGCATTGGAATCAGGTGTCGATATCGAACGCCGCATCGCAGAGATCTACCAGGCATGCCGGACGGAAAAAGACATCGCGTGGGCCTTCACCGAGCTGCAGGCTGATCTAGAAGAGCAGATCGAAGATCGACTCGCCAAGACCCGACAGGTCGTTCTCGACTACTTCGACGAGGAGGTGCACGACCGTCTTCGGGTTCACCGCGACGAAGCGCGTGCAGCGTTGAGTGAACGCGGCCGCCAGCTTCTAGCGCTCGCAAAGACCGAGCTGGGGAGCAATGCCAGCTTCGAGGATGGGACCCCACGCTTCCGTTATCATCCACGGATTGGTGAACCGCCTCTCGGCCGAGCTGGGCATTACCATTTTGACTGGAAAGAGGCGGAAGTGCGTGGTGACGACTTCTTCCGAACGGACCATCCCTTGGCCCAGGCCATCATCGAACGCGCCCTCGAGCGTGAACTGCCTGCGACTGAGGTCGTATTCGACTACCGCTCTTATGGCGCCCCGGTGTCCATTCTTGCCGAGCGCCTCGGACAGTCAGGCTGGCTCCGACTGGCGAAGGTGTCGGTCAAATCCATTGACGAAGAAGAATACCTGCTAATAGCAGCCATCGCAGAGCGCCCCGCGGCAGGTAGTAAGGCGCCAAGCGGCCCGACCATCGACGCGCTCGACGCCGAGTGGTGCGACCGGCTTCTCAATGTGCCGGCGACGGCCGGGCCTTCGGTGGACGTGCGTGAGGAAGAGAGCGTTCAGCTAGACGAACTGCTGGTGCAACAACACGCCGGGAAGCTACAAGAGATTGACGTCCGCAACGCCAAGTACTTTGACGAGGAGGTCGACAAACTCGATCGTTGGGCGGAAGACGTGAAGCTGACTCTGGAGCGTGAGCTAAAGGAACTCGACGCGGAGATCCGCGCAGCGCGCAAAGACTCAAAGACGAGGGTCGCGCTCACAGAGAAACTTGAGGCGCAGCGCCGCATCAAGACGCTGGAGCGACACCGTAACGGCAAACGGCGCCAGCTTTTCGATTCTCAGGACGACGTCGACAAGAAACGCACCGAGCTCATCGAGGAGATCGAGCGTCAGCTCAAGACAAGCGCGCAGCGCGAGACCGTCTTCACCATCCGGTGGACGCTCGTTGACACCAAGCCACCGGCCGAGCCGGAACAGCAGTAGAGCGGGGAAGCCATGGCAAAGAGGAAGAAACGACTGGAGCTAACGTGGATAGGCAAGGAGGAACGGCCTCGGCTCGAACCACGCATCTTACTCGAGGACGCAGAGCTTTCCTATCACGCGCCAAAGCGGGTCAGCGACAACGACATCTTCGACAACCGATTGATCCACGGGGACAACCTCCTGGCACTGAAAGCACTGGAGCAAGACTTTCGCGGAAAGGTCAAGTGCGTCTACATCGATCCGCCCTACAACACAGGAACGGCGTTCAAGCACTATGAGGATGGACTAGAACACTCCATTTGGCTTTCGTTGATGCGCGACCGTCTTGAGGCACTCCATCGGCTTCTCAGCGATGACGGGAGCATCTGGATCTCAATCGACGACAATGAGGTCCACTATCTAAAGGTCGTACTCGACGATATTTTCGGACGCTCAAACTTTGTCGACACCATCATCTGGCAGAAGATCTATACGACCAAGAACTCGGCACGTCACTTCTCCGCCATGCACGACTATGTCCTGGTGTATGCGAAAGACAAAGAACGTTGGCGTCTGAACGAACTGCCTCGTGAGGAGAAGCAGAACAAAGCATACAAGAACCCCGACAATGACCCAAGAGGCCGCTGGAAGGCCACCCCCATGCATGCTCGCAACTACTACAGCTTGGGGCGATATTCTGTAACGGCGCCGTCCGGTCGGAAGATCGACGGACCGCCATCAGGAACATACTGGCGGGTCTCCGAGGAGTCATTCCGCAAGCTGCAGGAAGACAACCGAATCTGGTGGGGCAGAGATGGTAGTGGGGTTCCGGCCCAAAAGCGATTCCTGTCCGAAGTAAAGAGTGGCGTTACGCCGGCCACCCTGTGGCTCCACACTGACGCCGGACACAACGGTGAAGCAAAGAATGAACTGCGAGCGCTGTTTCCGAACGTTGATGAGCTATTCCTGACTCCCAAGCCCGAGCGACTCCTTCAACGCATTATTCAGATTGCATCAAGTCCAGGAGATGTCGTCCTCGATTCATTCGCGGGGTCTGGCACCACTGGAGCGGTAGCCCACAAGATGGGCAGACGGTGGATCATGGTTGAGCTTGGGGACCACTCGCAAAGTCTTATCGCTCCCCGTATGGGGAAGGTCATCGACGGAGCGGATCCGGGCGGGATCACGGAAACGGCTGGTTGGCGAGGCGGTGGGGGCTTCCGCTTCTTCACGCTCGCGCCATCGCTGCTTGAAACAGACAAGTGGGGAAACTGGATCGTCAGCAAAGACTATCGGCCCGAGATGCTCGCCGAGGCGATGTGCAAGCTCGAGGGCTTCACGTATGCACCAGACCCTGACACCTTCTGGCTCCACGGAAAGTCCACCGAAACGGACTTCATCTACGTCACCACCCAGAATCTGAGCCGGGCACAGCTGCAGTTCATCAGTGACCAGGTCGGCTCGGAACGCACGCTGCTCATTTGCTGTGGCGCCTTTCGGGCGAAAAAGGACGAGTTCCCAAACCTCACAGTCAAGAAGATTCCACAGGCTGTCTTGAGCCGGTGCGAATGGGGACGTGACGACTACAGCCTCAACGTCGAAAAGCTGCCTCCGGTGCAAGTGGTCGAGGAAGCCAAGACCGCAAAGGCGAACGGCGACGAAACAAAGAGTAAACGGCGACGCAAGCAGGCTTCTGCAATGCAGGAGCTCCCCCTGTTCGCAGGGCTCGACAGTCAGGAGAAGAGCAAATGAGCCGTCATGTGAACAGCATCAGTGGTCGTCTCAGCCTGCGTACGCCGCAGCGCGAGTCGTTGGAAATCCTCGATCGCGTGATGGAGATCGCACAACCGCACAAGAACGACGACCTCCAGGCGGCGCTATCGGTCATTCGCTCCGAGTTCCCATCGGTGGAGGACTTCGAGCGCGCCTTCCCTAGTCTGTGCTTCGCACTGGCGACGGGCGTTGGCAAGACTCGTCTGATGGGTGCCTTCATCGCCTACCTGCACCTGGAGCATGGCATTCAGCACTTCTTTGTGCTGGCGCCCAACCTCACCATCTACAACAAACTCATCGCCGACTTCACCCCGAACACGCCCAAATACGTGTTTCAGGGTATCGCCGAATTTGCGACTGCTCCGCCGGCCATCATCACAGCGGACAACTACGAGCATCGCGCCGATGCCGCACGTCAGCTCCAGGCATTCCGCGAGGTTCAGGTCAACATATTCAACATCTCGAAGTTCAACGTCAAAACCAAGGACGCGCGAAAGATCCGGCGCTTGTCCGAGTTCCTCGGGCAGTCCTATTTCGACTACCTCGCGGAGCTCGATGACCTCGTGCTCATCATGGACGAGGCTCATCGGTATCGTGCGGATACCAGCATGAGCTCCCTCGAGGACCTCAAGCCAATTCTCGGCTTGGAGTTAACGGCTACACCTCAAGTCGAAAAGGGAAAGAAGAGCGGGCGCTTCAAGAACGTCATCTTTGACTATCCCCTCGCTCAAGCGATGAAGGACGGCTATGTGAAGGAGCCGGCGGTGGCCACGCGCGCTAACTTCAACCCGTCAACGATGAGCGCCGAAGCACTTGAACGACTGAAACTCGAGGACGGCATTCGCGTCCATGAGGCGGCGAAAGTCGATCTCGACGTTTACGCCCAACAGAACGGTCTCCGCAGGGTAAAACCGTTCATGTTGGTGATCGCGACCGACACCACGCACGCCGATGCCCTCGTGAAGCTCATCGAGGGCGACTCGTTCTTTGAGGGACGCTACAAGGAGCACGTCATTCAGGTGCACTCTGGTCAAAAAGGAGCTGAGAAGGACGAGAACATCGAACGGCTGCTGGCAGTCGAGAACCCCGACGAGCCGACCGAGGTGGTGGTACACGTCAACATGCTCAAAGAGGGTTGGGACGTCACTAACCTCTACACGATCGTGCCACTGCGCGCAGCCGATTCTCGCACGCTGGTCGAGCAGTCTATCGGTCGTGGTCTGCGGCTGCCCTATGGTAAGCGCACCGGTGTGCCCGCTGTCGATCGGCTCACCATCGTCGCTCACGACCGCTTCCAGGACATCGTCGATGAGGCCAAGAAGGGAGGCTACTCCTTCAGCACCATCAAGATCGGCGAGGACATTTCGGAAACCCCGAAGAAAACGGTCGTCGTGCCTCCGATATTGGAGACCATGCTAGGGATCGTCGAGCCCACGGAGTCAGGACAACCAGGTACCGCCCCGCATCCTTCGGAATCCACGCCCGAGCCAAAATTCAAAACGCCGGAGGAGGTTGCGGCGGCCAAGCTGACGCTGGAGGCAATTCAGAAGGCGACGCGTGACCCAAAGGCTGTGCCCGGTCCTAAAGCCCTAGAGTCCGATGAAGTTCAGAAACAGATCCTCGCCGAGGTAACGGAGAAGGTGAACTCGGGCCAACTTGCGATGTACCCGCAGATCGAGGCCGAACAATTGGTCAGCGTCGTCCGCAAGGCGACGGCTATCTACGTGGCGCATACGATCGCCATTCCTCGCGTCATCGTGCTTCCCAAGGGCGTTGTCCGTGCAGGGTTTCACGACTTCGAGCTGGACCTAACCTCGTTCCGATTGCAGCCAGTCTCGCAGGAAATTCTGGTGCAGCATCTCGCGAGCGACACACGAGAAATAATTGGGGCTCTGGAGGGAGGGCACGACGAAGAACGCCTCGAAGACTATGTAGTCCGCGGGCTGATCGATTTTGACGACATCAGCTACGACGAGCAGGCGGACTTGCTCTACAACCTCGCCGCCCAGGTTGTTGCGCACCTGAGGGGCTACCTCAAGGACGACGACGAGGTCCGCAACGTGTTGCTGTTCCACCAGCGACAGATTTCGAACCTCGTGCACACACAGATGCAGGGGCACGCATGGGAGGAGGCTTCATCCTACGAAGCAGTGGTGAGCCACGGCTTCTCCGAAGTCCGCTCGCAAGCATTTGCTGCACCCGCAACAGAGTCCTTGCGCCAGTTCGACACGCCGCTCGAGAACAAGTCGGACATTCGCAAGATGCTCTTCGGCGGGTTCAAGAAGTGTCTCTACCTGACGCAGAAGTTCGACTCCGACCCCGAGCGACGCTTTGCCGTCCTAGTCGATAAAAACGATTCCAGCGTCATGAAGTGGTTCAAACCCGGCAAGGGCGTGTTTCAGATCCGCCACACCGGCGACCACGATTACGAACCAGATTTCGTCGTGGAGACGGAGACGGAGAAGTTCTTGTGCGAGCCGAAACGAGCTGACCAGATGCAGGACCAAGTCGTTCTCGCAAAGGCCCGCGCCGCGGCAACCTGGTGCAAGCATGCCACTGCTCACGAAACCGAGAACGGCGGTAAGCAGTGGCGCTATCTGCTCATCCCGCACGACGCCATCGCGGATAACATGACGCTCGACGGGCTCGCCAAGAACTACACCTTCGCTGCGCCGAAGGACGAGGAGTAGCCGAGGATGGTTGCAGCGATCGGTTGGCCCGCGCCAACAGGTCGGCAGAGAGGGAAACCGGACTGGCTAGATCCGCCAGCCAACGAGTTTGTGGCGGCGCGATTCCCACGGCAGAGGCGCCATACTCCGAGCGCAAGCCGTAAGCTTTCCAGAGAAAACGTCGACGATACTCCAAGGCGAGCGACTCCTCGCGGAACATCAGAGAGTCTTTTCGCGCGCTCGACGCTCGAAGATTGAAAAAGCAGTAGGTTCAAGGATAGAACCTGAGGCTACTGACAAACCTCGGCCACAAGCAGAACATGACTCAAGACGACGCCACGAATCCAAAAGCCCCCGTCTTCCAGCACTACATGAACCCCATCATCGAGGTTCTGAAGGGCCGCGAAGCGCCGATGTCCAATGACGACTTGGACACGGCTGCGGCCAAGAAGATGGGGCTCAGTCCCGATGTTCTTGCCGTGCCCCACAATGAGGAAAAGGGTGAGGGCTCCGAGGTCTCCTACCGAATGGCATGGGCGCGCACCTATCTGAAGAAGATGGGCATCGTTATCAATCCAGAGCGGGCCATGTGGCAGCTCACGGATCGGGGTCGCGAGCTTGGTCGCGTTGATTCCGACGAGGTCGTTCGTCAGGTCAGTGCCGGTATCGACATCGATGTCATCAGCCCCGAGCTCCCGGACTACTTCGTTGAGGAGCTGGCCAAGCTCCATCAGAGCGTCGAGACGAGTGGGCGTGTCCCGTCCGGAGACAAGCTCGATGCCTACTATCTCCGCTTTCGGGAGAAGTTTGGACCTGAGGTTCTGCGTGGCCTTGATGGCGAACAGCTCCTGAACACCATTCACGGGCGGGGTACAAAGGACAGTCTCGTTTACTGGCTGGAGTTCAAGGATGACGAGGAGTTTCCGTCATCGTCGCAGTTCGGAAGCATCGCTGGTGGAAGCGCCCTCAAGTTCGGGATCTACCAGAGCACGCAAACCGGAGATTGGATGACCGGTAGTCCACAGTCTCAAAAACGACTCTCCACGCGCCAAGCGGTCGAGTTGGTGAGAGGTCAACGGGACCAGCTTCTTGCGGGTGCCGATGTTCTCGCTGAGTTCGCCGATACACCGGAGACTGCCGACTACTCAGCCATTCAGAAGCGAATGGAAGAGGCCGCTCCGGATCTCGCCGAGAGCGCTTGGGGCCACAAGTACTTCTCGCTCCTCTTTTCCAATCTAATCGACGACTACCACGCGGTTGGCTACCAGAAGTATCATCTCATCAAGCTGCTGAAGCTTCCTTCGGACGGTCGGTATGAAAATGCCAGGCTCTTCATGGCCATCGCCCGCCAGCTGGAGATGCCCGTGACTCATCTTGGTACGGTGTTGAATCGGCGCGATGGAAATCCGCACAAGTATTGGAGAATCGGAACGAGCCCGGGAGAGGACGGAAGCGAGACCGAATGGATTCGAATGCGAGACGGCGGCTTCGCAGCGGTGGGCTGGAGCGAGATCGGTTCGCTGGACGCGATTGAGCGAAGCAAAGCAGGGAAGGATCATATTCGCGCGCTAGTCGACAAGCATTTTCCTGGCAACGCAAGCGTCGTGACCCGATCCGCCAACCAGCTATTCAACTTCGCGACCGCGGCGGAGGCTCCCGATGTTGTGGTGGCAATGAATGGCACTCGGGTTCTCGGCATTGGGGAAATTACGGGCGACTACTACCACCAGCCGGGCGACGGACCGTTTGCCCATCGGCGCCCCGTGCGTTGGCGCGTTCTCGACAACTGGCGATTGCCAAAATCCGAGGGCCTTCGGACCACCTTCGTCAAACTCAGGAAACACCCGACAAATCTGATCGAAATAGAGCGACGGCTTGCAGAACCTCCAACCGATACTGGTCTGCCCGAAGCCGCAGCAGGGAAGAAACCGCCTAGTGCGCAGTTGGCGCCGTTGGGAGGCGTTCTTGCGCGTGTGCAAGCAGCTTTGCAGCGAAAAGGACAAGTGATCTTGTATGGCCCGCCAGGCACCGGGAAAACATACTGGGCCGAACAGGCGGTTAGGGAGCTCGCTTCCCGCTCCTGGTTTGGCCGTTCTTACGCCAGTCTTTCCGAAGCGGACCGCGCCAGCCTCGTCGAGACTAAGGCGTTTACACAATGCTGCTTCCACCCCGCCTACGGTTACGAGGACTTTCTGATCGGATATCGTCCCGTCGTCGACAACGGCAGTTTGGCATTCGAGCCCCGAAAGGGCGTCTTCGCAGAACTGTGCGAGAGAGCCAAAGCAGACACAGGTCGGAATTACTATCTGCTCATCGACGAAATTAATCGGGGGGACATACCGAGGATTTTCGGTGAGCTGCTCACCATTCTAGAGAAGGACAAGCGTGGAAAGCCGATCTTGCTGCCGCTCACGGGGGAGGACCTCATCGTGCCACCCAACGTTTTCGTCGTTGGCACGATGAACACCGCGGACCGATCCATTGCGCTTCTTGATGCGGCGCTGCGTAGGCGCTTTGCATTTGTGGAGCTCATGCCAGACGCATCAACGCTCAAGGGCGCCAGTGTAGGGGGACTGCCGCTTGGGCCGTGGCTCGAAGAGCTCAACAAACGAGTCGTGCGGTTCGCCGGACGCGGCTCGCGGAATCTCCAGATTGGTCACTCGTATCTCATGCGCGGAGGCGTTGGCATTCAGGACAAGGGCCGCTTCGCTGAGGTCTTGAGAGACGATATCATCCCGCTCCTCCAAGAGTACTGTTACGAAGACTTCGAGGCGCTCGAGAGCATCCTGGGCGACACGATCGTTCTTCGCGATCAGCAGCTCATTGATGAGTCGTTGTTCGAGACCAGCCGGCGCGCGGACCTTCTCGAGGCATTGCTCTCCGCTTTTGAGGTGATCACCGCGACCCCCGGGGCCGTGGACGCCGAAGCGGAGGCGGAAGATGAAGCCTCAGATGAGGAAGACGCTGCGGAAGACGACGACGAAGGGCAGGGCGATTGAGCGAACTGCACATCGCGTTGAAAGAATGGGAGTCCGTCGGACCGGGCGACGGGGACCAGGGCGTGCTCCTGGAAGCGTTTCGGTTTGATGATTCCGACAGCCGTCGCATCGCGGAGAGCTTGACCGATTCTCAGACCGTCGAGTTCCGCGAGCTCTACAACGGTCTCCATATTCGCGCGCGTTCACACGTCGGTCGCATCAAGCTCGGACGGCTTACGCTCACCATTACACCCAAGATAGGCACCTCGGAGCTGCTCACGCTGTTCCGCTATGCCTACGGACTTGCAGACATGGCGCGTTATCGGCCGGCGGAGTTCGCCACGTCCGGAGACCTCTTTCAGGATCTCGTTATTGCTCAGCTGTACAGCGAGGTGCGTGAGTTGATCGAGCGCGGGATCGCCCGTTCGTACCTAGAGGTCGCGGAAGACTTAGCAGCCCCCAGAGGCCGCATCGACCTTGTGAGGCTCGCTAAGAAGGGTGAGCCCGGAACAACACTACCTTGCCGCCACTACCCTCGCTCCACCGATCATCTGCTGAACCAAGTGGTGCTCGCTGGACTCGGGCTCGCGCATCGCATGGCTCAGGACCATGCGCTCGCGGCTTCGGTGGGTCGACAGAGACGTTGGCTGGCGGATCTAGCGAGTCCGGTTTCTCTCTCTGCCGACCTGTTGGCGCGGGCCAACCGATCGCTGAACCGACTCGTCGCTCCCTACGAGTTCATAGTGCGATTAGTGGAGATTCTCTATTTCGGCAGCCTCGTCGAGATGGAAGGCGAAAAGCAAACACAGCGACTAGACGGCTTTCTGTTCGACATGAACCTCTTCTTCGAGACCCTGCTCCTTAGGTTCCTGAGCGAGAACCTCCCAGGACTGCAGGTCGATTCACAGCACGGCCTCACCGGCATGATGCGCTATGTCCCTGGGCACAATCCCAAAGGCCAAACGGCGCCTCGACCGAGGCCGGACTACGCCATTCGAAGACGCAAGCAGGTCCTCGCACTCCTCGACGCGAAGTATAGAGACCTTTGGGAGAACTCACTTCCGCGCGACATGCTCTATCAGCTGTCGGTGTATGCGCTAAGCCAGCCAAAAGGCTCGACAGCGGCAATCCTCTACCCAACGACCGCGAGCACGGCGAGCCGCGCGCTGATCGAAATTCGAGAACCGTCCAGCGGAATGACGGCCGGATATGTGGATCTGCGACCAGTTCTCGTGGGGCGAATCGTAGAGCTAATCGAAGCAGAGGGACCACGAGGGCGAGCCGCGCGAGAAGCGGCCGCCCGCGAACTTGCTGGTCTCGCAAATTAGTCCCTCGAACAGATCCATGGTGTCGATCGTATCAAACCCCGGATCGCAGGCGAAGGCCGAACCTCATCGAGCCCTGGCAGACAACCAGGACAGGGCGCCCTGGTTGCCGCGGGCTGCCGTTACTCGGCGGCAGCCTCCTCCTTGATGGCGGGCTTTTCCTCGCGAAGCTGGAACTTCGTCTGAGGAAAGACATCGAGCTTGAACGTGAAGCTCCCGTCCTTGTTCTCGAAGGCGACGCCCGCCCGGTTCCAGTA
>RCNG010001116.1_pt1 | contig 13115 bp, 15 predicted proteins | sample 2041371 | NCBI WGS metagenome assembly RCNG01 (sample SAMN09708227, study PRJNA481090) | Marine sediment metagenome, whole genome shotgun sequencing project. | biome: marine sediment; feature: ocean; material: sediment; isolation source: Sewage treatment plant 1 marine sediment (STP1) ... | reverse complement strand
TTGATGTTCAGAGGGCTTTTCAAGGCAAGGATGCCGCAGTTGAGCGAGCCAGGGATGGCCTGGAAGCGTCCCTCTGAACATCAACAGACAAACCGAAGTGCGGACCTATTACACTCATTCCGAATAGCGGCTTTGGTGGTTTTTCTGATATTCGGAAAAGTACGTTTTTCTGTGAAGAGCCAAAATTGTTCTTGATTTAGCCTGAAAAAACCATCAGGTATATGAATCACTAGAGGCAAAAACCACTGCGCCTGACTTGATCGTGAAGTTGACCTTACCCTTTAACTCCCAGCCATGAAAGGGGGTGTTTTTACCCTGACTGATAAAAGTATCCCTGTCAACTCGCCAGTAACATTGGGGGTCAAAGATACAGATATCGGCATCGCTGCCAGTGTTCAAAGTGCCCTCGGGAATGTTCAGGATGCGGGCAGGCTGCAGAGTCAGGCTGGCTATGACGTCACTTAAACTCATACCCTGTTCATCGTGCATTTTCAGAGCCAGCGGCAACAGGGTTTCAACTCCGCTGATCCCTGCTTCTGTTTCGGCAAAAGGTGCCAGCTTGGCGTCACTGTCAAGGGGCTGGTGATCAGAAACAATACTGCTGATAGTGCCAGATTTCAAACCCTGATGCAAAGCACTTTGATCTCTCTGGGTTCGCAACGGCGGTATGACGTGGCAATTGCTGTCAAAAAAACCAATATCCATTTCGGTGAGGTGCAGATGATGAGCTGTGACATCTGCTGTAACGGGTAAGCCAGCCTCTTGAGCCTGTTGCACTAATTGCACAGCTCTGGCGCTGGACAATTGGCAAAAATGTGCCTTTGCACCCGTTAATTCAATCAGTTGCAGGTCTCTTGCAATGGCAATCGTCTCTGCACTGACCGGAATGCCGGCCAGACCAAGACGAGTACTGATAGTGCCTTCATTGGCACAACCATCGCTGAGCCAGGGATCAAAGGCATGGATAAATACCGTAATATCATGACTGGTAGCATATTCCAGTGCCCGCCGCATAACCAGCGTGTTTTTTACCGGAAAGAGGGCATTACTGGTGCCCACGCAACCGGCATCCTTTAACTCGCGCATTTCACTGAGTCTTTCACCCTGCAGTTGCTGGGTCAGGGCACTAAGGGTATAGACCTTGGCAATTCCTTCTGTCTGGGCTTTCAGACGGATCAGCTTAACGATGGCGGTATTGTCAATAATGGGGCTGGTATCCGGCGGGCAGCACAACGAGGTTATACCACCGGCAACAGCTGCCCGGGTTTCAGTGGCAATAGTGCCCTTGTTTTCATAACCGGGTTCACGCAGACGAACCCGTAGATCTACCAGTCCGGGGCAGACGATTTTCTGCTGGGCATCTATACTTCGTTGCGGAGTAAAATTTTCCGGCGCATCACCAAGCGCAAGGATTTTTCCATTCTGGATATGAATATCCGCTATCTGATCAATTTTATTTGCCGGGTCAATGACCCGGCCATTGAGAATACTGAGGGACGGACTTGCTGTCTGGCTTTTAGCCTGAGGATACGGAGTTTGCACAGAGCTGTCAGACATTATATTTTTTCTCCACCGATTCTGGCTGCGTTGGCACTTCCTGGCCCCAATGCCTGAGACATAACGGCCATGCGCACGGCAATACCATTTGTTACCTGCTCCAGAATAACGGACTGGGGGCCATCGGCAATGCTGGAGGCAATTTCCACGCCACGATTAATGGGGCCGGGGTGCATCACGATGGCATCCGGTTTAGCCTTGTGCAGCTTTTCTTCTGTCAGACCATATTGTTGATAATATTCATCAGCACTGGGCAGCAAAGCACCCTGCATGCGTTCTTTTTGCAGGCGTAACATAATGATGACATCAGCATCCACCAGTGCAGTTTGCATTTCATGATAAACGTGAACACCCAGGGTTTCAATCCCGCTGGGGATCAAAGTTTTGGGGCCAACGACACGGACTTCACTAACCCCCAGTGTCGTGAGCGCATGTATTTGTGAACGGGCAACCCTGGAGTGTAAGATATCACCCACGATGACCACTTTCAAATTGGCAAATTCTTTTTTATGCCGGCGGATGGTGAACATGTCCAGCATCGCCTGTGAAGGATGAGCATGGCATCCATCACCGGCATTAATAACACTGATATGGGGCGAAACATGCCGGGCAATAAAATGAGCAGCACCGCTTTGATTGTGCCGAACAATAAACATGTCACAATACATGGCCTCCAGGTTGTGCAGCATATCCAGCAGGCTTTCTCCTTTGCTGGTGGCAGAGGTGCTGATATTGATGTTCAGCACATCGGCAGAGAGACGTTTGGCCGCCAGTTCAAAGGTTGTTCGGGTTCGGGTGCTGGCTTCAAAAAACAAATTGACTATGGTTTTGCCTCGTAGAATAGGTACTTTTTTCACCGCCTGCTCTTGAACATTGGCAAAAGGTTCGGCCGCGTCTAGAATGTTGACCAGATGCTGTCGCTTAAATCCTTCAATGGAAAGAAAGTGTTTTAAACGTCCCTGTTCATCAAGTTGAATATTCTTTGCAATCATAAATCTGCCTTACTTCTACTGTTACCATTCTGAATCAGAACCAGTTTCAGAGGATCCGGGCCGCTAAGTTTGATTTGCTGGTTGGGGGCCAGGGTTATTTTTGTGCCGGTGATATCTGCACAAATTGGCAGTTCATGTTCACCCCGGTCAAATAAAACTGCCAGGGTTACAGATGCAGGTCTGCCGTAGTCAAAAATTTCATTTAATGCAGCGCGGATAGTGCGGCCGGTAAACAGGACATCATCTATCAGGATAATGTGTTTGTTATCCAGCCCCGGGGGCAGTTGGGATGGCTTGACTTCGGGATGTAAGCCAATTTTAGTAAAGTCATCCCGATAAAAGGAGATATTCAGGCTGCCTAATGGGGAAGGTAAGCCTAATTTTTTGTGAATTTTTTCCGCAATCCACAAGCCACCTGTATGGATGCCTATCATGATAACGTCATCCTGATTCAGGCTTTGTAATTTCTGTTCAATTGCCTGGTACAGTGAGTCCAGTAATACATCCAGATCCTGCTCTAATTTTGCATCAGTTGTCATGAGCTTCCTATGTCTTTTTGAAACCGACTTCTTGAATCCAGAATTCTGTCCGGGATATGCTGCTGGTTGATTTATAATCCGCACTAAGGTGATGGGGTGCGGTACACTGGGGACGCTTCAAGCCCATCCATGGGTCGCTTTAAGAAAAACATCCCTGTTTTTCTAAACCCCAGTGTACCACACCCCATCACCTTATCGCTTGCAGCGTCATTCATTCTTGGACTGGCTACTGGCCATTTTCATTTAACCAGCTTTGTAAAATAAGCTGAGCGGCAAGCTGGTCAATATCATGGCCCAGCCGCTGGTGTTTTTTTACTTTTTTTCCTGCTTTACTATGACGCCTGGGTGAAGTATGTCCGTCATAACCTAAAAGCTGGCTGGCTTCCCGTGAGCTTAACCGCTCATCCATAAAGTGTATGGGCAGATTGTAGCGCTCATTGAGCAGATTGCCAAAAGTTTTTGCCGTTTCTGTGGTTTCCTGCTCTTCCCCTTCCATTGTGAGAGGCAGTCCAACAATCAGTGCAACAGGCCGCCATTGTTCCAGTAACTGGTCAATAGTACGCCAGTCTACTTTTTTGTTATGGGATATTATGGTTGTTAATGAGCTTGCTGTGCCCGTCAGACGCTGACCCACTGCAACCCCGATTTTATTCTGGCTATAATCAAAGCCAAGAAAGGTACTTGTTACAGGGTAATTATTATCGGTGTTGTCAGGCATGACCAATATCCCCTGAAATCAGATGAATATCTACGCCAAGTTTTAAGGCCGCCTTTTCCCAGCGTTGCTCAAAAGGTGTCTGGAAAATAATATTATTATCTGCAGGTACATTGAGCCATGAATTTTCCTTCATTTCATTTTCAATCTGTCCGCTGCTCCAGCCGGCGTACCCCAGAGTGACCAGATAATCCGAGGGTCCCCTACCATTGGCAATGGCCTGTAAAATATCCATGGAAGTGGTGAGAGAAATATGCTCATTGATCTTTAAGGTTTGAGCCCATGTGTCTGAGTCAATATCATTGGCATGAAGAATAAAGCCATGACCGGTTTCTACCGGTCCACCCAGATAAACCGGAGTTGTTGAAAAAGCAGATTGCAGGCTGTCATCCGCGAATGGAATATTCAATTGTGATAATAATTCGGAAAAACGGATATCAGTGGGACGATTAATGGTCAGTCCCATGGCACCCTGCTGCGTATGCTGACAAATAAAACTGACAGTTTTTTCAAACATGGGATCAGCCAGGCCAGGCATGGCTATAATAAGATGATTGGTTAGGTTCATTGATGTACTATTTATGAGCTATTCACTTATGAGAGAAAGCCTTGCCTGAGTTGTGGGTAAACTGCCAGGTACGCGTGATCACCAGGCGATTATTTCCCTGCAGAACATCTTTTGGCACCGCTGCATAGGGAGCTGCCAGTTCAACAATGCGTTTTGCTGCATCATCCAGAATTTTATGGCCGGATGATTTGCTGATACGGACATCGATAATATGACCATCAGGACTTAATGCAGCAGTGAGAATTAACTGGCCTTCCAATTTATTTCGTCTTGCTTTATCAGGATAGTTGAGATTTCCAATTCGTTCAATTTTTTTGGTCCAGGCCTTCAGGTACATTGCATCGGGTGTACGACGTGTTGAAGCGGTAATATAGGTTGCCTTGGGACGTTTTGCGTACATTTTGTTTTGTTGATCCAGCTCCGCTTCCATATCAACAATTTGCTGCTGTAGATCGGCTACATAGTCAGCAACCAGATCGGGTGACTTTTTCGGCACAGGTGTTTTTTTCCTGATCAATTTCCGAGCTTTTCGTTTACTTGGTTTAGGTGTTGATAAAATGGATTTTTTTTCAATTTCCCTGGGTACCGGAGCAGGTGCTACTTCGGGCTTATTTTCCAGGGCATTACCTTCGCTGGGTGTGTCGCCAGGATTTTTGCTGGTCGGTTTGCTTTTTTCTTTGACATTACCGCCGCCGACCTGATCAGCCTGAGCAAGAAAATCCGGATTTTCGGGTGGCTTTTCTGCTTCGGTTTTCACCAGTACAATGTCCAGGGTCTGGTTTGCGGTGTTTTTTTTAAGCGGAGAAACGGTAAAGCTGATGCCAAATATAATGGCGCTATGGAATAGAGCGGTAATGAAAAAAGCCGTGATCAGACTTTCATTGCTGGAGCTATGCAAACCTGAGTGCGATGTAGTGCTGTTGTGAGACAGAGCATTATTACCTTTGTTGTAAGCCATAGCGCATCATTATCTGTCAGATAGCTTGAACGGTTGATGAGTTGTCAAGTGTAGTTGTTTAAGTACGAATTGTGTGATTATACCGCTAACAATGCCAAGTAGCACGGCAAAAGTAATGAAAACAGGCAAGAGTTTGAATAAGCCCGGGTGGGGAATGAAAAAATACCAGGCCACCATAAACTGCCCGCTCATATGACTGACAGAGGCGATAATGGCGTAGCCAATTGCTCCAGGCTGATGATGCAGTCGCCGGCGAAAAGGCAGTTGTATCAGAGCAAGACTGAGCAGACTTAACAGGGCACCCGACAGGCTCAGCAAAAAAGTGGGTGATAAAAAGGTGCCCAGTAATAAACTGCTGATAACAACTCGTAACAAGCTGACTTGTAAGGCAAGTTTCCAGCCGTACAGCATAAAGGCAATCAATGTGATCACATTGGCCAGTCCCGGCTTAATACCGGGCAGAGGGCTGGGAAAGGCTGATTCAATGATATGAATGGTAATAGCCAGAGCTGCCAGCAGGGCAATCAGATGATCCCGGTGAGTTGTAGTGAAATGGAGTTGTTTCATTAGTGTGATTAAAGTGCTATGGCATCATATTCTTTCGTTTTTCCCCGCAGACTGATGCTGATCCGATTGGGAAGACAGGCGCTACTGTCGCCTGCAGTGGTGAGCCAGCCATGAAAAACACAAAACTTGTTGCGGCAGGGAGAGCGAATGAAACGTGCCTTGCCCTGTTTTATTTCAATCAGACTGTGTCCGATGGCACCTTCAATATCAAGAATTCTATCCTTGTTAAGAGCATACTCTCTCGGTGTATTATCGGCAACCTGAACCTGCAGAGTTTCTGCTACTCCTGAGCGATTATCCCCAAACCAGAAAATATAATAAAGTGAAGCGCTTAGAAGACAGGCAAATAACAGGATAATGATATCAGCAGGTTTAAGCAGTGGACTGTTTCTGGTATTTTTTTTATTTGCAGCTTCGCTTGCAGTCATTGTAGAACAATTGGCTGGGTATCAGTTAATAATTCTATGCGTTCGGCCATTGCCGGGGAGAGGTAAATAGTGTTATCAGTTGAAATCAGCATAACGTATTTTATATTCATTTTCCGGGCAATTTCAGGCCATTGTTTGGGGCCGGCGATAAACAGAGCTGTTGATGCGGCATCGGCCAATGCCGCATCTTTAGTCAACACCGTGACGGAACGAGTCCCGATGGCCGGGTAGCCTGTGCGAGGATCAATAATGTGATGGTAGTGCTTGCCCTGAAATTCAAAAAAGCGTTCATAATCACCAGAGGTGAACAGCGATTCGTCATTCTTTAAGTCAATGGCTGCGAGTACCGACGGCTCACCTGGTTTCTGTGCATAAGCCGGATTTTTTATGCCAATACGCCAGGGCTTACCCTTTTTTTCACCAATCACCTTAAGATCCCCACCGGCATTAATCAAAGCATTATTAATGTTTCTTTGCTTAAGAATGTGTGTCATTTGCTCGATGGCGACACCTTTGGCAAAGGCACCAAAATCAAGAGTGACGGCTGAATTCCTGCTTTTTATCTGAGTGCTATCGGTGCCAGTATTAGTGACAATGATGTCCTGCATTTGTGGTTTTTGTTGTAATACGGCCTGAATTTTTTCTTCAGCTGGTATGCTGAACTGGTAGTGTTCGTCTTCGAGTTGATCAAATTGCCATAGTTTGATGAGTTGCCCAATAGCAGGATTAAACAGGCCGTTGCTTTGTGCAGACAATATTTTGCTCTGTTGTATCAGGGAAACGACAGAAGGAGAACTGGAAAAGGATTTTAAACTGGAAAAATTTCGGTTTGCCTGTCCCAGAGCTCCATTTTTCCATGGATGCCAGTCAGTATGCAGTTGATCAAATTCAGCGCTGATAATATCAATGGCCTGTCGGGCCTGCTTCGGATTATCAGTAACAAGACTGATATCAATCAGAGTGCCAAATGTAAACAACTGTTGCTGATATAGCTCCTGAGGGTGTTTATCAGAATGACAGCCGGTTAGAAAAAAAGAGCTCAGCAAAAAGCTGAACACAGAGATATTTGAGCGCAGATAAAACTTTAAAAATCTATAAAAACTCTTTTTTTTTATAGTTGCTGCCTCAATCCATATCATTTACGATTTAAGACCTTATCTTCAATCACATCCATTAACAGCGCACTAATATTCAAATCATAAAGTGTGTCCAGTTCTCTGATACAGGTCGGACTGGTGACATTGATTTCGGTAATGTAATCACCAATGACATCCATACCGACAAAAATCAGTCCCATTGCTTTCAATTTTGGGGCAACTTGTTCACAGAGCCAGTAATCACGTTCACTCAGAGGTATGCCGACACCACTGCCGCCAGCAGCAAGGTTGCCACGGGTTTCACCTTCAGTTGGAATTCGAGCCAGAGCGTAAGCAACCGGTTTACCGTTAATAAGCAATATGCGTTTGTCTCCCTGAGTGATTTCCGGGATAAAACGTTGCGCCATAATATAGTGGCTGGCGTGATTGGTCATGGTTTCCAGAATAACATTAAGGTTGGGATCGTGTTCCTGGACCCGAAAAATAGAATGTCCTCCCATGCCCCCCAGAGGTTTGACAATGATGTCTTTGTGTTGTTTCAGAAATTGTTTAAATTGTTCCTGGTTGCGACTCACCAGAGTGGGGACGGTGCATTCAGGGAATTGATGGGTAAAAAGTTTCTCATTGGCGTCCCGTAATGAGCGGGGGTTATTAACCACCAGCGTACCGGCCTGCTCGGCCAGTTCGAGTATATAGGTAGCGTAAATGTATTCCATATCAAAGGGTGGATCTTTACGCATTAAAATCACATCCAGATCGGTGAGATTTATGCTTTTTCCTAGCTCAGGGCTGTTTTTTAGCTCACGGCTGTTTGCCAGCTCAGGGCTGTTTGTTTGCTCACGGCTGTTTGTTTGCTCACGGCTGTTTGTCGGCTCATGGCTGCCTGTAAATTGATACCAGTCACTGGTATTGTCCTTTACCTGCAAAGTCCGTGAAAATGCCATGGCCTGGTTGTCTTCTATATAGATATCAGACATTTCCATATAGTGAATTTCGTAATTGCGACGTTGAGCTTCAAGTAACATGGCAAAACTGCTGTCTTTATTTGTCTTGATGGACTGGATGGGGTCCATCACTATACCAAGTTTTATTGTCATTTTATTCTCTGTAGAGCTGCTATATTTTGTCTATTATACCTGTTTAGGCACCTTAGAGATAAAATAAATGAGCAGGTCAAACAATTATTTCGTGAAGCAGCTTTTACTGTTCATCGGGCCTGGAATGGTAAATAGATGTGATAAATAGCACAGAAAACGAGTTTGCAGCGCAGGTTTAAAATTTATGTACTATACTCTTTTGGGCACATAGTGGTTTTTTTAATATTGTATAAAGTGCGACAAAATTATTAAAAAAATCCTTACTTGATGTAGTCTGTTGGCAAAAGTTATGCTAAATATATTATCAGGTCAAAGTATATTCCAGTGAATAACAGCGTTCAGGATATGTTGAATGACTGATTAAGTAAAAAATTGAACGGTTGGCTTTTTAGCTGCCCGTTGTTGGATTAATACATTATTCTTGGGGGAGTAAGTGGGAACTTCTGATTCAAATGTCCTTGAGGGCATGAAAGTAATGGTTATAGATGACAGTAAAACCATTCGCCGTACTGCAGAAACCTTGCTAAAAAAATCCGGCTGTGAGGTTATCACAGCCACAGATGGTTTCGAAGCCCTGTCAAAAATATTGGAACATCGTCCCAATATTATTTTTGTTGACATTATGATGCCAAGGCTGGATGGTTATCAAACCTGTGCCCTCATAAAAAACAACAAAATGTTCAAAGATACTCCTGTGATTATGCTATCCAGTAAGGATGGTTTGTTTGACCGTGCACGAGGCAGGATTGTAGGTTCTGAACAATACCTGACCAAGCCATTCACAAAAGATGAGTTGTTAGGCGCAATTACTCAATACGTCAGAACTAATTCTTAAGCTAATTCTTAAAAAAAAGGACTCAAAAAAGCATTTTTTTCTTTTATGAACTACAGTTTAGTTAAACATATAAAGAGACCTGAAACGAGCATGTCTGGAAAGAGCGTGCCTGGAAGAACAGTACAGCATTGTTGCAAATTTGAGCACAACTCTTATTGCAATGTTAAGTATAACGATTAAGACAATTTTTAAAGATATAAGAGAGACCTTCACATGGCACATATTCTCGTTGTTGATGACTCACCTACAGAAACCCACATTATTTCCACTTCTTTGGAAAAGCAGGGTCATCGTGTTTCTGTGGCAGTTGATGGTAAAGACGGAGTAGAAAAAGCAACTCAGCTTATACCTGATTTGATTCTTATGGATGTTGTTATGCCAGAGCTAAATGGCTTCCAGGCAACACGCCAGCTAACAAAGCAGCCAGCAACCGCCAATATACCGGTTATTATGGTTACCACCAAAGATCAAAAGACCGATAAAATGTGGGCAGAAAGGCAGGGGGCTAAGGGATATATTACCAAACCCTTTGTAGAAAATGATTTGATTGAAGAAGTGAATCGTTTATTGCTGAGTTAAATAAATGGCTGAGCTAAGATACAAGACTTGTATTAATGGAAAGAATAATGAGTTTTGAGCCGCAAAATCCGGCTCAAATAATCCAGCTATTGTTGCAGATGGAGACTTATAGTCAAAGTCATGCAGCACCTTTACCACTGGAAGAAGATATCAAATCTGTCTGGTCCGGTATCGGCTTTCGCATCGCAGATTATCGTTTTATCGCCCCTATAGAGTATGTCAGGGAAATTATGAAATACCCTATTGTTTCCCAGGTTCCGGGTAGCAAGGGCTGGGTCAGGGGAATTGCAAATATCCGGGGCAACCTGTTACCCATATTTGATTTGCAAGGTTTTCTGGAACAAGCTGCGACCCCCATTAAACGAGAAACCCGCATACTGGCTATCGCTAAAGATAAACTGAGCGCTGGTTTGATTGTAGATGAAATCTATGGCATGAAATATTTTGACCAGGAAAATTTTAATGCACGCATGGGGCATGATGTGCAGTGGCAGAACTATTTCAGCGGAGGTTTTGAACAGGATGGTGAAAACTGGGTGGTTTTTGATATAAAACGGCTTATTGAGAACAAGGATTTTCTTAATGTGGCGATTTAATGGCTGTTCAGAAGATCTGACAACATCTGCCAGGCATCGAAGTAATACTGTATCAGTTGCTAGACTGCTATGTTGATACGCAACAATCATAAGAACATAAAAATTCATAAATAGTTTAAAAAATCTCTGAAAGTGATGATTTAGGAGCCGATGAAAAATGCAAGGTGAAACTACAAATAAAAAGAGCGTCTATTTGCCCTTTACACTCCTGGTAGTCTTTGTGATCGCTATGGTGGTTGTTTATTGGATGGCTTTTACCAAGGAGAATCGGGATGCTCAATACCTTTCCCTTGTGGTTGATCAACGGGTTTTATCACAGGGTATGGCAAAATCTGCAACGCTGGCTGCCACAGGTAATGAAAATGCCTTTACGACACTTAGAGGATACCAGAAAGAATTTAGCCGGAATATGAAATCACTGTCAGAATCGAATGCGCAAAGCGATACAACATCATTACCAGAGAGTGTTAAAAGCGCCTATAAACTCTTGAACAAGAGCTGGAAAGTCTACAATAATCACATCAACACCATTTTGAATAGTCAGGAAACCATTCTGCTGCTGTCAAAAGACATTAAAGCTATTAATGAACGCATGCCGGATATGCTGAGTGCTTCCAACGAAGTGGCTGAGATACTGGTTGATGGTAATGCTCCGGCACGACTGATTTATCTTGCGACACAGCAATTGATGTTTATTGAGCGGATCAGCGGTAATATTTCGGTAATGATGACAGGCAATAGCAATGCCGCACAAAGTGCGCAAAGCTTTGGTCTGGATACGGCTACTTTTAAACGGGTACTGGATTCCTTGCTCAATGGCAGCAAGATGCTGGGCGTGGACAAAGTTGAAGACCCGGATGCGGTCGAATTGTTGGTAGAGATTACTAAATATTACGATGAAATTAAAATCCGGGTAGCAGACATTCTGGAACGCTCTCCTGAAACATTTGAAATTAATAATAGTGCCATGGCCATCTACAATAACTCCGAAGCCCTGCTGCAGCAAGTCGTTTCCCTGACCAAGACATACCAGACAGCTGTCGCGGATGATAGCACATTTTCAGTAATTGGTAACGCACTGGCCGGCTTGACTGTTTTTATGTTGTTTATGATTGGCGCTCTGCTGATTTCACAGGAAAAACGTGTTGCCCGTGAAACAGAAGAACAACGCAATGAGGTTTCGGCACAGAGTAATAAAAACGAAGCTGCAATTATGCGCCTGCTGGATGAAATGGGCGCACTGGCAGATGGTGATTTGACAGCACATGCAACAGTAACCGAAGATATTACCGGGGCAATTGCGGACTCCATTAACTATACCATTGATGCACTGCGCAGTCTGGTGACTCAGATTAATGATACCACGGTACAGGTATCGTCGGCCGCGCATGAAACCCAGGCGACGGCCATGCATCTTGCAGAAGCCAGTGATCAGCAGGCTACACAGATCACCACCGCCAGCTCGGCGGTTAATCACATGGCATCTTCTATTGAAGAAGTATCATCGAATGCCAATGACCTGGCGAATGAAGCAAGTAAATCGGTTGAAATTGCCAATAACGGTTCCAGAGTAGTACAAGATGCCATTAGTGGTATGGATACCATTCGTGAACAAATTCAGGAAACTTCAAAACGAATCAAACGTCTGGGCGAATCATCACAGGAAATTGGTGATATCGTTGAAATCATTAATGACATTTCTGAACAAACCAATATTCTGGCATTGAATGCGGCCATTCAGGCGGCTATGGCCGGGGATGCAGGGCGTGGTTTTGCGGTGGTTGCGGATGAGGTTCAGCGTTTGGCAGAACGTTCCGGTAATGCCACCAAACAGATTGAGGCTCTGGTGAAAACAATTCAGGCAGATACTAACGAAGCGGTCATTTCCATGGAACGCAGTACCTCTGAAGTGGTACAGGGAGCACGCCTGGCACAAAATGCCGGTGGTGCTCTGGAAGCCATTGAACATGTATCATCATCCCTGGCAAAATTGATCCAGGCAATTTCTGATACCACCAGACAACAGTCTGTTGCGGCGATCAGTATTTCTGATTCAATGAATGTGGTACAGGAGATCACCACTCAGACTTCTGCCGGTACTAATGAAACTGCAGCTTCCATTGGTAATTTGGCGGAACTGGCAAACGATCTGAGGCAATCTGTTGCTGGTTTCACGTTGCCAAACAACTAATCGAACGATTGGCAGAAACGATTGCCAGGAAACAGGTGCTGATAAACAAGTGCTAATAAACAAAGTAACACTCTGATAGTTTTGGAGGAAATCCTGTATTAATGGCGGCGTTAAACGGTTCCTTACCATGCTTTGAGATGGATGATGTCCAGTTTGATACCTGGATAGCTTTGCTTGAAGAACGAACAGGTATGCATTTGCCCAAGGAACGGCGTTCGTTTCTTGAGACCAGCCTGGGTTTAAGGATGAAAGAAATAGGCATACAGGATTGCGCTGCTTACTATAAGCACCTGTTGTCAAAAAAAAATGGGCAAAAAGAATGGCTGACTCTGGTGGATCGTTTAACAATCGGAGGCTGCAATTAATCTTAGTTTGCACGGGATTCTCCTTGAATAG
>RCNG010001111.1_pt1 | contig 13126 bp, 13 predicted proteins | sample 2041371 | NCBI WGS metagenome assembly RCNG01 (sample SAMN09708227, study PRJNA481090) | Marine sediment metagenome, whole genome shotgun sequencing project. | biome: marine sediment; feature: ocean; material: sediment; isolation source: Sewage treatment plant 1 marine sediment (STP1) ... | reverse complement strand
AGGATACGGGCATCGGTCGTGTTCGCCAATGTCATATCTTACCTGATAGAGCCGTCTCGATAAGGCAAAAACGAGCAGCTTTTCCCTTGGCGCCCTAATTAATGGCGGCGATCTCTTCGAATCAGGTTCTGGCACGCACCAGTTTATTGGTGAAGCGTGAAGATGGCGTGAAGATTATCTATTGAAGCTGTTAAGACCGGGCAAGCTCATCTGTCGTGTCAGTGTTGTAGGGCTGGACCCGCTGGGGCTAACCTGGGCTGGTTATGCTGTGGGAAGGAGAGCATCGCGGCGCAAGACGAGGTCGCGCCATTGCCTGTCCAATGCCGAGGGAGCGCGGATTCCGACCTGTGAGGGGACCCGGCCGCGCGCCAGAAGCGGTGTTCCGATGTCGACTCCAGGCGGCGGAAGAGCGCCGGGAGGACCCCAATAGCCGGAGTTCCCCAGCAGCCACATTTCGATCGTCGATCGATCTGCGCCTACGGGCGCCAGGACGCTTTCGACGGCGCGCAACATCAACTTGGTGTAAGCGTCGCGGTCATAAGGCACCCGGCCTTCGAGCAATTCCCAGGCGCGGGCTTTCTCCGCGCCGGGAACCAGCAGGAAGTTCATGCGTTCGCCCGGGTGCAGCTCAATCCCGGTTGCGGCGAGTTGGTGCGCCACGCGCGCCGCAGCGGTGCGCACGGTGTACTCCTCGGGTCGGCGCGAGAGCCTGTGGGCGATCACCAACTGGTCGGTTTGGACCACGCCAGCTCGTAAGGAAAGCAGGCGCTGCCGGGCGAAGGCGATGGCTTTTGGCAGCGCGGCGCAGAAGCCGGCCGCATCGCGTTCCTGGGAGAGAATTTCCAGCATCCCGAGCTGGGTCTCTTTGATGTAACGGGGTGTGTCGCGGCGGCGAGCCTCGATCCCGCGCACCTTGAGTGAACCATCCTCGAAGGCGCCGAAATAGCGGTTGGCGACCGCCACGCGCGGTTCGGTCCGTGATGGCAGGAATGCTAACCAACGATAAACCCCCTCAAGACCGATATGCAGACCGGTCTCGGCATGGATATCATTAAGGAGAGTTTCGTAATCTGGCCTGCCGTTCGTCTCTGGCTTGTGGATCCAGAGTCCGTCGACATAGAGATGCAGTACGCGGAAGCCGCGCGCCTCGACGATTTCCTTTGTGCGCAGCAGCACCTCGCGACCGTAGGCGTTGACCGCCTCGTGGGCCTCAATGCGGCCAAAGCGGGCGTTCTTGTATCCCAGGTAGCCGAAACAGGTCACCAACAGCCACTTGTGAGCCGAGTAGCGGCGGCGATAGGCCTCGAGCCGCGGGTCGTCCTCGGGCAGTTCGCGGATCAGCGCCTTATAGCGGCTGCGCTTTTCGAGCAGCGGCTCGAGCGTCTCGGGCACCAGGCCCTGGCGATGGCGGCAGACGGACGTGCCCAACTCGGGGATAGGTTCGCCATCACAGCATTTTGCCCCCACTGTCTCGGGCGAGACATTGAAGTGCACCATGATGCTCGGATACATGGCGGTGAAGTCGAGTTCGGCGACGTGTTCGTGCAGCCCCGCGATGGGCGTGTAGACCAGTCCCCCTTTGTCGGCTGACAGCAGGTCCAGGCCGCTTTTGAGCGACTCGGGCTGCCGCTTTTGCCAGGGCACGAGTACGCCGCGCCGCAGCGCGGTGGCGACCTGCATGGCGCTGATGCCGGTGCCGGTGGAGACGCGGGCGACGGTCTGTGGTGGCAGGCCCGAGAGGCGAGCGATCTCGAGGATTCCGTCGACCCCGTAATCGTTGGCCAGGAAAGCGTTTTGGCGGTCGAGGTGCCAGCGGCCGAAGAGTAGGTGCTGTTCGTTGCGGAACACTACCCGGCCGTAAGATGAGTAAGAGGATGCCGATTTGCGCAGTACACTCTCCCCGCGATCGCGGTTGAGCGGCAGAGGAATGCCGTAGCGGCGAGACAGCTCGAGCAGGCGGGGGAGAATGTAATTGTCGCCGTAGGTGCTGATCAGAACATCGGGGTCGTAGTGTTCAAGTAGGTGGCGTATGCCGAGCACCAGGCGGCGGCTGTGCGCCCGCGGAAAATGGAAGGTGTTCCCTTCGGTTTCAACAAGTAAATCGCCGCGGTAACCCCGCCCGGGATTCTGCATCTCGCCCGAAAGGCGCAAGTTCATTGTGCGCAGCGGCGGAAGCGGATAATCGATCTCCCAGGGCGAGTCGAGCGCTTCGATGCGCTGAATGCGGCGCCTATCGTTATCGATGGAGCAGTAGGCGAGCGGGAAAATTCCGCGCTGCAGGACGTACCGCTGCGGGAGTGAGATGTCGGCGTCGTAGTAGGTCAGGTTCGGGCGGAAGTCGGCCACCTGGCGGAATAGGCGCGGGAGCAGGTCGGGGATGCGGACGCCGACCTCGAGCACCTCGATGTGGCGATCGAGGAAAAGGTCGATGCGTTCAGTGCGGCGCAGCGTGACGGGTGCGCCGCGATTGCGCAGCATCTGGCACACTGAGCGTAGTTCCTGGCGCGGCCCGTGGGCGTAGAAGGTTGGAGTGAATGTGTCGTGCAGGTGGTGGCTCTGACCGTCGGGGTCGATCACCCAAACCGTCATCCCGTCACCGGAAGGGTAGACGTCGAACAACCAGCCGAAGAGGGTGTTCACCCCTCTTGTTCGCTTTCTCTGTCGCCATCATCGAGCAGTTGTGCGCCATCGGCGGAGGGAATGTCGCGCAGTGTCGATTGGAGGATATCGATCTCCTGCTGCAGGTGTAGCACCTGCTTGTGCTGCTCGACGAGCATTGCCAGAAGCATGACTTCGAAAGGTAGAAGATGGGATGCGTAGGCTGCGGCTGCCAGATGTTGGCGCGAAGAGCCGAGTAGGTCGTCGAGGGCGCGCTGGTCCTCCCGACGCAGGGCGCGGCGGAAACGGGCCAGCGATTGCTGCTCCTGGAGAAAAGCCTGGGTGATGGATGGCAGGGTTCGTCCCATAGTCGCCTCGGGTGCTTCTGATTTTCGATACCTTCTCTAAAACAACTTCAATTGCTCTCGACCAGGGTCCTCGGGGGATCGCAGCAACCAGGCGGCATCGGCGGAGATCTGGAGACGGTCGAGTAGAGTCCAACGTTCTTTGACAAGGACGCGCGGCTCGCGAGCCCCGACGATCACCGGCCCGTCAGAAGCCAGCCGCTTTAGATGTGCGATTGTATTGGTCAGCAACCGCTCAGTGTCGCTCAGGGACACACTCTCGTCGTAGAAAGTGGTAAGCATGTCGAGTACAAATAACACGGATGGGCCGGGCGCTCCAGCATCCGGGTTGGGGGTATTGTCTCTTTCCTGCGGCCCCGGCCCGGTTTTAACCAACTCCGCCAACTGGAAACAGGTGAAGGCGCGTGAAAGACGGATGCGCTCTAGCGTGGCGTGCGGGTCGGAGCTTAGACGCCGTGCCAGACGGGCGACGAAATAGCCGTCGAAGCGGTTGCCACCGTCGAAAACACACACTTGATGGCCGCGGGCGGCCAGGACCGTGAGGTAGGCCAGGAGGGCACGTGTGGGCGTGTGCGCTCCCCAAAACAGGGAAAGACGCGGCTGGAGCAGCGCCTCCAGCATGACCGGATCGGCGGCGGGGAGAGGTAGGTCAGAATAAGGAAGAGATACCAGTTCTCGCTGCATTGCTGTGCCTTTCTTCAGGGTAGGTGCCCCCGGATACACTGAAAAAAGAGCGTCCGGGCGCAAGACAGTGCACATATTCGCTGCCGTTCGCATAAGCCCTGCGTGAGTGGAGCGCACTGGCGCAGACGGGGAAGGGCAGAAGGCCCCATAGAACAAACGTGCTAATAGTGTATCGCTGTTGGTAGGGAGGGCAATCCCGCCTGTGGTGGAGCCGCGCGGGGGATATCTCCGTCACCCGCGCGGGGGGTGTGGGCGGTAAAACTTATCGTGAAAATCTATAAACTGGGCGCTAAAAGGTTGGGCGGGTCCAGGGCGTTGTAGACTGGAGGAGTTCCTGTAGACGTGGGTGGTCGGCGTAGTAGCCATGATATTGAGCCGGGATCAGGGCGGCTATGTGGCACATGATTTCATCGGTGTTCTGGCGCAAGTCGGAGGAGCGATTTTCTGGATCGAGCGCAGGTAGTGTGAAAGGTTTGCCGATGTGCATGGTGAGCAGCGGGCGTCGCAGCTGCCGCCAGGATTGGAGGACTTGCTCGGTGCCGGTGAGGCCGATGGGGACGATGGGAACAGAGGCTTCATCAGCCAGGAAAGCTACCCCGGTCTTGCCGCGTGCAAGCGAGCCTGTTTTACTCCGCGTCCCTTCCGGAGCCATAGCAAAAATGCCGCCATGTGTAAGCCAATGAACGGCAGCGGCGATAGCGGTGCGGTCCACCTGGCCGCGCTGGATGAAGATGCCGCCGGCCATGTACAGGATCGGCCCAAATATGGGGTGCCATTGGTACTTCTCGGCAGCCCAGCCGGATACCTTCTCGCCTCCGAGCAGCCCGTAGGAAAAGGGGGCATCGAAATAACTCAGGTGATTGATCACCATGATGTAGGGGCCGTCGGGGGGGAGATTTTCGAGTCCCTTGACCTCTCGATGAGAAAGTAAGGCGGAAAACAAGTTAAATCCCCAACGCAGGAGGTTGGAAAACATGCCAGTGGCTCTCCAAGATTTGAGTTGATGCAGATTGTAGATGGTTTTTTGGAGTGCTACAATCATAAATATCCGGGACGAGAGGCGAACATGATCAAGGTTGAACGCATTGACACGGAGTCGAAAGCAGAAGTAAACCGCTTCATTGGCCTGCCGTTTCGTCTCTATGAGGGACATCCGCTATGGGTCCCGCCCATCATTATGGATATCAAAACCAGAATGAACCGGGAGAAGCATCCTTTCCATGAGCACTCAGAAACAGATTTTTTTATGGCAGAGATGGACGGTGAGGATGTCGGGCGGATCGCCGTTATTGAGAATAAACCCTACAACCAATATCACGATAAGCGGCAAGCCCAGTTTTATTTCTTTGAGTGCGTCGAGAATTTTGAAGTTGCCCGCGCGCTCTTCGACCGGGCTTTTGAGTGGGCGAAGGAGAGAGGGTTGAACCAGGTTGTAGGGCCAAAGGGATTTGGACCTCTAGATGGCTACGGGCTCTTGGTCGAGGGGTACGAATTCCGCCCGGCGATGACGATGATGAACTACAACCCGCCGTATTATCCAGAGTTTGCTGAAAAATTAGGTTTCCGCAAAGAAGTGGATTTCGTTTCCTGCTACCTGAGCGCGGAGAAGTTCCGTTTACCCGAGCGCGTCCACCGCATAGCGGAGCGCGCAGCAAAACGCAGTGGGCTCACTGTGAAGCGCTTTAAGAATAAGCGTGAGCTTTTCAAGTGGGCCTCGCGTATCGGGAAGACCTATAACGATACGTTCATCAACAATTGGGAGTACTATCCACTCTCGCAGCGGGAGATTGATTACGTCGTCAGCGAGATTTTAACGATTGCCGACCCGCGCTTGATTAAAATTATTCTCCATGGAGAGGATGTGATTGGTTTCTTGTTTGGGTTTGCCGACGTATCTGCGGCTATTCAGCGGAGTAAAGGGCGGCTATTTCCGTTTGGCATCCTCGACATCCTGATCGACATGAAACGCACGAAGTGGGTGTCGCTGAACGGCGCCGGGGTCCTCCCCGAATTTCAGGGGCGCGGCGGCAATGCCCTCCTGTACTCCGAAATGGAGAAAACCATCCACGAGTTCGGCTTTAAGCACGCAGATCTCACCCAGGTAGCTGAGTCAGCAGTGCAAATGAGGCATGATTTGGAAAACGTAGGCGGTGAGGCCTACAAGAACCATCGGGTGTTTATCCGGGAGATATAGCGAAATAAGATATACAGACCGAGGGGTACTATTAATAGCAGCAATGGGATACAGTGCGACCCATCACGGGTCGCACTGCTTTTTAGAGCGTTAACTTCCGGGGTGAATGTTCTAGCGAAACGCGTCCGCTAATCCCGCTACCCCCAGACCAAGCATCCCCAGGATGAGAGTAGTGAAGAAGGCAACCGCCATTATGGCAGCCCACCCCAGGAGGACAGTCACGATCGTCTGCGTCCAATCCAGGTCGAGCGCCTCTTTGGCGGCGATGAACCAGGAGAAGAGCCCGGCGATCGCGGCGGCAAGGCTTATGGGAGCGGTGACGCAAGTGAGCGCTGGCGAAAACGCCCCGACGATACCGAGTACGCCGACCGCCTGCCACACATAAGCAAGACCTAACGTGCGGACGAGTTCATCAAACGTGACTTCGGCTTTAAAGACGGTCTGGCCCACCCAGGCGATAATCGCCGTGCCGACGGCGAAGCCGATGATCCCAACAACGGCGCCGACCAGCACACCGACAATCCCGGCAACCGGCTGATCGAATCCCCCTGCGCCGAATGTTGAACCGAGCGAACCAAGGAATGCAGTAGCAGCGACGATAACCCAGGCGGTTGTCGTGAACGATGTGTCGTGCTCGACCTCACTATATACTTCTTTGTTGAACATAAAGGCTTTCGTGATGCGATCGATGAGCATGATAAAGAAACTCCTTTCAAGAATTGAGATAGTATCTCATCAGCGGCGATGGCTCCTTGCTAATAAAACCCTCTTCGGCACGTTTCGATACGATTTGCAGCAAGAAAGTATGGGGCAGCGATGGTTATGCAGTCGTATAACGACGACTTTCTCGGCGGAAGCTGCGTGTGCGGGTAGGAGTCCGAGGCGACGGCGGCTGACGCCCCGCGAGCTTCGCAGGAACACCAGCGTGAAGCCGCTTTATGTTGTGTCGTCCTGCCACCAGCGTATGCCCAGGTCGAGCAGAAGCAGGCGCAGGTCGGACTTGCTGCGCAAGCCGAATTTTAAGAGCACGTTGTGTATGTGCGACTTGACGGTCTCGGAGGAGATCACCAGTGTGTCAGCGATCTGGTGGTTGGTTTGCCCGCGGGCAGCAAGCCATGTCACCTCCTGCTCGCGCGGGGTGAGCGAGGCCAGGGCGTGCTCTGCGTGGACCCGCAGCGTCTCCTGCTCCAGCCCGCGCTCCAGGATGTCGTTAACCAACATCTCCGGCGAGCGGGCGCGGGCGCGCGCGGCGCGGCGCAGGCGGGTAGAAAGCTCAGCGCTAACCTCGACTGTCCAACGATGAGAAGAAAGGACGGCGTTTTTTGGAGGCTGTTTGACGGGTTGGCGAAGGTATCCGAAAAAACCACCTTGGCGGGGTGGTGCTGGGGCTTGTTCCTCGCAGTTGCGTTCCCGACGGGAAAATCGGGACCTACGTTCGAACCACACGATCGACTCCCTGGCGCTGTAGAATGGGCGGCGGGGACGCCGCTGGTAATTCGATTATATAGAACAAACGTTCTATTGTCAAACAGAAGGCCGTGTAGACCCCTCCGGTATTCCCTGTTAGACTCGGCGCGAGATTGTAGCGTGGAGTGAAGAATCGCTCAGACAGAGCGATGATTTTCGCCGGTTGTACGATCTTGAGGTACAGCGATGGATCATAATTTTCCTGCAAACAGCAACCAGCGGATGGTTTTTCACGGCCAGCCATGGCCTTATACCCGCGTGGTGGCGGCGTTGGTTCTCTTCCCAGCGGTGCCGATGCTGCTGCTTTCCATCGCTACCCTGGCATTGTTTTACTTAGCTCCTGGGCGCTTCGGGAGCTTGATCGCGCGTCTCCCCGGGGAATCGTTCATCCGTACGGCGCTTGTCTTCGCACCGGCGACGCTGTTTGCTATTGTGGTCCTGGCTATCCTCTACGCTGTGGAGAAACCGCGCGCCGGGATCGAAACTCAGCCCGTAAAGATCCAGCCTCGAAAGCGCAGCCTGCCAGTCGCAAGGATGGCGGGGATGTTGATGCTGATCGTCGCCCTCCCCGCGTTTATGTTTTCACTCTCTGTATGGGCGCTGTCCTTCGTCTCACCTTCCCGTTTTGATCGTCTGATCGAGCCGTTTCCGGGCGAGACATATTTGCGCGCAGCTACACCGTTCCTGCCCTGGATGTTCTTTGCACTCGCGCTCATCGCAGTGCTGCTTTTAGTCTCTTTAGGAAGTGGAAAAGAGGACGTAGAACGCGACAAGGTCGAGGATGCTGAGGCGCGCCTCGCGCATGGGGTACAAGAACCCAAGCGCTTGATCGACTATGCGGTCAGCGTTGTGCTGTTCACGGCAATTCCCGCGTTGCTGGGATCTCTGGCGGCATTGGCGTTTTTTTACGTTCAACCGGAACGGTTCGCTCGTGTGATCAGCCGTCTTCCGCTGGAAAGCCTGGTGCGGGCAGGCCTGCTTTTCGTCCCTCCGAACTCTTTTATCGTGGTTGTTCTGGCTGCGATCTTTCTCCTGCGTCCCCGCTTCATGGCAACCCCACGCTCACAGGGCGTGGTTGACGACGGTATTGTTGAGAAATCCCCCTTGCGTTCGACATTGGCTATATGGGTGTTAAGTGCGGGGTTGAGCCTTTCAGCAGCGCTGGGCATGGGTTTGCTGGCTGTGATAGCGTACCTACTCTTTCGTTAGCGGAGATCTTGATGATCGAATTTATTTCATCGTATCCGTTCGTGCTCGCACTCCTCGCCGCCGCCCTGGCTGAGTTCAGTGCCATCCTCGTTCGACGGACGGCGCCCATGGTCGGGAAATGGCTCTGGGGGCTGGCCGGGATTCTCTCGGCCCTGTCCGCAGCCGGCCTCGTTTGGTCATTTATCTGGGTGGTAGCTGTGCAGCCTCCCCAACATCAGACTCCAGCGGTAGTTTTCCAGGCGATCGGCATATTGATTGTGGTGCCCGGAGGGATTCTTCTGATTTGGTCGCTGATATCGTTAGCGCGACAAACCTTCTATGCCTGGCCCGGGGCGCGGTTAGTTACGAAAAGCCCGTACGACTACCTGCGCCGTCCGATGGGGGCAGGGATTGGATTGATCGCCCTTGGACTCGCAATTCTCACGAGCAGCCAGGCGAGCTGGGTATGGCTGCTGACCTGGGCAATCCTCTCGCCGCTGCTCTTCGAACTCGAAGAGTGGGAATTGAAGATGCGATTGCCCGGGGCAGAGGATTATTTTAGCCGGACCCCTCGCTACTTGCCCCGATTCTGGATTGGGCTTCGCAAGTAGGCACTCAAGACCTCCAACATTACTCCAGATCTTTTTGTTACAGGCGTTTGTGTAAGTACTTGAACACACCCCGGCTGCAGCCCCCCCCCATGTTTTCTTGAGAAAAGTCCCTAGCCTTTTCGGGTTTTCCAACAACGACAGATCCCGCACTCCACACTTATAGACGACTCTCCGGAGGTATCTATGAGTGAGAGAGTTCCCCTGGCCGCGTATTCATCAGATCTTCATATAAAAGTCACCGCATATTTGAATGCTCAGGATATAAATTAAGCATCAAAAAGTCATGAAAATAAAATGACCAAAAATAATAAGGAAGGGTTATTGTGAAGAAGTTAAAAGGTTTACATACTGGTTTGTTTTTGATCGGATTGCTTGCCGTCGCGTTGGCTGCGTGCAGCACTTCGACTCCTGAAGTTCCTGCAACCGTAGATGTTCCCACTGTGGTGGAAGACATACCTATTGTTGATGAAGATAACAATACGTATGTCGATCCGACCGCGCTGGACCACGCATTCAGCGGGGTCGCAACTACAGATCTGAGCGAGGCTGAGGCGGAAGGTCTTAGCTTCATGCGCGAGGAAGAAAAATTGGCCAGGGATGTCTATCTGATGCTCTATGAACAATGGGGCATCCGCATTTTCCAGAATATTGCTAAAGCCGAAGAAACGCACATGAGTGCCGTAGCAGGATTGTTGGAGCGTTATGGTATTCCGGATCCAGCGGCGGATACGGCCGTGGGTGTGTTTACCAACCCTGAGCTGCAGGCACTGTATGACCAGTTGATGGAAGAGGGAAGCCAGTCGTTGGCTGACGCACTCCGTGTCGGTGCCCTGGTGGAAGAGGTAGATATCATCGATCTGGAGGACTATATCGACCAGACCGACAATGATGATATGCTCCTGGTTTACCAGAATCTACTAAAGGGCTCTTACAATCATCTGCGCGCCTTTACCTCCACACTGGAAAAGCAAACGGGAGAGATTTACCAGCTTCAGCTTTTAGAATCGGAAGTGTAGATTGGATCGCAGCTGCAGGCATTGAGCTTGTAGATTATCAATATGTAGACCGTGACGTTGGCATGCAGGTGTCCGGATGAATGGTTCCGGCGAGCATGACGGACATCACGGTCTGTTTTATTCCTCAGGGGACGGGCTCCAAGCGGAGAATTGCCCCATTGTGATCAACAAGATACACCCGACCTGCGTGGTCCTCCCCGAACGAACTGATTGTCCCTGCGACTTTGAGGAGCGGCGTGCTCAGCCACGAATCACGCTCATCACGGATTAAACCCCAGACCCGCCCGCTGCAATAATCTCCGTACAGGTACACCCCTTGCCAGGTTAGAAGGCGTGGGTCGCGAACCACCACCCCGCCGGTAACCGAGCAGCCCAGGCTGTGGTCGTATTCGGCGATCGGATCGACAAGAGCCTCCGCGTCCCCGCCGCTGTAATCGTGTGCACCCTCACGCAGATTCCAACCGTAGTTTATCGCGCCGGTCGAGTCCGCAGGTAGAAAATTGATCTCCTCCCATTGGCTCTGACCGACATCGCCGATGAAGAAATCTCCGGTCGTTCGGTCGAATGCAATCCGCCATGGGTTCCGCAGACCGTAGAGCCAGATCTCAGGCTGCCCGCCGCTATCTACAAAGGGGTTGTCCTGTGGAATAGCATAGGGAGCACCTGTATCTACGTCTATCCGTAGCATTTTTCCCAGTAGTGTATCCAAACGTTGGCCATTGCCGTGCGGGTCCCCCCCAGAGCCCCCGTCGCCCGTTGCGATATAAAGATATCCATCCGGCCCGAAAGCCAGCGCCCCGCCATTGTGATTGGCATAGGGCTGATCGATTCGCAGCAGCACCCTCTCACTCTCGCTATTTCCCACATTGTGGTTCGCGCCGGCGTGAAATTCGGCGATAATGGTTCCACCGTTGACGCCGTTGTAATTCACGAAGAAGCGCCCGTTTTCGTTGAAGGCCGGGTGGAAGGCCAGTCCCAGTAAGCCCTGCTCGTTCGCGCGGTCGTTCACCCGATCGCGGATGTCCAGGAATACTTGCGGTTTGTCCTGGTCCCAATCGACCGCCCAGATAAAACCTCGTTGCTCGACAATGAAGACACGATCATCACCAGCGTTCGTCAGGGCGAGCGGGCGAGCGAATCCTGAGAGCACTTCCTTCCAGGCGGCCGACGCGGGGTTGGGCAGGGCGATGTTGCCCTCAGTCGTGGTTTCTGTAGGCTGCGCCGCCCTAGTGAAGGTGGGCGAAAGTGTCGGTGAGGGGGGCGCGGCTGTGGGTGGCAGGCGCGCGCAGCCCGTGAGCAGTACGAATCCGAATAGCAGCACGAATCGATGCATAGGGAGTAACCTCCGACGAGATGTAGCGTAGAATTGTACCCTGACGAAATTGGTGTATATCTGGGTTGGAGAATAAGCGGGGCCGAAGAGCGTTGCCGACGGATCGCGGCGAAATCTATCAGGATGGAAATAGAGGTGAGGTTATGCAAGATCTATTTGCAGGCAAACCATACGGTAAGGAAGCGCTATTCGCCGCCCGGGTGGTGAGTATAGCGGCGAAGCTCTGCCGCGAGATTCAGAGTGAGATGGTCACCCAGGCGTTGGAGAAATCGGATCGATCACCGGTGACGGTGGCAGACTTCGCCAGCCAAGCCGTGGTCGCCAAATTATTAATGGATACCTTTCCGCAGGATCCTTTGATTGCGGAGGAGGCCAGCCAAACATTGCGAGCGGTAGAAGGAGCAAAGACGCTTAAGGCTGTTACGGCGTATGTTGCTCGCATTCATGAGGGAGCGGAACCGGAAGATGTCTGTCACTGGATCGATCATGGAGACGGGAAGACGGCGGATCGGTTCTGGACCCTTGATCCTATCGACGGCACGAAGGGTTTTTTGCGCGGCGATCAATATGTGACTGCGTTGGCGTTGCTCGAGGCGGGGCAGATTGCCATCGGCGCGCTGGGCTGCCCGAACCTGAATCGCCAGCTTGAGCCCGAGATCGGAGGCGAGGGGGTGGTCGTCGTCGCGATTCGGGGGCATGGCTGCTGGGCGTTCTCGATGGAGGGGAAGCCTTTAGGGAAACTCTCGGTTTCTACGATAACTGACCCGGGGCAGGCGCGAGTGCTGCGCTCCTTTGAGTCTGCCCATACCGACTCAGGGAAACTAGAACAGATCACAGAGCATCTGGGCACAGTGCATCCGCCAGTGCTCATGGATAGTCAGGCGAAGTATGCGCTCATGGCTGCGGGCAAAGGTGATCTCCTCTTCCGCCTGCTCTCTCCAGCGCAGCCGGGGTATGTGGAGAAGATATGGGACCAAGCTGCAGGCTCGATCGTCGTCGAGGAGGCAGGCGGGAAAGTTACAGACCTGCGCGGAAGACCGCTCGATTTCACCCGCGGCCGCGGACTGACTGAAAACATTGGCGTACTCGCTTCGAATAGGCACCTGCATGACAACGCCCTGGAGATTGTGCGTTCCATCGGCGCAGACCGACGACTGGAGGGTGTGTGAGAAAAGGACGTTATCTAGACGTTCTTGCCCTGCTGCTCGCCCTGAGCGGATTGATGATCACCGCTTGGGTATCTGATGATGTATTTGAACGCATCCCCCATGTCGAGGACGAGTTCGCCTACCTATGGCAGGCGGAGGTGATGGCGGAGGGGCTGATCTCGCAACCCTCGCCGGAAACCCCCAGGGCTTTTCCCGTTCCATTTGTTGTGGATTATGACGGGCAGCGTTTTGCAAAATACCCGCCGGGTTGGCCGGCGGCTCTGTCGATCGGGGCACGGGTCAAAGTTCCCTGGCTTGTGAATTCGCTGTTGGCGGGTTTTTCTCTTTGGTTGATCTACCGGTTAGGGACGAAGATTCTAGGGTGAGGAGTGGGGCTGCTGGCGGAACTCCTGGCGCTGAGCTCCCCGATGTTCCTCATGCTCTCCGGTTCTTTTTTATCGCACACACTGAGCCTGTTTCTGGCGCTTGTTTTTCAATTGGCATGGCTGGATAGCTTTCCGC
>RCNG010001110.1_pt1 | contig 13128 bp, 10 predicted proteins | sample 2041371 | NCBI WGS metagenome assembly RCNG01 (sample SAMN09708227, study PRJNA481090) | Marine sediment metagenome, whole genome shotgun sequencing project. | biome: marine sediment; feature: ocean; material: sediment; isolation source: Sewage treatment plant 1 marine sediment (STP1) ... | reverse complement strand
AGCATTTCCTGGCCGTAGCGACCCACGAGATCCGTACCCCCCTGAGCATCATCATGGGCTACAATCGCTTCCTTTTTCAGGAGAAGCCGGGAGAACTGAATTCGGAGCAGAAGAGGATTCTCGACGAATCGGTCCAGAGTTGTGAAAGGCTTCTCAACATCGTGAACGAAATGCTCGATTTCAGCCGGATCGAGTCCGGAAACTTGAAGCTCCAGAACCAGCAGAGCGATGTCCTTGGGCTCTTGAGGCGCGTCTATCGACAGATGAAGCTGATCTCGGATCGCGAACAGATCGACTTGGCCCTCAACCTGCCCGAGGCACCGGTCCTGCTCATCCATGATCCGGATCGAATCGAACAGGTGCTCGTGAACCTGATCAGCAATGCCATCAAGTTTACCCCCGCCGGAGGCGTCATTACCCTGTCGGCACGGGAGAGGGCGCAGAACGGAAGCGGATTTTTCGAGGTTTCCATCTCCGACACCGGCGTTGGCCTGTCCGGCTCGATGAAGGACAAGATCTTCAAGGAGTACCAGCCGTTTCTGTCCAAGGAACCCGGTCCCTCGCATCAGAAGGGTGTGGGGCTAGGGCTGGCCATCTCCAAGAAGATCGTTGAGGCCCACGGCGGCCGGATCTGGGCGGAAGGTGAGACGGGGCAGGGTGCGACGTTCCGGTTTACGCTTCCCTTTCCGTTGCGAGAACATGCGAGGGGCGAGAGGAATCTGTCGGTATGAAGCGAGACCACCTCGTGGTGATCGACGATGACAAGAGCTTTCGGAGCTACCTGACGACCCTGCTCGAAGCGATCGGTCATCGTGTGACCTGCTTTGCATCCGGGGAGGAAGCGGTCGAGGCCCTTGAAAAGGGGCTTGCCCCTTCCATGATCATCCTCGACATCATCATGGAGGGATTGAGCGGCATCGAGGTGTTGAAGAAGGTCCGACGGATTCAGGAGGACCTGCCGATCATCATGCTCACCGGCGTGGACCAGACCCAGACCATCGTCGAGGCGATGCGGTTCGGGGCGAGCGACTATCTCGTCAAGCCTTTTGAGACCGAAGAGCTCGAGATCGCCATTCGAAACGTTTTCGAGAAGGCCGATCTGGTCGACGAAATCAAACGCTTGCGTGCGCTCCTCCACAGGGAAGACCAGGAGACGGCCGTCTTCCACAGCCCGAAGATGCTGGAGATCGTCGAGATTGTCCGCCAGGTGGCCGAAACGGATGTGACCGTCCTCGTCCACGGGGAGAGTGGGGTGGGAAAAGAGGTGGTGGCCAAGAGGGTTCACCAGCTGTCCCCCCGGGCGGAGGGCCCCTTTGTGAAGGTGAATTGTGCGGCCCTTCCCAACGATCTTCTCGAGAGCGAACTGTTCGGCTACGAGAAAGGTGCGTTTACCGGAGCGACAAAGTCCAAGCCCGGCAAGTTCGAGTTGGCCCAGAGGGGGACCATCTTCCTGGACGAGATCGGTGAGATGAGCATGCCGACCCAGGCGAAGCTCCTCCAGGTGCTCCAGGACGGTGAATTTGCCCGCCTGGGGGGGCAACGGAACACCCGGGTTGACGTTCGGGTGCTGGTGGCTACGAACAAGGACCTCGAGACCATGGTGGGCGAGCAGCAGTTCCGGGAGGACCTGTACTACCGCCTCAACGTGATCAGCCTCCACGTTCCCCCCCTGCGTGAACGGAAGGAGGAGATTCCTATCCTCACAGACCTCTTTACGAAGAAGTTCTCTCGCCAGTTCAACAAGAAAGTGTCCCGCCTGCCCGAGGTGCTCGTGGACGCCTTCCTGCGTCACGATTGGCCGGGCAACGTCCGGGAACTGGAAAACATGATCAAGAGGTACGTGGTCCTCCGGGACGAGAAGATCATCCTGAACGAGTTGGCTGACGGGTCCAGCCTGCCGATGGAACAGGAATTCGATATGGACCTCTCCGGGCTGGTCGAGGATGGGAAGTCGGTCTCCCTGAAGGCGATTGACAAGAAAGTCGCCCGGTTGGCGGAAGGGGTGTTGATATCCAGGGTGCTCCAACACACGAGGGGCAACAAGCGGAAGGCTGCGGAGATTCTTCAGATAAGCTACAAAGCACTGCTGTACAAGATCAAGGACTGCCAGCTGTGAGACAAGATTCTGGTGCGCGATCCGGCGCTTTGGTCGATGAGGGGACGAAGAACAGCCGGATTCTGATCGCCGACGGAGACAACAGCCTGCTCGTCTACATGCGCGAGCTCCTGGCCCGGTTCGGCTACGAGGTCTTCTGCTCGGACACCGGGGAGAAGGCGATTCATCTGCTCCGAACGGTTCGTCCGGCCATCGTCTTCCTGGATCTTCATCTGCCGGGCAAGGACGGGCTGGAGACGCTTCAACAAATGAAACGGCTCCGTGCGGACACCTACATTGTGATGATGAGCGGCGACGGCCTCGCGAAGGCCGTCGTGACCACGATGAAGATGGGTGCCATGGACTTCCTGCACAAACCGTTCGACCAGGAGGAGCTGCTTGCCACGGTGGGAAAGCAGATGGATCGACGGGATCTGGTCGATGAGGCGAAGTTCTTGAGAGAGGAGATCAAACGAAAAGCGGAATTCAACCGGCTCTTCCAGAACAGTGAGAAGATGCAGGAGATCCAGGCTGTCGTGGAGCAGGTGGCCGACACGGACATCACCCTGTTGATCCAGGGAGAAAGCGGTACCGGAAAGGAACTGGTTGCCCGTGCCATCTACACTCTTTCGGCCAGGCGGGACAGGCCCTTCCTGAAGGTCAACTGTGCGGCCCTTCCGGAGCCGTTGCTCGAGAGCGAGATGTTCGGGTACGAGAAAGGGGCCTTTACCGACGCTTCGAGCCGCAAGCCGGGGAAGTTCGAACTGGCCGACGGCGGCACCATCTTCCTCGACGAAATCAGTGAGATGATGCCTTCCCTCCAGGCGAAGCTGCTCCAGGTCTTGCAGGACAAGCAATTCACCCATCTGGGTGGAAAGCAGGACATTCGGGTGGATGTCCGGATCATCGCAGCGACCAACCAGAACCTCTCGGAAAGTGTTGCCCAGGGGAGGTTCCGCGAAGATCTCTATTACCGTCTCAACGTCGTGAACATTCACGTGGCGCCTCTTCGGGAGAGAAAAGAAGAGATACCGGTGCTGGTCGAGTATTTCACCAAGAAATACACCCGGGAGTTCAAGCGGAAGGCCCCGCAGATGTCTACGGAACTGCTCGATGCCTTTCAGCGTTATCACTGGCCCGGGAATGTCCGAGAACTCGAAAACTGCATGAAGAAGATCGTGATTCTCGACACCGACAAGGCGGTGTGCCAGGAATTGCAGAAGAAGTGCGACGGGAAGAATGCGGAACTCCTGGGGCAGAAGCCCGGCCTGGACGAGTTGATCAAGCAGAACCTGGACCGGTACTCCCTGAAGGCCTTCAGCAAAGAGGCGATCCGCCGGGCCGAACGCGAGGTGATCGGAGCGGTGCTCCAGCAGACCTGCTGGAACCGGAAGGAGGCTGCAGAAAGGTTGCAAATCAGTTACAAGGCCCTCCTGTACAAGATCAAAGAGACCGGTCTGGAAAGATAACGCTCTCCTATGTACTTTCTTCCGCCCCGATTCAAGTAATCCCCGAGAAAATCCGAAAAAGCATAAGAAGTGGGTAGACCCCGTTTCTCTGCGGACGAAACGCCTTCGGTGGCTGCTCGGAGCCACACAAAACACCATCGAGGAAGCGAACCGGAATGACTACCTTAAAGATTCTGTTCATGCACCTAGCGGGCCCCCTCGGCCAAGGCATTCAGGAGTTCTTGGAGAGCCAGGGACACACGGTGAATTGGGTACTCGACGAGGAGGGGTGCCGACAGTGGCTGGACCAGGAGATTTTCGACGGCGTGATTCTGGAGGTGAAGCCGGAGGGGGATCAGACGGTCGAGTTGGTCCGACATGCGAAGAAGGCCCATTCCTTCGGGATCGTGATGTGCCTGGTCCATCCGGAACAGCTCTCGATCGCGTTGGAAGCCATGGAACAGGGGGCGGACGGCTACGTCAAGCAGGCCTTTGAACACAAAGAGCTGCAGATCGCCCTCCAGCGCCTCCAGGAGTACAGGAGCCTGGTGGGTGCGAACTTCTATCTCCGAAGGACGCAAGACCTCATCTATCGATTCGACGACATCATCGGTGACAGCCCGGCCTTGAAGAAGGTGCTCTCGATCGTGAAGAAGGTGGCCCACAGCAATGCCTCCATCCTGATCGAGGGGGAAACCGGTACCGGCAAGGAACTGATTGCGGGTGCGGTCCATTACAACAGCGGTCGCAGCGAGAAGCCCTTTATCAAGGTCAATTGTGCAGCCCTCCAGGATACCCTGCTCGAGAGCGAGTTGTTCGGGCACGAGAAGGGGGCCTTCACCGGGGCGGACAAACAGCGAATCGGGCGATTCGAACAGGCCAACTTCGGAACGATCTTCCTGGACGAGATTGGGGACATGAGCCCGAGTACACAGGCCAAGGTCCTCCGGGTCCTGCAGGAGCAGGAATTCGAGAGGGTAGGAGGCACGAAGACGATCAAGGTAGATGTTCGTTTGATCAGCGCTTCCAACAAGGATCTGAGGGAAGAAATCGCGGCCAAGTGTTTTCGGGACGATCTCTACTACCGGTTGAATGTCGTAAACCTCTGCATCCCTCCCTTGCGGGAGCGCAGGGAGGACATCCTGCCCCTGGGCAGCTATTTCCTCCGCCGCTTTTCGGGAGAGATGAGCAAGAAGGTCGTCGGTTTCACACCGGAGGCGGAGTCCATGCTGAGGGACTATACGTGGCCCGGCAATATTCGTGAACTTCGCAACAGTCTCGAAAGGGCGGTCCTGCTCAGTGAAAAGGAGTGGATCCGGCCGGACGATCTCTCCTTGCACGGGGCGGACGGCATGGATCCCTTGAATGATGTCGACACGATCCACATGCCGGAAGGCGGAATCCCCCTGGTCGTGATGGAAAAGAAGCTTATCCTCGAGGCCCTCGAACGAGCCAACTGGGTCCAGAAAGAGGCTGCCCAGTTCCTGGGCGTGTCGAGGCGGGTGATGCACTACAAGATCCAGAAATTTGGCATTCGGAACCCGAACTGGGTGAAGAACAAGTAACGAACAAGTACGTCCGGGGCGGGACAAAAACGGACACATGAGTACGAAATACCCCCGTCTCGATGTCCGGATAAGTAAATGTAATACATTAGGAAGTAGTCATAACAATCTATTATTGAAATGTATTAATATACTTAACAAGCGTGAGTCGCAGTGCTCGATTCTTTGGCAAAAAACTTGCAGACCCCGAAAACGAACCGAACGGACTCATGGGGCGTCCTGGTTTGCGCGAGCCCGAAGGAGTGGAAGCAATGAGTCTTGAATCGTTACGTCTGTGGAGCCTGCTGAGGAAATGCTCTGTGTTCTGCGCGATGTTCCTCGTGGCGACCCTGACCCTCGAAATTCGGACCTACCTTGCTGCGTCTGCGACACGGGATGCTGCCCTGGTCTGGTCCCAGCCCCCGGAACAGGACGTGGCAGGGTACAATGTCTATTACGGACCCGTTTCTCGCTACGAGAATTCGTTCGATGAGTACCTGTACGAAGAAAACCTGCGGCCGGGAGATTACGAAGAGAAAGAACCGAAGGTTCACTACGTTCTAGCCAACATCGATGAGAACCTTTCGTACTGGGTGGCGATCACCGCCTATGATCACGACGGCAACGAGAGTGTTTATTCAAACGAGAAGAAGGTCGGCACCCCCTCCCACGTTACGACCACGACCGCCAGCTCCGGTGGATGTCAGACGGCTCCGGTGTCCGTGAACTCGAAGGTGGACAGCCGTGCGGCGGTGACCGGCTGGATTTTCTTCTGCCTCGTCGTTCCCGCATGGATTCTTCGGCTTCGGAAGAAGCTGCCTCGTACCGACGCTGTTTGCTGACAGCGACCCCCGACTGTCTTGTGCGGTGAAAGCGCCTTGCCGTTTGGTCCTGTCCTGGATTCCCTCTCCGATTTGCTTGGGCTCCGTCTCCCGCTCCCCCGTAGTCGCCCGGCGTAAATCTCCAAGGGAACCCAGGACAGGACCAAGCACATGCAGTTCTCACGATGAAACACAGCGACGCTTTCGCATTGACCCACTCGTGACGTCTCCCCTTACCGATAGAAAGCGATTGGATTCGTTAGCCTTTTCCGGCAGCCTAGGGTCAGAAAAAAGGTGTCAGGAACCTTTCTTCTCACGGAAAAGGGGACAGGCTGTGGTCACGAATTTGACTTCTCGGAATTGACAATTTGGCTCGCTGTTTGTACCTTCTTTCTTTGGAAAGAGATACGGGTGGACAGGTTTGTAGCACCATGGGGAGATTGGGTATGCCCTACGAGATGATTGAACTGACGCAGAAGGACGAGATCGCCTTGATCACGATCAACAGGCCGAAGGCCCTCAATGCACTGAATCGGAAGGTGCTGGAGGAACTCGGCGACGCGCTTACACGGTTCGAGCAGGATGAGGCGAGCAAGGTGTGCGTGATTACCGGCGCGGGGGAGAAGGCCTTTGTTGCAGGTGCGGACATCGCCGAGATGGCGGATCTGACGCCCCTGGAGGCGGAGAGGTTTTGCCGTGTCGGTCAGGAGGTCTTCCTGAAGATCGAGGCCATCGAGAAGCCAGTGCTGGCAGCTGTGAACGGGTTTGCCCTTGGAGGGGGCACCGAACTGGTCCTCGCGTGCGATCTGGTTTATGCCTCGGAAAAGGCACGATTCGGCCAGCCCGAGATCAACCTCGGCATCATTCCCGGTTTTGGGGGCACGCAACGGCTTCCAAAGATGATCGGGGTACGCCGCGCCAAGGAGTGGATCTACTCGGGCGATATGGTCGACGCGAAGACGGCGAAGGCCTTCGGTCTGGTCAACGCCATCTTTCCCGCAGAAGAGCTGATGGATGAAGTGGAGGCCATTGCAAAGAAGCTGGCATCCAAGCCTCCCTTTGCGCTGGGGCAGGCGAAAAAGGCGATCGAGAAAGGCTTCGTTCTCGACCTTCACACCGGGTCGGTCCTCGAAAGGGAAGCGTTTGCGATGACCTTTGCATCAGAGGATCGTAACGAGGGGATCCAGGCCTTCCTGGAGAAGCGAAAGCCCGTCTTTCAGGGGAAATAGGCACTTCGGGCCCATTCCCGGTGGAAATTGAATCTAGCGTAGGAGAAACGGTGATGACAGAACGAAAGGTACGAGTCCTTGTCGCAAAGCCCGGATTGGACGGGCATGACCGAGGGGCCAAGGTCATTGCACGGGCCCTGCGGGATGCAGGGTTTGAGGTGATCTATACGGGGCTGCATCAAACGCCTGAGATGATCGTGAACGCCGCGATCCAGGAAGATGTGGACTTTGTGGGCATGAGCATCCTTTCCGGAGCCCACAATCACCTTTTCCCCCGTGTCGTTGAGTTGCTGCGCGAAAAGGGGGCCGGGGACAAAATTGTCTTCGGGGGTGGAATCATCCCCCAGGAGGACGTGACTGCCCTCAAAGAGGCAGGAATCGTCGAGATCTTCACCCCGGGAACCACCATGCAGGGCATCGTTGATTTTGTGAAAGAGAAGATGGCCGAAAGAGGCAATTAGCAGAGCAGTTCTTTTCCACCTCGGATGAACCATTCAGGTTTCCTATGCCAATTTTCTCCGAGCACCCGTGCAGAGGAAGAAGGCGAGCCGCCCAAGGTCTGTTCTTCCTCCTGGCTCTGTCCACTCTGATTGCCTGCACCATACCGCATCCTAAGGAGAAGAATCGTGAAGATACTCTGCGGGAGCACCTGCGGAGCTTCCACTGGGCCATGATCGGCCAGGATGTGCCGGTCGCTCTACAGTATGTTCCGTCCGAGGACAGGGAAGCGTGGGAAGACGCCTTCACCTGCCTCTTCAAACAAATCCGTTTGCTCGATTACCGTGTCTCGTTTGTGAAATTCGATGATAGATCGAACAAGGCCTCAGTACAGGTACGATGGACGGGTAACCCGCGGGATTCACTCGTCGTCAAGGAGACACGATGGAAAGAGGAGTGGTCGTTCGATATCATGAAGCAGCGATGGGTGTTCCAGCCGGGCCCGGATGCACTCAAGGGGCTGCCGGAGGATTGTGTTCTTGAGGTACCGGAGAGAGAAACGCCGGACGAGGACGAATCTGGCAACTGATGCACGCAGGTTTCACTCGGAATGGTCTGCAAGCATTTCCTCTTCGAAACAACTCGCCACGCTGCTCTGCTTTTGGGAATCTTTCCGGACCATATCCGCAAGCGTAACAGACCGAAGAATCTTCGATGTCTCCCTCGAGATCCGCTTCCAAAGGTCGTTGAATGCGCACGATTCCACGCGCTCGCAAGTGGAAGGGTCCTTTACGCAGTTCACGAAAGAGAGCGAACCTTCGAGCGTTTCGATGATCTCCAACAGGTGGATCTTGTTCGGCGGGCGAGCCAGGGTGTAGCCGCCCGACGGCCCCCGCACGCTCTTGATCAGCTTTGCGCTCTTCAATGCCATGGCGATCTGTTCGAGGTACTTCAACGGAATCTGCTGGCGTTCCGCCATTTCTTTGAGTGCCAGAGGGCCTTGGCCATCATGCTTTGCCAGTTCAACAAGAGCACGGGCTCCGTAGCGTCCTCTTGTGGAGAGTTTCATATGTTTAGGCTCCCAGGTGGTTCGTTTAACGGCAAACCTTACAAATATGATAGAATATAACAATGTCGGAGCATGGGTCAAGGAGGCACGCGCCCGTGGCAGTTCGCGAGAGGGGAAATGACCAGGACATCCTGGAGTTGGTCAGGAGGACGTTGCTCCGGTACGACATGGTCGTTCGCGGTGACGCCGTGGTCGTTGGGGTCAGCGGCGGACTCGATTCTGTTAGCCTCCTCGACATCCTGAGCAGGCTCAAGGCGGAGTACCGGCTGAGGCTCGTGATTGCGCACGTCCACCATGGCCTGCGGCCTGCGGAGGGGGACCGGGAATTCCGTTTCGTGGAGGGGCTGGCTTCCCGATACGGGGTGCCTTTCGAAGGCCGGCGGATCGAGGCCTCGAGCTATGCGAAGGACGCGAACGTTCAGGAGCAGGCCCGCAGGTTTCGGGTTCGATTCTTCGAGGAGGTGGCGCGGGAATGGGGGGCGAGCAGGATTGCGACCGGACATCATCGAGACGACCATGCGGAAACCCTTCTCATGCAGGTCCTCCGCGGGACGGGCGGCCTGATCGGGATCCGTCCGGTCCGCGACGGCAAGTACATCCGTCCTCTGATCGAGATCCCTCGAGAGAGAATTCAGGCATACGCAAACGGGTTGGGGCTGCCGTTCTGCGAGGATTCGTCGAATCGGAAGAGGACCTATCTTCGAAACCGAATCCGGCAGGACCTTATCCCTTGGATTCGGAAGGAAGCAAACCCCTCGTTCGTGGATTCCCTCGTCCAGCTTGCCTCGATCCTCGAAGGGGAGACGAAGTGTCTGGATGCGGTTGCCGAGGAGGCGCTCGAGCGAGTCACGCGTCGAGCGAGCCGCGAGGGGGATGTGATCCTCCGGCGGGACCTCCTGGAGGGATTGCCGAGGGCAATCCAGAGGCGTGTCCTGAGACGGTCCTACGGGCGACTCGAGGGATCGACCCGGGGCCTTTCCTATGTCCATCTGGAGGGTATCTGCGACGCCCTGGGCAAGCCGGAGGGACGCGTTCACAAGGTGTTCTCCCTGCCCCGTGGCGTTCGCGTCTTCCTGGAATACGAGGCCGTGTACCTGACCCGCAGGGACTTGTGGGAATCCACGCCATACGAGGTTCCCCTTCCGCTGGGGGACGAAAGGCTGATTCCCGAGGCCGGGATCGCCCTTCGTGCTGACCGGGCCATCTTGGATGGTTCCCCCCGTGAGGGTGTCGAAAAATGTCTTTCAGGGGGGGGAGAAGGCCGGGATTGCGCCTGCCTGGATGCGGCCCTTGCCGTGGGCGAGATGGTTGTCCGGAACGCTCGTCCGGGCGATCGATTCCGTCCCCTCGGGTTGGGGGGGGGGAAGAAACTCAAGGATTTCTTCATGGATGAGAAGATTCCGCGAAGCCTGAGGCACCGAATTGCCATCCTAGAGATAGGAGGAAGGGTTGCGTGGGTGGTCGGCTACCGGGTCGACGATCGCTTCAAGGTCACGGAGAGGACAAGGGCGGTGATCCGTGTCCAAGCCCTTCTCAAGGACCAGGAAGAGGGAACCTGGGCAAGAAAAATCAGTCAAATCAAGTGATAAGATAGGAGAACGCCACAGTTTTTGTTGAATTATGCCGATCCCAAGTGTAAGATTATATAACAGGTGTCTCTTCCATGCGGACGGCGGCGAAGAAAGCACGCCTGACGGAATGGAAAGGGTCGACTCCAAACAGAAAAGCGAGAAATCGTAACGTGAATCAATTCTACAAAAGTCTCGCCCTTTGGCTCACCATTATTCTGCTGTTCATGCTTCTCTACAGCGCCGTAAGAAACCAGAAAGTCGACAAAGTGAACCTGTCCTACAGCCAATTCCTGGGCTATGTGGAGGAGGGAAGGGTCACGCAGGTCACCTTGCAGGGCAATCATCTGATCGGCCAGACGGCGAGCGGCAGCACCTTCGAGACCTACATGCCGGAAGACCCGGAACTGATGAAGACCCTGCGGGACAACCGTGTGGAGATCGTCGTCAAGCCCGCGGAAGAGTCGAAATGGTACATGACGCTCCTCGTTTCCTGGTTTCCGATGATCCTGCTGATCGGTGTCTGGATCTTCTTCATGCGGCAGATGCAGGCGGGTGGCGGAAAGGCGATGAGTTTCGGGAAGAGCCGTGCTCGACTGCTCACCGAGAATCAGCAGAAGGTGACCTTCGAGGACGTGGCGGGCATCGATGAGGCCAAGGAAGAGCTCGAAGAGATCATCGAGTTCTTGAAGGATCCGAAGAAGTTCACCCGCCTGGGAGGAAGAATTCCCAAGGGGGTCCTGCTGGTCGGTCTCCCGGGCACAGGCAAGACCCTTCTCGCACGAGCCATCGCGGGCGAAGCGAGTGTGCCCTTCTTCACGATCAGTGGCTCGGATTTCGTCGAGATGTTCGTCGGCGTTGGGGCCTCCCGGGTGAGAGACCTGTTCATCCAAGGGAAGAAGAGTGCTCCGTGCATCATCTTCATCGATGAGATCGACGCAGTGGGCCGGCATCGAGGCGCCGGTCTTGGGGGGGGGCATGACGAAAGGGAACAGACCCTGAACCAGTTGCTCGTCGAGATGGACGGGTTCGAGACGAACGAGGGGGTCATTCTTATCGCGGCCACGAACCGGCCGGACGTGCTGGATCCGGCGCTCCTGCGACCGGGCCGATTCGACCGTCAAGTGGTCGTGCCAAAGCCCGATATCATGGGCCGCGTCGGCATCCTCAGGGTGCATACGCGCAAGATGCCCCTGGCCGCCGACGTGGAGCTCGAACTGCTCGCGAGGGGGACGCCCGGGTTCTCGGGGGCAGACCTGGAGAACCTCGTCAACGAGGCCGCCCTCCTGGCCGCCCGTGCGAGCAAGCAGCACATCGGCGCGAAAGACTTCGAGATGGCCAAGGACAAGGTCATGATGGGCGTGGAACGCAAGAGCATGATCATCAGCGATGAGGAGAAGCGTAACACAGCCTATCACGAGGCAGGACACGCGCTCGTTGCATGCATCCTGCCGGGCACCGATCCCATCCACAAGGTTTCGATCATCCCCCGCGGCATGGCCCTTGGCCTTACCCAACAGCTTCCCATTGACGAAAAGCATACCTATGCCCGGAAATTCCTGATGAACCAGCTGGCCATCCTCTTTGGAGGTCGCGTGGCGGAAGAGCTCGTCCTCGGGGAAATGACGACCGGCGCAGGAAACGACATCGAACGGGCCACGGGGCTGGCTCGAAAGATGGTTTGCGAGTGGGGCATGAGTGTAGACATGGGGCCTCTGACCTTCGGGAAGAAGGACCACGAGATCTTCCTGGGCAAGGAACTGTCCTATCCCACGGATTACAGCCCGGCGACGGCGGTTCAGATCGACGACGAGATTCGAAAGATCGTGATGGAGAACTACGACCGGGCCAAGGAGATCATCACGGAGAATATTGACAAACTCCATTTGATCGCCAACACCCTCCTGGAGAAAGAAACTGTCGACGGCGCGGAGATTCGGGGGATCGTCCTCCGAGAAGGAGGAAGTGCCGAAGTCCAGGAAGATGCCGCTGCGTTCGCCTCGAATGAGCCGCGTGACCAGGGCGATACCGAACAAGAACCCCGCACCCCAAAGGACAGGGACGAAGAAGAAGCTAAGCTAGCGATTCCGCCGTTGGGACTGAAAAGCCAAGAGGAGGGGGGGTAGCTGATCTTCCCTTGTCCCCGCAGGCCGTTGAAAAACACCCATCTGCTGCGTTACACTCATCCTTCGTTTCTGCGGCTTACTCAGTACGCCTCATTGTTGGTCTGGATCCCCGCTTTCGCAGGGACAAGTTTCGCGCGCCTTGCATATGGGCGTTTTTGAACGGCCTGCGATAAGGGCCCTTTCTACATCCCCCTAGACTTCAAGACGGAGAATCGATCCCTGAGGATGAATGAACGGATGGACAATTGCCCGAAGGGCCCATCGGGTCCGATAGCCTGTCGGGGAAAGAAAATTGATCTTTCCGATGGGCCGGTCGTTATGGGTGTGCTCAACGTCACACCGGACTCCTTCTACGATGGAGGCCGGTACGGTGCGTACGAGCAGGCCGTGGAAAGGGCATGGAGGATGGTCGATGAAGGCGCAGCCATCCTCGATGTGGGAGGCGAGTCCAGCCGTCCGGGGTCCGACCCGGTTCCTGCCGAAGTGCAGAAAGAGCGCATCCTGCCCGTTATCCAGGCGGTCCGCGAACGCTGGCAGGGATGGATCTCGGTGGACACGTGCTCGAGCGACGTGGCTCGTGCGGCCGTGGAGCAGGGCGCAGACATGATCAACGATATCAGTGCTGGCGGGCTGGATCCGGACATGAAGAAGGTCGCTGCGGAGCTTGGCGTTCCCTGCATCCTGATGCATATGAAAGGGAAGCCCAAGACGATGCAGGACGAGCCGGTCTATGGGGACGTCGTTCCGGAGATCATCGAACACCTTGCAGAACGAATCGCCGTCTGGGAAG
>RCNG010001108.1_pt1 | contig 13146 bp, 10 predicted proteins | sample 2041371 | NCBI WGS metagenome assembly RCNG01 (sample SAMN09708227, study PRJNA481090) | Marine sediment metagenome, whole genome shotgun sequencing project. | biome: marine sediment; feature: ocean; material: sediment; isolation source: Sewage treatment plant 1 marine sediment (STP1) ... | reverse complement strand
AACGAGGCTCGAAGGCTCGCCGCGGCGAACGGATCGGTGTTGGTCTCGTGTCGGTGCCCGATCGATCGCGGATGGATGCCGCGCATCGTCGAGGTCGTCGTCGAGCAGCGCGTCGCCCTCCTCGGTATCGGCGCGATCACCGTCCAAGCCACCAGCCGAGCCGAATTCGATCCGCGTGCGCTCCTCGAACCGTGAGCGCGCTCTGCAACGAGTCGTTCAGCAGGCCGTCGTCGCCGAGGTCGGTCAGCATCTCATCCGCTACGGGCGTCAGGCGAACGACCGAGGCCGGTCCGGCCCATCCGAGGTTGCCGGGAACAACAACGTTGTCGATTCGGGTGGCGTCGAGGGCGTGGATTGACGCTCCGAGTTGGATGAGTTCGGTCGGTGTGAGGCTTGTCCACGTGTGTTCGAGCAGGATGCTCAGGATCTCAGGCGTGTCCGCGAGGTCGTTCATCTGCAACAGACGTAGCACGGCCAGCATCACCAAGCCTTGATTGGCTGAACGGGTCAGGTCGCCGCCCGGAATCCCTTTGCGCGTACGTGAGTACTCGAGAGTGCGCTGCGGTGAGAGGGACTGTTCACCGGCCGGCCAACCCAGCCACCAAGCCTGATTCGGGATGGCTCGTGGTAGGTCGATGGGGAGATAGCCGACCTGTCCCATCATGTCTTCGAAACCTTCGAAACCAGTGACGACATATCCCTCGACCGGAAGCTCCCACGTGTCTACCACATGGTCGACCATGACCTGCGGGCCCCGGCCGGCCATGAGGGAAGTGAACTTCATCGATCCGTAGGCCGTTGACATCCAACTGTCACGCGGGAAGCCGAGGATGGTTCCGTCGCCGAGCGACGGGTTCGCCGTGAGGAGGTGGATGCTGTCGGCGCGATGCGTCTGCTGATCGCCGCCCACTCGGGCATCAGACCCGATCACCATGACCATGCGCGGCTCTTCTCCGAACCACGGCGCCTCACCGACTGATTCAGCACCGACGATCCGCCATCCGCTGTCGTCGTCGTCGGCGGCGGCGATGAGGATGTCGCCGGAGTCAAGCGCTGCCACCGCAACCTGGCCATCTGCAAGGCCGGCGATCGCTCCGGTTACGGCAACGCGATCGGGCGATGCGAGCGGATGTCCTTTGAGGTAGGCCGCCAATCCCGGTGGGATGTTCGGAACCCGGTTGCGGTTGTCTCGTTGCCAAGAAAGGAGGGCGCCGATCGCGACCAAGAGGTTGTCCGGTAGGTCCCCCTCCACGTCAACGGTCGCAATCGGAGCCGTTGTGCTCGCAGTGGTTGAGCTGGTTGTCGTCGACGAGGTGGCGGGGACGGTACTTGTGGTCGGCGGTGCCGGAACGGTGGTCTCCACGACGTTCGCCGAACACGCTGCCACCAAGAGACTGCAGGCGGCGAGGGCGGCGAGACTCGGGAAGCGATGGTGCACGGGCGAGCAGGGTACGACGGTCGGGTCCCGATGCGGTGGATCTGGCGGACATCTCGTCGAGCTCGGGCGACTGGCGGAGATTGGGCCGATGGGGAATTCGGGCACGATTACACGAATCTATAATCCGGCCATCTTCAATTGCCGATCCTGGGAGATTCAGTGAATACACCGGAACTGTGGCTCTACGTCGCCATGATCATGGGCGTGGCCGCCCTCGTCCTTGCCTACTTCTACGCCCGTCAGGTGACGGCGGCCGATCCGGGGAACGAGGTGATGGTGGACCTCATGGGTGCCATCCGCAGGGGCTCGATGGCATTCATGAAACGGGAGTATCGGGCGATTGCGATATTCGTCGCATTGCTTGCCACGCTCATCCTGATCTTCCTGCCCTGGGGTCGCCCTTGGGGAGCGGTCGCCTACGTGTTCGGGGCTCTGCTGTCGGCAACCGCGGGATTCATCGGTATGCGCATCGCGACCGCAGCGAACGCCCGCACGGCAGAGGGCGCACGACGCGGCGGTATCGAGGTTGCGCTTCCGATTGCGTTCCGGGGCGGGGCGGTCATGGGATTCACGGTTGCCGGACTCGGTCTGCTCGGTTTTTCGATCGGCGTCTGGCTCTTCAAGGAGGTCCTGGACCTCGACAACTGGGTGACGGTCGTCACGGCGATCGCTCTCGGTGGTTCTTCCATCGCTCTGTTCTCTCGTGTCGGTGGCGGGATCTACACGAAGGCGGCTGACATCGGCGCCGACCTGGTCGGCAAGGTCGAGGCGGGGATTCCTGAGGATGATCCGCGCAACCCTGCAACGATCGCAGACAACGTCGGCGACAACGTCGGCGACGTGGCAGGCATGGGTGCCGACCTCTTCGAGTCGTACGTCGGGTCGCTCGTCGCTCCGATCTCGTTTGCGGTCCTCGTGTTCGGAGTCGCCGGCGAGGCCTTCACGATGCAGGCCGTCTTCTACCCGTTGATGATCGCCTCCATCGGCATGCTCGCCTCGATCATCGGCTCCTTCCTCGTTCGCCCGGGCAAGGCGAGCCTTGCGGCAACGCTCGAGCGCGGTACCTGGGCGGCCGCCGGCCTCACGGTTCTCGGCGTCGCCGCGCTTACGCCGCTGATGTTCTCCGGCGTCGAAGGCGTGAAGAATCTCTGGGGCTTCTTCCTAGCGGTCCTCGTCGGGCTGGTGGTGGGAATCATCATCGGACGGATCTCGATGTGGTTCACGTCCGACGAGCACAAGGTCGTCAAGGAGATCGCACGCCAGTCGCAGACCGGTCCGGCAACGGTCGTGCTCGCCGGGATCTCCGAGGGCATGAAGTCCGCGGCCTACTCGGTGATCGTGGTCGCGTTCGGCATGGGCGCAGCGTTCTGGGCCGGCGACTGGGCCGTCGACGGCGGCGGCATCTACGGCGTGGCGATTGCCGCAATCGGCGTGCTTGCGACCCTCGGAATCACGGTCTCGGTTGACGCCTACGGTCCGATCGCAGACAACGCCGGCGGCATCGCCGAGATGGCGCACCTCCCGCCGGAGGTCCGTGAGACCACCGACGCTCTCGACGCACTCGGCAATACGACGGCGGCGATCGCGAAGGGATTCGCGATCGGTTCGGCGGCAGTTACGGCCCTCGCACTGTTTTTCACGTTCATCCAGTCGGTCAACGTCGAGTTGGCTGAGGCGGGTAAGGACACGATCGAGGCGCTCGACATCCTCAGCATCTGGGTCATCGTTGGCCTGTTCATCGGCAGCATGTTCCCGTATTGGTTCGCCGCTCAGACGATCCAGGCGGTCGGGCGAGCGGCCAATGAAATGATCGAAGAAGTGCGGCGCCAGTTCCGCGAGATCCCGGGTCTGCGCGAGGGAGACCCGGACGCGAAGCCCGAGTATGAGAAGTGCGTCGACATTTCGACGCGTGCTTCGTTGCGAGAGATGATCCTGCCCGGTTCACTCGCTGTGGCGCTGCCGCTCATCGTTGGCTTCATCAGCCTCGAGATGCTTGGCGGTCTGCTCGCCGGAGCGCTGCTGTCCGGCTTCCTCCTCGCCATCTACATGGCGAACGCGGGTGGGGCGTGGGACAACGCCAAGAAGTTCATCGAGGCCGGCGCCTTCGGCGGCAAGGGCTCGGAAGCCCACAAGGCGGCGGTGGTCGGCGACACGATCGGCGACCCGTTCAAGGACACGTCGGGTCCGTCGATGAACATCGTCATCAAGGTGATGACGATCGTCTCGCTGATCTTCGCGTCAGCCTTCGTGAACTACGGCCTGTTCTAGAGGACGGATCGTCTCCCCCACGGATGTGGGGGAGACGAAGAACCTCGCTGGTGGCCGGCAGCCGGTGACTGGCAGCTTTCGCGACCGGCGACCGGCGGCTCGTCGGCTCACCTACCCTACGAACAACGCACGGAGGGGCAATCTGGCTCGCATCATCACGCTCGTTCGCCACGGAGAGACGGTCAGCAACATCTCCGGACGGTGGCAGGGGCAGTCCGACTCGGCGTTGAGTGATCGCGGAACCGCTCAGGTGGAGCGACTCGGCCGGCGCATGGCGGGAAGCGAGCCGGCGCTGCTGGTTACTTCCGATCTCGGTCGGACGCGAACCACCGGCTCCGCGATCGGCATCGGAGAGCCGAGCGCTGCCTGGCGAGAGTTCGACCTCGGGATGTGGGACGGGATGCGTTCCGACGACATCCGGCGTCGCTATCCAGAACTCGAGAGCGAGCGATTCGGCTCCGGAGACTTCCAGCCCGAGGGCGGCGAGCGGTTCTCCGACTTCGCACTCCGCGTGCGTGGTGCGTTCGATGCGGTCGCCGAGCGAATCGACGACGGAGATCGGGCGATCGTCGTGACCCACGGCGGGGTAATTCAGACCATCGTCGGGTCAATCGCCGGAGCCGTCGATCAGTCGGCGATGCTGGTTCCTTCGAACACCTCGCTGACCACGATTCGCGTCTCGGCGGAATGCGAGGAGGTCGTCACCTACAGTGACGATCTGCACGTCAACGGCGACGCCGCTCGGCCCTCGGGTACGCGGCTGCGGCTGATTCGCCACGGAGAGACCGAAGCCAACCTCGAGCACCGGTGGTGGGGGAGAGGCGAGACGGCGCTCACAGACGCCGGTCGCCACCAGGCCGATGCCCTTGCCGAAGTCGGAACATCGTTTGATGGGATCGTCTCTTCACCGTCGTCCCGGGCCAGAGACACCGCGGCAGCGGCCGCTGCGAAGAACGACGCTGTGGTTCAGATTGTCGACGACCTCGTCGAGTTGCACTTCGGCGAGTGGGAGGGCCTGACCGGACCCGAGGCCCAGGCGGCAGATCCCGAGGCCTTCCGCCGCATCTTTGAGGAGGGCCATGACGAACCGCGCGGGACGACGGGCGAGAGCTTTGCTGCGGCGACCAGTCGATTCAGCGAGGCAGTGACCGCGATCGCCGCGAGCGGAAGCGGTCTCGTCGGAGTCTTCACCCATGGCGGTGTCACACGCGCCTATGTCGCTGGGTTGCTGGGAATTCCGTTCTCGAACCGGGACGTCTTCCCAATCCAACGCAACACCGCTCATAGCGAGATCATCTACGGCGATTCCGGGCCACGCATCTCTTCCTACAACGTGGCTGCCCACCTCGGAGACTGATCGTGCGCCTTCTCCTGATCACCAACGACTACCCGCCGAAGCCAGGCGGGATCCAGCAGTATCTCGGCAACCTGATCGACACCTATCCGGATGAGTGGCACGTCATTGCTCCGGCTGACCCTGCCGCCGTGCCGGACGAACGCATCAGCCGCGCTTCGTCGTCGTTCATGTGGCCAACACCCCAGATCGCCTCCTGGGTCGAGCAGCAGGCTGTGCGGTTCCGACCCGGCGCCATCCTGTTTGGCGCTCCGCACCCGCTGCCGTTTCTCGGCCCTGCCCTGCGAGACCGGCTGGGCGTCCCATACGGCGTGCTGAGCCACGGTGCCGAGGTGACGCTTCCGGCGGCCGCTCCCGGGACGCGTCAGGTGGTCGCGAAGGCATTGAGCGATGCCGACGTGCGGTTCGCCGTCAGTCGGTTCACCGCCGATCGCGTGCGCCGACTCACGGGAGAAGATGTTGTGTTCGTGGGTGCGGGCGTCGACATCGACACATTCAGGCCGCCGCCGAACGGCGGCAACGACGTACCGGTTGTCGGATGTGTTTCGCGTTTCGTGCCGCGCAAGGGACAGCATCGGCTGATCGACGCCGCCGCTCGTCTCTCCCGACCGGTCGAACTTCTCTTTGTCGGCAAGGGCCGCACCGAGTCGCAGCTGCGCAGGCGCGCCGATCGACGCGCTGTGTCCACGCGTTTCGCGGTCGACGTTCCATGGTCCGATTTGCCGGGCTTGTATCGCGAGATGGATGTGTTTTGCATGCCGTGCAAGTCGCGTTGGGGCGGTCTGGAGGTCGAGGGCCTCGGGCTCGTGTTTCTCGAGGCTGCCGCGACCGGTCTGCCCGTTCTGGCTGGGGACTCTGGGGGATCTCCAGAGACCGTCATTCCCGGCCACACCGGATACGTCGTGCACTCCACCGACGACATCGCCGAAGGGCTCGATCTACTTCTCGAGAATCCGGATCGCGCCCGTGCGATGGGCCGCGAGGGACGGCGTTTCGTCGAGGACGTTTTCACGTGGCCGAAGGTCGTTGAGCGCTTCGAGGCCGGCTTCGACCGCTGAGGTCGGAATCGGGCCCGGCAGCCATTGTGTTGACAAAGCGACCATACTCCCGCATCGTTAGCCCCGTCCCCGACACACTGAGCGTTGTCTACCCATGCCCAAACACCTCGTCATCGTCGAGTCTCCTGCGAAGGCCAAGACGATCTCCCGCTACCTCGGCGATGATTTCGTCGTGGAGTCCTCCGTTGGTCACATCCGTGACATCCCGACCAAGGTCGGTGAGGTCAGCGAAGCCAAAAAGAAGGCATGGAAGGAGACCCGCTTCGGCGTCGACATCGACAATGGCTTCAAGCCGATGTACGTGGTCACACCAGGATCGAAGAAGCAGGTAGCCGATCTCAGGAAGCTGATGAAGGGGGCCGATTCCCTCTACTTGGCGACGGATGAAGACCGCGAGGGTGAGGCGATCGCCTGGCACCTACTCGAAGTCCTCAAGCCGAAGGTGCCGGTCCATCGGATGGTGTTCCATGAGATCACCAAGGAAGCCATCCAGGAGGCCGTCGGCCATCCGCGCGAACTCGACAAACGGGTCGTCGCAGCGCAGGAAGCCCGCCGCGTCCTCGACCGCCTATTCGGCTACGAGGTCTCTCCGGTCTTGTGGAGAAAGGTCCAGCGCGGTCTCTCGGCTGGTCGGGTCCAGTCGCCGGCAACGCGAATCATCGTCGACCGGGAGCGTGAGCGCCTGGCATTCGTTGCGGCCGTCTACTCCGGGGTGACGGGCACGTTCACGCCTCGAGACGCTGTTTCCCCGTTCGACGCCAAGCTCGTCTCCGTCGACGGGGAACGGGTGGCAACCGGCAGCGACTTCGATCAGGCGGGCGCGCTCCGGCCGAACCGCCTCGTCCTCGACGCCGGGACGGCGGCCCGGCTTGCTGCGGAACTCGCCGAGGCGGAGTTCACCGTTTCGTCGGTCGAGCGCAAGCCGTACACGCGGCGTCCCTACCCGCCGTTCCGTACAGCCACACTGCAGCAAGAAGCCGGGCGGAAGCTCCGGTTTGGTGCGCGCCGCACGATGTCGGCAGCGCAGCGCCTGTACGAGGGCGGGTTCATCACTTACATGCGGACCGATTCGACGAACCTCTCCGGTTCGGCTCTCAGCGCCACGCGATCGTTGGTGGCTGACCGCTTCGGAGCGGAGTACCTCCCGGATTCGCCGCGTTTCTACGGCAAGAAGGCAAAGGGTGCCCAAGAAGCTCACGAAGCCATCCGTCCCGCCGGTGAGCAATTCCAGGATCCGAAGTCGGTCGCCGGATCGTTCGGACCGAAGTCCGACGAGGCGCGCCTCTACGACATGATCTGGAAGCGCACCGTCGCGAGCCAGATGAAGGACGCGAAAGGCGAGAGCCTGCAGCTGCGTCTCGGCGGCACGGCTCCGACGAGCGGCAAGGCGTGCGAGTTCTCTGCAACCGGACGCACGATCCTGTTCGCCGGTTTCCTCAAGGCGTATGTCGAGGACATCGACGATCCAGATGCTGCGCGCGACGACCAGGAGAGTCACCTGCCCGCGGTCGCCGAAGGGCAGCAGCTCGACGCGGTCGAGACGTCAGCGACCAACCACGAGACGAAGCCGCCCGCCCGCTACACCGAAGCGAGCCTCGTCAAGCGGCTCGAAGAGTTGGGGATCGGCCGCCCGTCGACCTACGCCTCGATCATCTCGACGATCCAGGATCGCGACTACGTTCGCAAGCAGGGCTCCGCGCTCGTACCCACGCTCAAGGCGTTCGCGGTCGTCGGCCTCCTCGAGGAGTACTTCGGGGACTACGTCGACTACGACTTCACTGCTCTCATGGAGGAGGATCTCGACAAGATCGCCGGCGGCGAAGAGCAGATGGTGCCCTACCTCAATCGGTTCTACTTCGGGGTCGCCGACCGTCCCGGTCTCAAGGGCCTTGTCTCGGATGACGCGCTCGAGGGCATCGACCCGCGGGTCGTCAACGCATTCCCGATCGGCATGGGCGAAGACGGGGAACCGATCGTGGCGCGATGCGGCCAGTACGGGCCCTACCTCGTGCACGGCGAAGCCCGCGCCTCGATCCCTGATGACGTGCCGCTCGATGAACTCACGGTCGAACGCGCCGCTGAGTTCCTTGCCGCCCCATCCGGTGACCGAACCCTCGGCGATGATCCGGAGACCGGTCTCCCAGTACTCGCCAAAGCCGGGCGCTTTGGCCCCTATGTGCAACTCGGCGAACGAGACGCCGAATCGAAGACCAAGCCGAAGACGGCGTCGCTGTTCAAGACGATGGAACTCGACACCGTCACACTCGACGACGCTCTTCGCCTGCTCACCCAGCCACGAACGGTCGGCGAGCACCCAGAGGATGGCAAACCGATCACAGCCCAGAATGGGCGATATGGCCCCTACGTGAAGTGGGGCAAGGAGAGCCGCAGCCTCGAAGACGAGGACCAGATCTTCACCGTCGATCTCGATGCCGCGACAAAGCTGCTCGCGCAGCCGAAGAAAGGGCGGGGCCGGACCGCCGCGGCACCGCTCAAGGAGCTTGGCGAGGACCCCAACACCGAGAAGCCGATCGTGCTGCGCAATGGCCGATTCGGACCCTACGTCACCGACGGCGAGACGAACGCTTCCCTGAGGGTTGCCGACTCGGTCGAGGCGATCACCCTTGATCGAGCGGTCGAGTTGCTCGCAGAGCGTCGTGCAAGAGGCCCGGCACCGAAGCGCAAACCCAACGCCAAGGCCAAACCCAAGGCGAAGCCCAAGCCGAAGAGCTCCTGAAGCCGGAACCGACGCACCGAACTCTGCGAGACTGTCGGCGTGAGGTCGAGCATGAAGAACGGAACCACGTGAGCCGCCCATACATCGCGTTCGAGGGGATCGAGGGCGCAGGCAAGTCGACGGTCGCGCAACGGGTTGGCGCACGACTCGAGGCCGACGGCCATCGCGTCGTCCGCGTGCGGGAACCCGGCGGCACACCGGCGGGTGAGCGCATTCGCGCGATCCTGCTCGGGCACGACCTCGCCCCCGAACCGTGGACGGAAGCGCTCCTCTTCGCCGCGGCGCGGTCACAACTGGCGGCAGAGATTGTGGGACCCGCGCTCGACGACGGTGCGTGGGTTTTGTCCGACCGGTCGGTGTACTCGTCGCTAGCGTACCAAGGGGCGGGCCGAGGTCTCGGCATCGATCTTGTGCGCAGTGTCAACAAACCGGGACTGCTCGGTGCCTGGCCAAGCCTCGTGATCCTCCTCCAGGTTGATCCGGCCGAAGGCCTATCGCGACAGGCGGTCGGTGACCGGATCGGCGACGAGGGCATCGAGTTTCAGCAGGCAGTCGCAGACGGCTTCGCCGCGGTCGCTGCCTCTGAGCCGGAGCGGTTCGTGACCCTGGACACCTCACAACCCCTCGATGCCGTCGTTGAAGCCGCGTACCGGGAGATTCGGTTGCGATGGTGACTCCCTTTGACGGCGTGATCGGACACCGGGGCGTCATCGATCTACTTCTGCGCGAGATCGTCGAACCGGCGCAGTCCTATCTGTTTGTCGGACCGTCGAACGTCGGCAAAGCGACCATCGCACGTCGGTTTGTCGCGGCGCTGCTGTGCGGAGACGACCCGCAGTGCTTCGGCCGGGTGATGACCGGCGTGCATCCCGACCTCGTCCTTGTGGAGCCCGAGGGGCGGGCGTCGATCACCGTCGATCAGGCTCGGCGTGTGGTTTCCCAGGCCACTCGTGCACCGTTCGAGGCGGACCGCAAGGTCTTCCTGCTCGAAGAGGGCGGCATGATGAACGACGAGGCTGCCAACGCGCTCCTCAAGACCCTGGAGGAGCCGACGCCGGCAACCGTGTTCGTGATTGTTACTGAGACCGAAGATGATCTCCCGGATACCGTGGCCAGTCGATGCCGGACGATCGTGTTGGGGCGTGTACCCGAGTCCGAGGTCTCAGCCGGGATCGCTGAGATCGGCATCGACGAGGACCAGGCGAATGAAGCGGCCCGTATCGCAGGAGGCAGACCGGGCCTGGCTCTTGCGCTCGCCACCGAGCCTCAGGTCGCCGGCTACCGATACCTTTGGCTCAGCATCCCAATGCGCCTCGGCGAGCATCCGGGGGATGCATTCCGGCTCGCCGACGAGGCGATGGCGGCAGCCGAACCGCTGCTTGCAGCGCTCAAGGCGCGTCAGGAAGAAGAGCGCGATGCCCTCGGCGACGACGCCTCGAAGGCCTTGAAGGATCGCCAGACACGGGAACTCAAACGAGCCACGGACGCCCTGCATGTGACCGGACTCGAGATCCTGGCGTCGTTCTACCGCGATGTTGCCGCTGCCCAGTTCGGGAGCCCGGTGCGGAACACCGATGTTCCGATCGCGGCGCTCAGCTCGACTACGCCAAAGCGTGCCGTCGCGAGTGCCGAGCGAATCCTGGTTGCGATCGAAGCGCTTGGGACCAACCAGCGCCCCCAGCTGGCATTCGCGAATCTCTTCGCCGAGCTCGCCGCCGATGGGTAGCTTCCGCTACGTCCCGTCGGCGCTGACCACCCGGTTCCTCAACATTCCGCTGCGCATCCTTGCGCGCAATCTCCTCGATTTCGAGGTCACAGGGACCGAGCACATACCGAAGCGTGGTCCCCTCGTGGTCGCGGCCAATCACCTTTCACACCTCGATCCACCGCTCGTCGTCAACGGCATTGGTCGCCTCGTCCGGTTCATTGCCGTCGACGAGTTGTTTGGCAATCACATGGCCTTCGACGTAGTCACGGGCTTCTTTGGGGCGATTCCAACCGACCGCGACGGCGTGCCGCTCAGAGCTCTTGAGGAAACGGTGGAGCATCTGCGAGCCGGCGGAACCGCCGGCGTCTTCCCAGAAGGGCGACGGGTCGCCCACTGGGGAGAGACCGCTCCGAAACGTGGCGCAGCGTGGCTCGCGTGGATGAGCGGGGCACCGGTACTCCCGATCGCCATCCACGGTACCGAGCGCACGCTTGGTCAGAGCGACGGTGGGCTGCGCCGCACGGCGGTCAAGATGTGGATAGAGAAACCGATTGCCTGGTACGACTACGTCGACCGGATTGATCCTCTGGGCGCGATGACGGATGCTTGGTTCGAAGCGCTCGATGCCCGCCTCGCCCCATGGTGGCCTCGTCGAAAAGCTCCGTAGCACTCGGTCCACCCGGCGGGTAGGGCGTACACAGGGTGCCGATCATTCTGTGTGAGCCAGGAGGAAGTCGTTGAATTCCTCGGCGGACGGGATGCCCAAGCGGCCCCCGAATCGAGTGCACTTCAGCGCCGCGGCGGCCGACGCTCGTTGGATGACTTCTTCGATTGGCCGTCGCTCGGCGAGGCCGAGGGCGAAGGCTCCGTGGAAGACGTCGCCGGCGCCCAGCGTGTCGGCGACCTCCACGTTGAACGCTGGTGCCCTGCCAATCTGGTCGTTGTCGCCGAGCCACACAACGCCGGCCCCGCCGAGGGTGACGGCGATCCATGACTCCGTCCGTCGGCGAATGGACATCAAGCCAGAGACGGGATCGTCCTCACCACTGGTCGCCGCGAGCGCCGGCGCGGAGAAGACGATGTGTGTCGGAGCAGTGAGGGCTTGGTCAATCGCCACGGGATGGGCATGGTCGAAGTCGAGGATCCCCGGAATGCCGAGATCCCGAGCTACGTCCATGGCCGAGAGGGCACCGCCAGGCCAAAGCAGGTCACCAAGTACGGCGTCGGCTCCGAAGACGTCGTCGGCGGTGATTCGGCCCTCAGCTGCGAACAGTCGCGGGTCCGAGTAGTTGACAATCGTCCGCTCGCCGTCGGGCTCGACGGTGATCGTTGAGACGGGAGATGAAGCCGACGGGATTTGTCGGACTCTGCTCGCATCCACGCCCCAAGCGGCGAAATCGTCGAGGATCAGGCTCGCGACCGAGTCGTCCCCGAGACACCCGATGAACTGGGCGTCGCCGTTGAGTCGAGCGATCGTAGCTGCGGCATTGGCCGCAGGCCCGCCCCCGATCACCGTCATGGACTCGGCGAACGTCTTCTGACCTCTTGTGGGCCCGACGTTGACACCGAACACGATGTCGAGAACCGCCAGCCCAACGCAGGTCACCGATGTCATTGCAGAGCACACGGCGACGCCGCGCAAGCGATCGCCTCGGCCGCTTCCCGGTCTGTCGCGGCCGTGAGTCGGTATGTCACCATGGCGCGCATCCTACCGAGCTTCGTTGGAAGATCGAGGCGCCCATCACAGGGCCACGGGAGCACAACGAAGACCCACTTCGCGCCCTCCCGGTATCGGAACGCTGCTCGACTCCGGTAGGGCCCGGAGACTCTGGCGGAGACGACCCGCCACCGCGTACGGTTCGGGTATGAGAACACGCATCTTTGTCCTCTTCTTGCTGATGCTCGCCGCGTGTACGTCGTCTGGCGATACCGACGACGCATCCGCGGCAGACGAGACCACCACCACCGTCGCGACGGTTACGACAACTGTTCCTGCAACGACGACCACAGCGGCGGCCATAACCACAACCACGGCCGCAACCACCACCACCGCTGCGCCAACAACCACCACGACTGCTGCACCGACAACCACCACCACGGCAGCCACAACCACGACATCCGGGGGCCCGTACGCAGTCGGCACCCCGGATGTCTATCCGCTTGCACCGCTGCCCGGCAGCGGCGGCGCCGCCGGCTCGGGGTGCTCTCCGGGTGCCGGAGCGCTGCCCGACGGGGTGTGGTTCGGCTACATCGTTGCGAAGTCGGCGGCCGACATCGACTTCGACCTGGCGTGCTTCTATTTTGGAGACATCGCCTATGTCGAAGGTACGCTCGACGGTGAAGAGGTCAACAACGACTACTACGTCCGCAACGCCAACCCCACGCTGCGGACCATTCCGGTCGCCGGCGGTGTGACGGTGTGGGAGATCGACGCCGGATCGGTCGGATACCTCGAAGTGCCGTTCTCCGGGTGGCCCGTCGATCCGACCGCCTACATCGCCTGTCCATCCGACCACTGCGGTGTCTGGCTGTTTGTCAACGGCGGCGCCGTCACCGAAATCCTCGAGCAGTACGTTCCATAGG
>RCNG010002281.1_pt1 | contig 13147 bp, 11 predicted proteins | sample 2041371 | NCBI WGS metagenome assembly RCNG01 (sample SAMN09708227, study PRJNA481090) | Marine sediment metagenome, whole genome shotgun sequencing project. | biome: marine sediment; feature: ocean; material: sediment; isolation source: Sewage treatment plant 1 marine sediment (STP1) ... | reverse complement strand
CGGTTCCGCCATTGCCACGCGGAGACCGGCACCGACGCCGCGTTGGTGGATCGCCCTGCGGGCATCCACCCTACAAAGCTGCCCCGAAGATTTGTGTCTGACTTGTTTCTGAACCGTTCCTGCGTCTTGACCTCCGGGCCCAATTGAGACAAGGTTCCGACCGGATCGGTAAGGAATCTGCTATTCGCGAATGAAAGACACCTCGGCGCCGCCATCGGCGTCGCGTCTACTCAAAGCGTGGCGAAGCCTCGAGGAGATCGGCTTCCTCTGGGGACTCGGTGCCGGTGTGCTGATCGGCGGGCTCGCCGGGGGCGTGGCCCTGTTCCAAGCGGCCGGCGCTCTCGGGCTCACGCTCGGCTTGCTCCTACTGACCTTGGCGGCGCCGCTCGGATTCCTCGGTCGGGCGGTGGTGGCGCCGCTGCGGGCGCCCGAACCGGCGCCCAGGCCCGGTCCGGCGCCTTTCTCGGTGACGGAGGACATCCCCGGGCTGCTGGCGATGGTGGCGCTGCCGGGCGGCGAGCTCTGGATGGGCAGCGCCGATGACGACGACTCCGCATACACGGACGAGCGGCCTCGGCACCGGGTCCGGGTCGACGGCTTCCTGATCGCCCAGGCGCCGGTGACCCGGGCCTTGTACCGGCAGGTGATGGGTGAAGGACATTCCGAATGGGACACAGGCGACGAACACGGCCGGCTTCCCGCCAACTACCTGACTTGGGGTGACGCGGCGCGGTTCTGCAACGCGCTTTCTAAACGCCAGGGGCTCAGGCCCTGCTACCGGCGGATCCTGATTTTCTGGCGCTGGAACCGGGCCGCCGACGGCTACCGCCTGCCCACCGAGGCGGATTGGGAGTGCGCCACCCGGGCCGGGACCACGACCCGGTGGTTCTTCGGCGACGACGAGAGGGATCTGGGTGACTACGCCTGGTTTGGTGGTAATTCCGGTAAGGCAGTTCAGCCGGTGGCCGAGAAGGAGCCCAATCCCTGGCGGCTCCACGACCTGCTGGGCAACGTCTGGGAGTGGTGTTGGGACCACCACGGAAGATACCGGGCAGCACTGGCCGACAACCCGACGGGACCGGCTATCGGTCTAAGCCGGGTGTTCCGCGGGGGTTCCGCCTGGGTCGGCCCGGGGTTCCTGCGCTCTGCGTTCCGGTACAGGCGCGCGCCCTGACATGTGTCACTAAAATGACAAAAAACGGGTCCTGTCACGCCATGGACATTCTCTGCTGCTGCTCAGAACAGCAGCAACCCCCGGTAGGAGGCCAGCGTCCGCACCAGGGCATCCGGTCCCCTGCGCGCCGCGGGCGCACCTTGTTCACCGCTCCCTCTGGAAGGGGGTTGGGCTGGAGGAAACCGTTTATGACAGCGGTGTTTTCATGCCCTGGAGCGACACGGGTGTCATGAGGTCAAGCCGGTAGTCTTCCGCGCAACAGCTTCCTGCCGTCCGCCACGAAAACGACGCACAGGTAAAATCCGAGACACAGGGTCCCGGCAACCAGTGCGTCGAGCCCGCCCCGCTCCGACAACCACCGTCCCAGAGCGAAGAGTGTGAGCCCCAATCCGATATAGCCCAGCACCCGTTTGACCTCATAGGGTACAGGATAGTACCGCCGTCCGAGCAGATAGGAGATCAGGGCCATGAAGCCATAGCAGGCCAGATGCGCCCAGGCCGCACCCTCGTATCCATGATCCGGCACCAGCCACAGCAATGCGACCACGGTGACGGCGGAGCCCGACAGGGCCACCCAGGCGCCATCGGAGTGCGGTCCGTGAGCTTGTACCAAATGGAGAGATTGACATAGATGCCGAGCAACAGATTGGCCAGCAACAACACGGGCACCACGTGCAAGCCTTCACGGTAGGCCGCACCGACGAAATACTGGAAGAGATCGATATACAGGCCGACCAGCAGGAAGATGAAGACACAGAAAATCACGAACCAGTTGAGCACCAGGGCGTAGGTGCGCTTTGCATCCGCCTGCTTGGCATAGGCGAAGAAAAATGGCTCACCAGCATAGCGGAAGACCTGGATGAACAGCATCATCAGAATCGAGAGCTTGTAACAGGCACTATAGATGCCGAGCTGGGCCATATTGGTTTCCGCATCGTAAGGCAGCAGGTACTTGAGTGCCGCCCGGTCCAGCATCTCGTTGACGATACCCGCGAACCCGATGATGACCATGGGTAGCGAGTAGCGGGCCAAGCGGCGAAACAGCACATGGTCGAATCCAAACGCGACCCCACGCAGCTCCGGTGCGAGCAGAGCCAGCTTTAAAGCGCTCGCCGCCAGATTGGCGATAAAGACATAGCCGATGCCGATGGCCGGATTCCAGAGACCGCCGAGCAGTGATTCCGGGTCAGATTCGAAGGCACGGCGACACAAAACGATGAAGAACAGGTTGAGACCGATGTTGACCCCGATTTCGACCAGCTTCACTACGGCAAAGCGAGCTGCCCGATCCTCCGCGCGCAGGCGAGCGAAGGCAGCGGCGCCCACCGAGTCCAGGGCGAGAATGGCTGCGACCCACCAGATGTATTCCGGATGGGCGGAATGACGCAACAGATCCGCTATCGGCTGCCGCAACACGAACGCGAGCAGGAAAAAGCCCAGGTTGGCCAAGATCAGGAAGCGTAACGCCGTGGCGAACACCAGCAGCGGCGAACGTCCGTCCTCGCCACGGAAGCGGAAGTATCCGGTCTCCATCCCGAATACCAACAGCACGGCGAAGAAGCCCATGTAAGCGTAGAATTCAGCCACTACGCCGTAGTCTGCCGGCACGAAACTATAGGTTTAGAGCGGTACCAGCAGATAATTGAGAAAGCGTCCCAGAACGCTGCTGAGACCATAGACCGCGGTTTGGGAAGCGAGCTTTTTGAGGGCGTTCAAGATTGGGGCACCGACGAAGCAGGAAAAACTGGGGTAGGCGTGCGGTGCATTCTATACCTTATCGACTCATGGAGTGCTTCGATCGATTTTTCTTCGGCCGATGCTAGCGCGTCACTACCCGAATGTGCGTAGGTTGATGCGTGACCACAGTGCGTCCACACTAGGCACTTCATCCACATGAAGCGCCTGATCCCCATATGCCCAATTCAAACCTGAATGCCCCCGCACTGGACATTGCGCACTTCCGCGCCTTGCTGGAGGCGCGCCGGACGGAACTGATCGAGGATGACAACCTTTCCCGGGAGGCAGCCGACATCGTCGAGCTCGACCAAACCCGGCAGGGTCGCTTGTCCAGGATGGACGCTATGCAGCAGCAGGCCATGGCGGCCGAGACGCACCGCCGCCGTGCAATGGAGCTCAAGCGGATCGCCGCCGCACTCGCTCGCATCGAGTCGGGCGACTACGGTTACTGCCTGACCTGCGGCGAGGAAATTCCTGCGGGCCGGCTGCAGATCGACCCAGCCGCCACTCAATGCTTCCATTGCGCCGACCGAAAAGACTAGATTTCCTATAGCAGTCAAGACCTGGCAGCGGCGCGGGCGCGAGCACTGGTCCGCACTCCCGTACACGGATCTCTTTCATCTGCTAAGGCTGTGCGCTCCGGAGTTGAAGCGGGTGCTGTTCGTTGGCGCAGGCGTGGACGTGGGCCGGGGCAATAACGGCTGTCGCGTAGGCGAGTCGATTTTGGTGACAGGGATGTCCCAAAATCTTTCACGAGGTAGCGACACTCCTTCAGGTCGGAAAAAGGGCGGGTTGGGGGACGAAGACGCGGCTGTTCAACACCTATCCCCTCCGACCCTTTCCCAAAGGGGAGGGCTGAGCAATTTCTTGGAAAGTGGGTTAGGCCCCCTGCCGGGAGACCAGCCGCGGTTTGGGGCGGCTATCCTTGCTGATGGGACGGCTGAGGTGGATGCCGTTGTAGAGATTGCGCAGGGCCGTGAGCTGACGTGCCAACTCGGCGTATTGGCTTTCCAGGTCTTCGATACGCATCTGCAAGGTGTTTTTAGATCGGCCGATTTTCTGCAGGTTTTCCAGGCGCTTTTCCATCATCTCCTTGTGCCCCTGAATTTGCTCAACCAGGGGATCCAGGGCGCGGGATAGCCATTCGTCCAGTGTCAGGTTGAGCTGGGTGAATATGTCGCGGGCGCGCCCTACGATCACCTGATAGAAACGTTTTACCAAATAGCTCTGTTCAGTCACGGCCAGGGAGGGACTCTTGCGGAATGCCTCTGCCTCCTGGTGCAGGAGCTCTAATTCCACCCGAAACTTCACCGTGGAGATCTTCTGCGGTTGCAGGTTGGAAAAGTCGAACTCGTTTTGGAAGCTCTGATAGACATGACGTACCATCTTACGGGTGCGCTCCGCATGGCTGGTGGCCGCCTGCATGGCGCGGCGCAGCTCATCGAACAAGAGTTTCATGCTCCTTTTTATCCCATGAGTGGTCCAACTATGCAGCATTTCACGGTAGCTTTGCTGCATGAGCTGTTCGATGTTTTCCAGGTCGAGCAGGGTCCGTAGCTTTGCCGCTTCCATCTGCAACTCTCCGCGGCTGGTCTGGAAACGGGAGACACTATCCAAGTATTTGCCTTGTTCGTCGCGAGTTTTTTGCAACAGGTGGTGGATCACATCTTCGCTCTTGTCGCACAACTCCTCCAGCTCGCCGAGTTGGCGCTTGACTGTCTTGAGCTGTTGCGCCACCAGCCCGCGGTTGTTCTCGATCAGTTGGCCAACTTGGCTTTCCACCGTATCGAGGATGATCCCCCGGCGCTCCCTGAGCATGCTGGTTGCCAGGAAGGTCTCCAACTCGTCCAGGGCGCTGCGGTGCAGCAGAGCCTGGTCTTTTTTCACTTTGGCCAGCAACCCCTTGTGGGCGGAGACCGGGAAAATCGCCTGTTCGTCGATACCAAGAATCTTGGCGGTGGATGCCTTCTGGCCGGCGATGATGCGCCGGGTCTCGTCTCCGCTCTTGAGATCGTCCCAAAGGGTGTCGATCTTGTTAAGCACCACCACCAGCCCGCGCTGGCGGCTGCTTTGGAAGCCCTTGATGTGGTGTTGCCAAACTTCCAGGTCACTGCGGGTAACGCCGGTATCCGCGGCCAGCACGAACACTACCGCCTGGGCCTTGGGCAGGGTACTCAGGGTCAGCTCCGGCTCACTGCCCAAGGCGTTGAGTCCTGGTGTGTCAAGGATCACCAGGCCTTGTTTCAACAGCGGATGGGGGAAGCTGACGACAGCGTGCCGCCAACGCGGAATCTCCACCATGTCGTCATGGTCTACCGCGTCCTGATCCTGCTGCACCTCTTTGTTGTAGAGCCCGAGACTGCCCGCCATGCCGACGCTTACCCGCTTGGTCTGGATCAGCTCCCGCAAAGTGGTTTCCATCTGTTCAGGGGACTGGATATCGAGTGGGTAGTGCACCCAGTGGTGGGCGTCTTTCTTGAGGTCCGAGATGCTCCTGTCCAGGGAGCGGGTCTCGATGGGCAGCAGCCGCAGGTAGGCTTCATTGCGCCGATTGTCCCACAACAGCTCGGTGGGGCACATGGTGGTGCGGCCGGCGGAGGAGGGCAGTAGGCGGCGACCGTAATCGGCGAAAAAGACGGCGTTTATCAGTTCGGTCTTGCCGCGGGAGAATTCGGCCACGAAGGCGATGGTGATGCGGTCGCCGAGCAGCGTGTGTTGGGCCTGAGCGACTTTTTTCAGCGCATCGGGGGTGGCCAGTCCCTGTCCCTCGAGCCAAACCCGGTACTCCTGCACGGTATGAATGAGGCGCATCTTCCATTGGGCATAGGCACTGAGATTCTGCTTGAAAGTCGTATTACCCATAGATGGATGTACTCCCTGGGCGGCTCGCCTGGATCACGGAGGTAGACACAATTTTTCCAAGTATATACGTCTTGTTGATACCGGGTATGTGAACCAGACCGCTATTTATGGGGTTTTACAGACTGCATTTTTTCGGTTTTCGGTCCTTCAGCAAGTCATGACTGCGCACGGTTAACGATAGCGGGTCCGCACTGGTCGGCCCTGAATCTAATGAGTGCTCACGGGAATCGGGAATTTGACCGGTGCCTGGATGCGGAACAGCTTGCGGCGGGCGCTACCGCCCCGAACCAGCGTCACCCGGCTGCGGCCGACGCCGAATGCCTTGGCCAGGAAGCGGATCATGTGGGTGTTGGCCTTGCCCTCCACCGGCGGTGCGCTGATGCGGACCTTGTAGGCATCGTCTATTGGGCCTACCCAGGCGTTCCCGGAGGCCCGCGGCTGTACCTGCAGCGTGAGCAGCAAGTCATCACCGTCCCAGCAGTACCAGGACCGGCTCAAAACGGTGAGCCGGTGAGCAGTTTCAGCGGTGGGAGCAGCAGCATCTTCAGCAAGATCAGGCCGATCGTTACCAGCATGGGCGAGAGATCAAGGCCAGAGACCGACGGCAACATACGCCGGGCCGGGCGCAGCAGCGGCTCTGTAAGGTGAAACAACAGGGTGGCTGCTGGGTTGTTACCGCCCTGGTTGACCCAGCTGAGGACCACCTGGATCAGGACGGCAATCAGAAAAATGTTGATCAGCAGGCCCGCCAGTTCGGGGATGGCCCAGAGGAAGGCGGCGATCAGGGTCGTGTCAGCCCCTAGCAGGAGTAGCACCAGCATCAGCTCCACGGATTTGAGTAGCCAGGCCAGCACCAGCGAGGATAGGTCGGTGCCGCCGAATCCGGGGATGAGACGTCGCAGTGGGCGCAGCGGCGGCGCCGTCACCTTGACCACGAACTGGGAGATGGGGTTGTAGAAATCGGCCCGGGTCCACTGCAGCAGGAAACGCAGCAGCACCACCAGGATGTAAAGCCCGAACAGGGTCTGGATCAGAAAAGTGGCCGGATTGGTCAGGTAGGAGCTTTCCATTATCCCGTCCCCAGTATTTTGGATAGCTCTTCCGAGCGGTTGCGGGCACCGGTCAGGGCCCGCCGGAACAGTGCCCGCAGGTCACCGTCGTCGAATATCTCCAGGGCGCGCTCAGTGGTGCCGCCGGGGGAGGTGACGCGCTCTCGCAGGGTGGCCGGTGCTTCCCGGCTCTCCATGGCCATGCGCGCCGCACCCAGGGCGGTCTGGATGGTCAGCAGACGGGCGGTTTCCGAGTCCAGACCCAGCTCGATGCCAGCCTGTTCCATAGACTCCATGACCAGGAAGAAATAGGCCGGTCCGCTGCCGGACAGTGCAGTTACCGCGTCCAAATCCTTTTCGTCGGCCACCCAGCGGGTCAGCCCTACCGCCCGGAGAATGGATTCCGCCAGGTTGTGCTGATCGGTGGTAACGCCGGGACCTGCATGCAGCACGGTGGCACCGGCCTGGATCATGGCGGGAGTGTTGGGCATGGTGCGCACCAGGGGCAGGCCGCCGCCGAGCCACTCCTGGACAAAGGACTCGCGCACCCCGGCGGCAATGGAGATCAGCAGCGGTTTGTGCGTCTGCACGGTATCGCGCAGCTCCATGCATACCCGCTTCAGCGCCTGGGGCTTGACCGCCAGCACCATTACGTCTGCCCGGCGCGCGGCATCGACGTTGTCCGCTACGCTGCGAACGCTGAAACGGGCGGCCAGGTCGGCGAGCTTCTGGTGCTGTGGATCGCTCACCAGGATATGCCCCGGGTCGTAGCCGTCCGCCACCAGGCCGCCGATCAGGCTTGAGGCCATGTTGCCGCCACCGATAAAGGCGAGGGTGGCGGGCTGTGGTCTGTTCTCTGTCAACAGTCTGCCGGCCGCGTTGCTGCTGGAGACTTTTTTACTCGATTTTTCAGTGCGTGGCATAGTTTCTTGGTCCAAAGATGGCGGTGCCGATACGTACGATGGTGGCCCCCTCCTCGATTGCAGCTTCCAGGTCGGCGGACATGCCCATGGAGAGAGTTTGCAGAGGTAGTCCCGGTCGTGCCAGCCGATCCCGCAGCTCCCGTAATGCACGTGAGGGGGCATGCTGCGCCCCTGGGGAGTCGGCAGGGGCGGGGATGGCCATCAATCCTTGGATACGCAGCCCCGGCAGCTTACCGCAGTGCTCCAGAAATGCGGCCACGGCGTCTGGCTCCAGCCCCCCCTTGCTGGCCTCCCCGCTGACGTTCACCTGGACGCAGGCATTGAGAGGCGGTAGCTGCGCCGGGCGCTGTTCGCTGAGCCGGCGCGCGTGCTTGGCGTCGCTGAGGCCGTGTACCCAGGAGAAGTGCTCAGCGATGGCCCGGGTTTTGTTGCTCTGGATGCGGCCGATGAAATGCCATTCGATGGCGAGATCCCGCAGTTGCCCGATCTTTTCCAACGCCTCCTGCAAATAGCTCTCACCGAACATCCGCTGGCCCGCCTCCCACGCTTGGCGGATTTTATCATCATCCTGGGTCTTGCTCACGGCCAGCAGCTTCACTGAGCCGGGAGCGCGCCCACCCGCAGCCTCCGCGTTGTGGATTCGCTCCTGCACCGCTCTTAGTTGTTGCGCTACTGATTCGGTCACAGGATAACACCTGATTTCGTGTCCAGTGGATTGGGTCGGATACGGACTCCGCAGAGGAACGGCAGCGTCGATTTTCCGACGGTATTCACCCGCTGTCGCGGCTTTTTATCGAGCAAAGGTGACCGGCGTAGCAAAGGTGACCAGCCGCCTTGATTTTATACCTCGGAATGTTTTATCAAGAAGCTTCATTCTGATATTTTTTCTGTTTTAGAGCAGCCTCGTATCGGGGCGTCGATATAATACACCAATAAAGTGCGTCGCCTACCTCGTGTCAGTCGGCAGCGCAGTCTGGATGACTCGATCCAAGGGGAATCGAATGGATATTGCGGAACTTCTTGCGTTCAGCGTCAAGCACAGCGCTTCCGACCTGCATCTGTCGGCGGGTCTGCCGCCCATGATCCGGGTGGACGGCGATATACGCCGTATCAATGTGCCAGCCCTGGACCACAAGACCGTTCACGCGCTGGTCTACGACATTATGAACGACAAACAGCGCAAGGACTTCGAAGAGTTTTTAGAGACCGACTTCTCTTTCGAGATTCCGGGCCTGGCCCGTTTCCGGGTCAATGCCTATAACCAGAATCGGGGTGCCGCCGCGGTGTTCCGGACCATCCCTACCAAGGTGCTGAGTCTGGAGGAGCTGGGATGTAATCCGGTGTTCAAAGAGTTGGTACAGGTTCCCCGTGGGCTGATCTTGGTCACCGGACCCACTGGTTCCGGCAAGTCCACCACTTTGGCAGCCCTGATGGATTATCTCAACGACAACCTGTACGCCCACCTCCTCACCGTCGAGGACCCCATCGAGTTTGTTCATACCAGCAAGAAATGCCTGATCAACCAGCGTGAGGTGCATCGGGATACCCTGGGGTTCAGCGAGGCGCTGCGTTCCGCCCTGCGGGAAGACCCGGACATTATCCTGGTGGGTGAGCTGCGCGATCTGGAGACCATCCGCCTGGCCCTGACCGCCGCCGAGACTGGCCATTTGGTGTTCGGTACTCTGCACACCAGCTCGGCGGCCAAGACCATCGACAGGATCATCGACGTGTTCCCCTCCGGCGAGAAGTCCATGGTGCGCTCCATGCTGTCGGAATCACTGCGTGCGGTCATCGCCCAGGCCCTGCTCAAGCGCGTCGGCGGTGGCCGTACAGCGGCATGGGAGATCATGGTGGGCACCCCAGCCATCCGCAACCTGATCCGCGAGGACAAGGTGGCCCAGATGTACTCGGCCGTGCAAACCGGTGCGGCCCATGGCATGCAGACCCTGGATCAGCATCTGCAGGAGCTGGTCAAGCGTGGACAGATCAGCCGCATCGACGCCCGCAGCAAGGCGCAAAACAGGGCTCTGTTCGGGTGACTTCACGGGCGAAAAAATCTCTTGATTTAGTGGCAAGCCCAGCTGCCTTTTGTAGGCACACCGCTGGCGACGCGAAGGCTGCCCGGAACCGGTTGGCGCCGGTTTCGCGGCGCGAGCGCTGCTGCTGCAGGTCTGTTTGGATGATTATTTTTTCCCGCGGCCCTTAAGTCTCGGTTCCAGATTCCAGTGAATTTCCGGCGTCAGGCGATTGTCGGAAAAGACTTCACCCAGATCGCACTGGGCTTTAATTCGCCTTCAAGGCGTGACAACAGACGCAAAGTCGCACTGTGCAACTGTTGTGACAATCTAAAGAAGACGGGCGAAAAGACCAGTTGAACCGGGTAAATCCTTTGACAAAAATTGCCTAAGCGGATTGTCGGATGTTCGTCAAGTCAATTTACCAGAGAGAACTCGTTTCGACCAATGACCCAGGAAAAACACGCTTTCGATTTCAACGCCTTGTTGATGATGATGGTGGATAACAAGGCTTCCGACCTCTTCATCACCGCGGGCCGCACCCCGATCATCAAGATCAGCGGCCGTTTCCATTCCGTGGGCAAGATTTCACTAACGAGCCGTCAGGCCAAGGAGATGGTCGACGGCATCATGAACGCGAAGCAGCAACGGACCTTCGAGCGCGACAAGGAGTGCAACTTCGCCATCGCCGCCCACGGGCTGGGCCGCTTCCGCGTCAGCGCCTTTATACAACGGGAGTGCGCCGGCATGGTGCTGCGGCGCATCGAGACCAAGATCCCGACCTTCGATGAGCTTCATCTGCCACCGATCCTGGAGGAACTGGCGATGGTCAAACGGGGATTGGTGCTGTTCGTGGGCCCCACCGGGGCCGGCAAGTCGAGTTCCCTGGCTGCCATGATCGGCTACCGCAACCGCCAGGCTGCCGGCCACATTATCACCATAGAAGATCCCATCGAGTTCATGCACGCGCACGACCGCTGTATCATCACTCAACGGGAGGTGGGGCTGGATACCGAATCCTTCGGAGTGGCCCTGAAGAATACCTTACGCCAGGCCCCGGATGTGATACTTATCGGCGAGATCCGCGCCCGCGAGACCATGGAGTATGCCATCGCCTTCTCCGAGACCGGTCACCTGGTATTGGCAACCCTGCATGCAAACAGTGCCAACCAAACCCTGGACCGCATCATCAGCTTTTTCCCGGAGGAGGCCAGGACGCAGTTGTTCATGGACCTCTCCCTCAATCTCAAGGCCATTATCGCCCAGCAGCTGGTGCCCTGCGTCGACGGCAAAGATCGCCGCGCCGCGGTGGAAGTGTTGCTCAACATACCGCTGGCCTCGGACCTGATCCGCAAGGGCCAGGTGCACAAACTCAAGGACCTGATGAAGCGCTCCGGCGAGCTGGGCATGACCTCCTTCGATCAGGCGTTGGTGAAGCTCTATCACGAAGATGTCATTACCTACGAGAACGCGCTCAACTACGCCGATTCCACCAACGAAGTGCGCCTGATGATTAAGTTGGGCACGGTCGACGGCGTAGCCCTTGTGGACGAGGTGGATTCAGGGGGCATCTCTCTGGTGGATCAGGACGACTGATTTCTACTGACTGGGCCGGATGCAGGGTGGCATTGGCGGTAGAGGCGGTGGGGCGTGTTCTCTGGCTGGAAGGGCTTGCCTTATTCTTTCTGGCTGTTAATATTGACCGCTTTTCTATTTCTCGCTATGGGTGGTTTCTGAGTTGCTCGGGACCACCTTTTGTTTTTAGGAGCTGGTATGAAAAACCGCATCGAAAGTGCTCCTAATCGCCCTCTGGGAGAAGGTCGGGGTGTGGGAAACGGATATGGCGATTCGTGCGTTTATTTTTCGGGATGGCGCGAATTGCCATGTCCGTTAGTATGTTTCCCTTTTCCGCAACCCAGAAGACGGACGAAAAAACTCCAGGAGCGTTTTTTCGCGCCAGCCTCCAATAATGGAGGCGAATCGCACGGATACGATGAGCAAAGACAAGCAAGATGCACACATTAGTTTTTGCCAGGCTCCTTCAACCTATCACGAAAATCGGGATCGGAACGCCGTGTCGGATTCGCTGATGGCCACTTACAAACGCCTTCCAGTCACCTTTGTGCGCGGCGAGGGGGCCTGGCTCTGGGACACTGACGGCAAACGTTACCTGGACGCACTATCGGGTATTGCTGTGTGCGGCCTTGGCCACGCCCATGCCGGCGTCGCCCGAGCCCTTTGCGAGCAGGCCGGCACCCTGATCCACACCTCCAATCTCTACGGTATCGGCCATCAGCGGGTCCTGGCGGATACCCTGGCCCGCGCCAGCGGCATGGAACGGGTGTTTTTCGCAAATTCCGGCGCCGAGGCCAACGAGGCAGCAATCAAAATTGCCCGCCTCCACGGCCACCGCAAGGGCATCGATCAGCCAGCCATCGTGGTAATGGACAACAGCTTCCACGGGCGTACCCTGGCCACCCTCAGCGCAACTGGCAATCGCAAGGTCCAGGCCGGCTTCGAACCCCTGGTTAAGGGCTTCGTCCGGGTGCCATTCGGTGACCTGGAGACCCTGAGGGCGGTAGCCGAAAACACTACCGGCATCGTGGCGGTGCTGGTGGAGCCGGTCCAGGGCGAAGGTGGAGTGAACATCCCGGCACCTGACTACCTGAACCAAATCCGCGAGATCTGTGATGAACGAGGCTGGCTGCTGATGCTGGACGAAATCCAAACCGGCATGGGTCGCAGTGGGCGCCTGTTTGCCCATCAGTACAACGGCATTGCGCCCGACGTTATGACCCTGGCCAAGGGCCTCGGCAATGGAGTGCCCATCGGCGCCTGTCTGGCACGGGGCGAAGCGGCCCGGACACTGGGACCCGGCAACCATGGCTCCACCTTCGGCGGCAACCCGCTGGCCTGCCGCGCCGGTTTGGCGGTGATGGAGGCCCTGGAACAGGAGCAACTGGTGCCCAGGTCCGAGAAGCTGGGGAGGCGTTTGCTGGACGGTTTCCGCGCACGCCTGGGAGAACACTCCGGGATCATCGACATTCGCGGTCTGGGGCTTATGATCGGTATCGAGCTAGAGCGGCCCTGCGGGGAGTTGGTGGCCCGGGCGATGGCGGCGGGCCTGCTGATCAACGTGACCGCTGACAGGGTGATTCGGCTGCTGCCGCCGCTGATCCTGGATGATACCCAGGCCGACCTGCTGGTTACCAACCTGTGCGGCCTGATCGAAGAATTTTTATCGCCGGTCAGTGCGCCTTAAGAAACCTGGAGTACCTAAGAGGATTCAAAAAACTGTAGTAAGGGCTTTGGAAAATATTAAAATACGCACCTTAATTGTCTTTTTGGCCGTATCTTCCGTTGCAACTCCGGTTACATAGCCGGCTA
>RCNG010001409.1_pt1 | contig 13158 bp, 12 predicted proteins | sample 2041371 | NCBI WGS metagenome assembly RCNG01 (sample SAMN09708227, study PRJNA481090) | Marine sediment metagenome, whole genome shotgun sequencing project. | biome: marine sediment; feature: ocean; material: sediment; isolation source: Sewage treatment plant 1 marine sediment (STP1) ... | reverse complement strand
CCTAGTTCCACCATCTGATCGAGGTTCCGTTTGTCCGGTCTCGTAACATGATCGATGTCGAGCGCAGTTACCGTGGCAACGGGCGAGCTGCCTTCCTCTGGGGGCTCAGCGAATACCGGCAACTGTGTGAGTGCCGCTGTAAGCGCTGCGATGATGAAGACGAAACGACTCATTTCAGTTCAACCTTTGGTATCCGTTCACGGCTTCGCGTTGCGTTCGTTCTCCAGCGCCTTTTCCGTAATCTCCCGATAGAGGCTCACGCCGCGCGTGTACAGCGTCTGCAGATCCGGCTTCTTGTCCACGTAGCGCTTGACCTCCCCTGCGTCCTTCAAAACTTCCTCGCAGCACCACTGCAGAAGGCCCTTGCCTTTTCAAACCGGGTCAAGGTGCCGGAGGGAATTCCGCAAGGATTTGGTGGATCATGGCTCCGGTCCTGAGCGTCTTCTTCTCTTCGCTGACCTTCTCGCTGAACAACAGTCTGGCCTCGGCCACGCCCCGCCAGATCATCCTGTCGCTTTCCTGATCGATGATGTCTACGACCGTGACCGCCTGTTTGAGCTCCGGCGAGTTGCTCACCCCCGCAAGCCATTCGGGAGACGTTGTTGACCCTTCAGCGGTCACCGGGAGGTTAGCGGCACCCTCCAGCGAAGCGCCGATCCGTACCCGGAAGACCGGTTCCGCTTTTAGATTCCCCCGGAAAACGTATCCCTTTGCCTCCAGGGTCTCGATCACCGCCTGACGTTGGCGGGACTCCAGATCCACCTTGTTCAACTCGGGATCATGGGGCAAGGAGGGCGTCTCGTAAACGAAATCGAAGACACCCGAGGAGGGAAACCTTGCAGAGGGGTCATAAACCACCCTCGTGTTCAGGTCCGGCATTAACGGATCGGAGGCGAAGGCACCGCAACAGATTCCCGCCAGCAGGATTATTAATGCTATGGCTCGTTTCATTATGTACTCCTAATCAATAACAGATCCGGATGCACCCGGCTCAGCGTCCTCTACACCCTTCGCCCGGATCCGGAACAACATGGCATACAGCACCGGCAGCACCACCATGGTCAGCAGCGTACCGAAGCTCAGCCCCACCATCAGGGTTACGGAGAGCCCGATCCAGAACACGTCCTGCAGCAGCGGGGCGACGCCGAGTACGGTGGTGGCCGCCGCCAGCATCACCGGTCGCAGGCGGGAGACCGCCGCCTCGACGATGGCGTCGTAGTCTCCCATGCCCTCGGACAGATTGAGCTTGACCTGATCCAGCAGCACCACCGCGTTTTTAATCATCATGCCGGAGAGGCTCATGGCCCCCAGCAGGGCCACGAAGCCGAAGGCGACATCGAACGCCAGCAATCCGGCCACGATGCCGATCAGGGCGAAGGGGATGGTGAGCAGGATGACCAGGAGCGGCCGGTAGGCGTTGAACAGGGCCACGATGATGAACAATATGACGGCGGCCGCCGGGACCATGCCGGGAATCAACGAGCTCTGGGCCTTTACCGTATCCTCGTACTCGCCGCCCCACTCGAGCTTGTAGCCCGGCGGCAACTCGATGGTCTCGAAGTCCGCCCGTACTGACGCCAGCAGGGTCGGCAGGGTCACGCCCTGGATCGGGTTCGCCTGCACAGTAAACGTGCGGCGGCGGTCACGCCGAGCGACGATAGGGTCCTCCCAGGCCAGGTTCACGCCGTCGGTGACCTGGGACAGGGGGACGGAATTGTTCGTCATGGCCGGCTGCACCTGCAGCACGTCGATGGCGGCCACATTGCGGCGCTCCTCCTCCACATGGCGCAGCAGGATGGGCAACAGCATGTCGCCCTCGCGGTACAGGCCAATACTGCGCCCGTCGAAGGCCCGCTTGGTGGTCTGAGCAATGTCTTCGCGGGTCACCGAGGCCCAGCGGCCCCGCTCCTGGCTGTACTCGGCCTCCAGCAGCAGCCTACGATCACGCCAGTCGGTTTGCACCGGCCCGGCCAGGGGGCTGGCCTTGAGGATGGCGACCCCCTGATCGGCGATAGCCCGCAGCACCGCGGGATCGGCCTCCGCCGGCCCGCTCAGGCGGGCCTCGAACTTCCAGGTGTTACTCGGTCCCACGCCATACTTGCGGATACTGATCAGGCTATTCTGCAAATTCTCCCGTAGCCAGGGCTCGATCTCCCCGATCAAGCCGTCGATCTCGCGGTAGTCGTTGACGTTGACGATGAGCTGGGCATAGCTCTGGTCGGGCGACTCCGGGTCTACCGGCAGATAAAAACGCGGCGGGCCGGCACCGATGAAGGCGGTGACGCTCTCCACCCGCTCGTCGGCCATCAGTCGGGTTTCGGCCTGCTCCAGGTCAAGGGCCACCTGCTGGATGCGGGTGCCCTCCGGCGCATAGACATCCACCATGAATTTGGTCATGGAGGAGTCCGGGAAGAACAGTTTGGTCACGCTGCCGAAGCCGATGGTGGCCACCACCAGTAACGCGATCATGCTGCCCACGGTCAACCAGCGGAAGCGGATCGCCGTATTCACCAGGCCGCGGAAACGCCCGTAGAAGCCGCTGGCGTAGGGGTCTTGCTGCGGCTCGCCCGGTTTCGGTGCCGGCAGCAGATCCATGCAGTTCAACGGGGTCACGGTCACCGAGACCACCCAGCTCACCAGCAGTGAGATCGCCACCACGCTGAACAGGGTACGGCAATATTCGCCCGCCCCTTCCGCGGAGGCGAAGATGGGATAGAAGGCCATGACCGCCACCACCGTGGCGCCCAACAGCGGCCAGGACGGCTGGGTTGCCGCCTCCACCGCCGCACGGGTCCGATCCATGCCCCGCTGCAGCCGCACTGCCATGCCGTCCGCCACCACGATGGCGTTGTCCACCATCATGCCCAAGGCGATAATCAGTGCACCCAGGGACATGCGCTGCAGGTCGATGCCGAGCACCGCCATCAGGATGAAGGTGCCGAGGATGGTGACGATGAGGGCACCGCCGATGATCACCCCCATGCGCCAACCCATGGCCAGGGTGAGCACCACCAGCACGATACCCAGTGCCTCGGCGAAGCTGATGAGGAAGTCGTCGACGGCCAAGGCGACGATGTCCGACATCCAGTGCACCCGTCGCACCTCGATACCGACCGGCAGGTCGGCCGTGAGCTCCGACAGCCGCTGGTCGATGGCCTGGCCCACCTGCACCACGTTGGCGCCGGCCACGTTGGTGATGGAGACCCCCAGGGCGGGAGTTCCGTTGTAGCGCATCAGGGTGAAAGGCGGCTCCTGGTAGCCATGCCGGATGGTGCCGATATCACGGATGCGCGTCAGCTCGGCGTTGGCGGACGGCGCGCTGCCGCCCTGCAGGGCATCGGTGGCGGAGGGCCGAATCGCCAGGTCGCCGATGTCCGCGGGGGAGGCGAACTCGCCGGTGGGCACGAGGCGCAGGCGCCTGGCCTGCACATCCACGCTGCCGGCATCCAGCACCATGTTCTGCCGGCGCAGGGTGTTCTCGATGCTGGCATCGCTCAGGCCCAGCTCGGCCAGCTGGCTCTGGGCTACGTCCAGGTAGATCACCTCGTTTTGCACGCCCCACAGATCCACCCTGGCCACGCCCTCGACGATACTGATCTCCTTCTTGAGCCCCTTGGCGTACTCCTTCAGCTCGGCGTAGTTGAAGCCGTCGCCGATGACCGCCAGCTGGAAGCCGAACACGTCGCCGAAATCGTCGGAAATGACCGGCTCGCTCACGCCCGGCGGAAACGACGCCTCCACGTCACGGATCTTGCGCCGCAACTCGTCCCACACCTGGGGCAACCTGTCGGACCAATACTCGGTCTTGATATCCACCGCGACGGTGGACTGGCCGGCCCTTGAATAGGAGGAGACATAGTCGAGCTGTTTCAACTCCTGCAGGGCCAGCTCGATGCGGTCGGTGACCTCCAACTCCACCTCTTGCGGGCTGGCGCCGGGGTAATTGGTGGTGATGACGGCGGTCTTCACCGTGAATTCGGGATCCTCCAGCTGGCCCAGCTCGAAAAAGCTGGCAATACCTCCGACGATCAACAGAAAGGCGGCAAAATAGGTGACGGCGCGGTTCTCGACCGCTGCAGCGGCAAGGCTCATGGCGTATCCTCCCCGCTAGTCCAGCTCGGGCCGGACATGCTGGCCCTCGGTCAGGAAGTGCACCCCGGCAATTGCTATCAACTCGCCGGCCTGCAGCCCTTCCTGCACCGCGACGCCGGCGGCGCCCAGTTCCCCGAGCTTCACCTCCCGACGACTCACTGTATTCGTAGCCCCGTCTATCACCCACACGAAGCTCTTGTCCCCGCTCTCTGGCGAAAACACGGATGTCATCGGGACCAGGATGGCCGCTGCGCCTTCAGTGGCTTGGCTGCGCGCCTCGCCCATGACCTTGCCCGCCATGCCGGGCAGAATCTCCGCCCCTTCGGGCTGGTCCATGATAAGGGTGACGGGGTAGGTACGGGTGGTCGCGGACGCCTCGTTGCCGATCTCCTTAATCTCGGCCGGGATCTCCAGGTCGGGAAAGGCGTCGAAGCGCACGCGGAGGTTCCCCACCTGCGGGACCAGGGAGATCATGGTCTCGGGCACGTTGAACTCGAACTCGACCTGGGTGCTGTCCAGCAGCCGCGCGATGGACTGGCGGGCCTGTACGTACTCGAAATTCTCCACGTAGGTGGCGACGATAGTGCCGTCGAACGGTGCCTTGAGATGGGTATAACCCACCGCATCCTTGGCTGCGTCCACCGAGGCCCGGTAGGCGGTGATATCGGCCTTGGCAATCTGGGAGTCCTCCTTGGCCCGGTCCACCCGCACCTCGCTCACCAGACCACCTCCCTTTTTCTGGATACCGAGCAGGCGTTCATACTCGCTCTTGGCCCGTTCCCGGTAGGCGACCGCCCGCTCTAGCTCGCCCTCGGCCTTGCGCTGCTGCACCTCGAAGTCCCTCGGGTCGATACGGGCGACCGGGTCGCCCCTCTTAAGCTTGTCCCCCACGTCAATGGACCGGGCGATCAGCGGGCCGGCGATCCGGAAGGAGAGATTCACCTCCTGGGTGGCCTTGGCGCGGCCCGGAAAGTTGCGCCCCTCCAGTTCCGCCACGGCGCCCACCTTCATGGCGCGCACGGGACGCACCACCTCATCCTTGGGCGGTTCCTGTTGTCCGCATCCGGAGAACAAAAGCGCCGATCCGATCAGAAGAGAGAATTTCACGTACTTTGATTTCATCGTTGGTCTGCTTTTGTATGTGGACAATGGCCTGTGCCGCTGCTTGTGTGGTTTCATTCCGCTACTACCGATCAGCCCCCGGTTCTTCGGAGGTCGCCAGCCTTTCCAGAAACTCGTACTCCAATTCCCGCTTGAGACGCACCAGTTCCTGGTAGGTCTCCTGCGATTTCTCGTGCCCCCTGCCGGTAGGTATTTCCTCGATCTCCAGCGCTGCCACGACCTTGTCGTAGTCGTCGCACAACTCGGCCATCGTGCCGTCACGCGGCAGAGCGTTCAGTACACGGCTGCGGTATTTCGGAAAACGCTCAACGATTCGGGGAATCATTCAAGGATCGCCCTGAGTTGTCGGATACCCATTTCTAGAACCGGTCTGCCGGTCGCGCCCTCTGGACTTTACAACCGAATGGACTCTTTCACATACATCCGCGACGTGGCGGCCTGCCCCACCCGGCGTATCGCCAACACGAACGCGGCGGTCCGCAGCTCGACCCCCTCCTTTTCGGCCACCTCCCGCACCGCGGCGTAGGCCTTGCGCATGACCAGCCCAAGCTCCCGGTCCACGCGCTCCTTCTCCCAGCGGAATTGCTGGATGTTCTGCGCCCACTCGAAATAGCTCACAGTCACTCCGCCCGCATTGGCCAGGATATCGGGGACGATCAGCACGCCCCGCCGCGTCAGGGCTTCGTCGGCGCCGGGGGATGTCGGGCCGTTGGCGCCCTCGACGATGATGTCCGCCTTGACCTGATCCACATTGGCTTCGGTGATCGCGTCCTCCAACGCCGCCGGGATCAGCACGTCCACGTCCCAGCCGATCACCTGCGGTCCGTCGAAGGCGTCGCCGCCGCCGAACCCCTTTACCGTCCGGTGTTCCCCCGCCCAGGCGGAAAGCGCATCGATGTCTAGGCCGGCGTCGTTGCTGACGCCCCCCATATGGTCGGCAACGGCCACGATCCTGGCACCCTGCTGCGCAATGAGGCGCGCCGCGTTGGCACCCACGTTGCCGAACCCCTGCACCGCGACGCGGATCTCCTCCCAGCCCTTGCCGCGCTCCTTGAGCGCTTCTTCCAGAACCAGCATGACGCCGCGGCCGGTGGCCTCCTCACGGCCTTCCGATCCGAACAGGTGCAGGGGCTTGCCCGTGACCACGCCGGGGGAGAAGCCTGCGTATTTCGAGTACTCGTCCATGATCCAGCCCATGACCTTGGCGTTGGTATTGACGTCCGGGGCGGGTATATCGGTGGTGGGTCCGATGACCTCCTTGGTGTGCTCCACAAAGCGGCGGGTGACGGCGCTGAGTTCGCGCTCGCTCATCTGTGCAGGGTCGCAATTGATGCCGCCCTTGGCGCCGCCGAAGGGCACGTCCACCACCGCGGTTTTCCAGGTCATCAGGTTCGCCAGCGCCGCGGCGTGGTCCTCGTCCATGCTCGGGTGATAACGCAGGCCGCCCTTCATCGGTCCCCGCGCCCGGTTGTGCTGCACCCGATAGCCGATGTAGTGCTGCAAACGGCCGTCATCATCGTCGATCACCAGCTCGACCTTGACCACGCGGTAGGGCGTCAGCAGGATATCCCGCAAGCGATCCGAAAGACCAAGCACGTCTGCCGCTTGGTGAAAATAACGGTGGCTTTCCTGGAGCATAAGCACCTCTAAAAATCAGTTAGTTATAAGCCGTCCACCTGTTCCCTATACTCCCTGCAACAGGTCGATCCGGGTTCAAAGTTGAGCCGAGCGCAGCATGATCATCTTTTCCACTCGCATGTCGTGGAAAGTGTAGGGAATACCACCAACTCCCAGACCGGATTTGCGTAGCCCGGCAAACGGCATCCAGTCGACGCGAAAGGCCGTGTGATCGTTGATCATGACAGCCGATGCCGCCAGTTGGCTTGCAGCACCCAACGCAAAATCGAGATCCTTCGTGAACACGGCCGCCTGAAAGGCGTAGGGCAGGTCGTTGGCTTGGCGGATGGCCTCATCCACGTCGTCGTAGGGATAAACGCATATGACCGGACCGAATATCTCCTGCCGACTGACGCGGACATCCATCGGTGGATCGAAAAGAACGGTAGGCGGGTAGCAACTGCCGGACAGCGGGACGCCACCGGTAAGGCACTGGGCGCCGCCATCCACTGCCTCGGTCACCCATTCGTGGACTCGTTCAGTCTCGCGGGGACGGATCAGGGGACCGATTTCGCTGTCGCCAAGCACAGGATCGCCAACCTGCATAGCCTCCCCAGCCTTCGCCAACTGTCGGGCCAGCGTTGAGGCAATGTCCCGGTGGGCGAACACGCGCTGGACCGAGACGCAAACCTGACCGGCGTGGTAGAAGCCGCCTTTCGCCAGCAGGGGCACGACGTCGTCCAGTTCTACTCCACGATCGACTACCACCGGTGCTGCACCGCCGTGCTCAAGAGCACATCGTGTGCCCGGGGGCAACTTGGAGCGCAGGTACCAGCCGACGCGCGCACTCCCTATAAACGAGAAGAATGCAACGCGAGGGTCGGTGACCAGATGCTCGGCCGTTTTCGGGTCGTCGGTCAGAAGCGCCTGCGCCCAACCGGCAGGCAAGCCGGATTCGCGCAGAAGATCGACCAATCGCAGGCAGCTCAGCGGCGTGTCCTCTGCGGGTTTAACTACCACCGGACAACCTGCTGCAATGGCCGGACCCACCTGGTGAACGATCAGGTTCACAGGGTGATTGAAGGCGCTCACCGCCGCCACGACACCGATCGGTTCGTACGTGGTGAAAGCGAGACGTTGGCGCGATGCGCCAGTGACGCCCATGGGAATTTCGGTTCCTGACTCGGAACGCAGCAGCTCGGCGCAATTTCGTAAACCATCGACGGCTCGCGCCACTTCTACTCGGGAATCGACCAGTGGCTTGCCGCCTTCCCTTGCGGCCTCGAAAGCAAACACCTCGGCGCGCTCAGCCAAGAGATCGGCAGTGCGCGACAGGATAGCGATTCGTTGGTCCGCACCCAGCCAGTTGGCGCGGTCCCGATACAGGGCTTCCGCTACCGCCAGCGCCTGGTCCACGGCTGCGGCATCCACCGTGTCCACGGTGCCGATACGGCTGCCGTCGAAAGGCGATACGATATCTATTTTCCCGACCGCTGTTACAGACGCGGCGATCCGGTGTGGGAAATGTACTACGTCGTGCTCATTGTCAGCGCCCATGTCCGGTTTTCCTCAGATAGGACAGACGAGTTCACCCAATCGAGCGGTCAACTTCATGTTTTCGGCATAATCCACGGGGCAGTCGATCACGGCTACGGTCCCGCACCGCAACGCCTCCCTGAGTACGGGCACCAGTTGCTCCACTGACTCCACCCGGTATCCCCGCGCGCCCAGGCTTTCGGCATATTTAACAAAATCGGGATTGTTGAAATCGATGTGGCTATTGCGACCGAAACGTCTGTCCTGGTGCCACTTGATCAATCCGTACTTGCTGTCGTTCCATATCAGGATCACGAACGCGAGGTTCAGACGCAGTGCCGTCTCGATTTCCTGCGAATTCATCATGAAGCCCGCATCACCCGTGATGGTGACGACCTGGCGATCGGGATAGGTGAGTTTAGCCGCAAGCGCGCCAGGCACGCCGATACCCATGGCTGCGAAGCCGTTTGAGATTATGCAGGTATTGGGAGCAGTTGCCTGCCACAAGCGGGCAATCCACATCTTGTGCGCGCCGACGTCGGAAATGAGAATGCCCTCGGCATCGAGCACCTGTCGGAGGTCCCATAGTATTTTTTGTGGCTTGACGGGAAAACCATCATCTGCTGCATGCTCGCCGGCTTCCTTGATCATCGCCTGGCGCAGCGGTTCGGCCCAATTGCCGGTCCGCGGTGTTACCCGTTTCGCAAGATCGCGCAATGTCACGCTGATGTTTCCGACCACACCTACCTCGAGTATGTAATGCTCATCCACTTCGGCCGGCAGGGAGTCGATATGAACTATTTTCTGGTCCGGGTTGCGATGCCAGAGATGCGGGTGGTATTCGACCAGATCATATCCGACACAAACCACCACATCGGCACGATCGAATCCGCAACCTATATAGTCTTGCGCAGATAGTCCCGCCGCCCCGAGCGACATTGGATGGCTGCGGGGAACAGTACCCTTGGCCATGAAAGTCATGGTGACCGGAACGTTCAGCTGAGTCGCGAATTCCTGCAGCGCTGCACTGGCATTTGCGCGAACCGCGCCGTTGCCTGCCATCACCAAAGGAAACTTTGCGTTGCTGATACACTCAGCGGCGTATTGCAGCTTCTCTTCCGGCGGGAGCGGAGGTAGCGCATCCTGCACTTTGAGAGGATGCTTGCCCTTCACCTCCTGGGCGGCGATATTCTCGGGAAAGTCAATAAAGCCACAACCCGGTTTTTCGGCCTTGGCTACCTTGAAGGCCTTGCGTACGACCTCGGGAACGATCTCCGGCTCCCGAATCCGGGTGGCGTACTTGGATATTGGTTTGAACAGACTGACCAGGTCGAGGATCTGGTGGCTTTCCTTATGCAAGCGGTGTGTGGAACCCTGGCCGGCAATGGCGATGATCGGAGCCCTGTCCATATTCGCATCGGCCACGCCCGTGATGAGATTGGTTGCACCGGGACCGAGCGTCGCGAGGCACACCCCCGGACGTCCCGTCAGTCTGCCGTACACGTCGGCCATGAAAGCCGCGCCCTGCTCGTGTCTCACGGTGACGAAACGGATGCTGCTGTCGAGCAACACATCCATAACGTCCAGGTTCTCCTCTCCGGGTATCCCGAAAATATATTCAACACCTTCGTTTTCCAGGCAGCGAATAAACAGCTCTGCACAGCGCACGGAGTTTCTCCTTTCAGCTCATAAAGGAGAACAGGTAGTTCTCCCAGCTCATGATACGCAGCAAGACCTTCCTAATGATGGCCACCGGCTCCCAGCTGTCGGAATAGACGGTGACGTACGCTTTGACGCCGGCGGGCAACTGGTAGCCGGAGAGGTCATCCTTCACATCGAACTCCACGAGTACACGCCCTGGATGTGTTACACCGTCGAGTTTTATCAGATTGTCGTCCGGCAACAGCTGGCCTTGTGCCATGATCTCACTGACGCCGACGACCGAAGCCGCAAAGACCTTGCCGGGAATGGCGACAAAGAGCACCTCTGCCTCGAAGCCAGGCTTAATGTTCTGCAGCGGGTTTTGCCGGAACCCGCCCAACAGGAAACGGTCTTTGTCGTTCACAAAGGTCATCAACGGGCTCATCGGCATGGGGACGGCCAGGGCGCCCGGCCGCAAGCGAACCTGTGCCACGTAGCCGTCGCCCTCTGCACGCACCTCGGTCTCCGCCAGATCGAAGCGGGCATTGGCAAGCTGTGCCTTCAGGCTGTCGAAGGAAGCTTGCGACTGTTCCACGTTCTTTTTCCGGCCGGCACCCTTCTTGAGCAGGGTTTCCGCATCCTCCAGGTTGTTCCGGGCCAAAACCAATTCGGCCTCAAGCCGCTCCACTTCATGTTGGAAGGGCTCCGGTTCGATGCGGAATAACACATCTCCCGCCTTGACTCTGTCACTGACCTTGACATTGACCTCAATGACGCGTCCCTTGACCGTCGGCAACACGGGTGTCGTCAAGGTATAGATGCGAGCCTCTTTGGTGAACGGGTGATACATGCCCATCATCAGTAGCACAAACCCGATACTGACCACCCCGCCGAGCACCGCCGTGGTCCCCGTCCACTTGTTCAACGGCACCTTGAACACCTTGAACACCAGCCACATGAGCATGGAGTAGCTGATTGTCATTAGCTCAACCATTCGGGCTCTCCTCGATTCGATCTTGCGTACCGGCAGCCTTGAGGCCGTTCAACGCCTGCGTCAGGGCACGGACCTGTTCTTCGAGTTGCACAATCCGCTTCCCCTGCTCCTCCGAGCCGGCACCGGTGACCTCCATCTGCAGGAATTTCTCGCCGGGTTTGTAGAGATGAGCCCAGATCCACAGGAACGGCCAGATGGTGTGTAAAAGGAACAGACTCAACCAGCCTGCGACATGAATGGCATCCTGGTGCGGATGATTGCGTTTCTTTGCAATCTCATAGGGAATATCATGGATATAGATGATCACGTAGATGAGAAAAGTCATCATGACCAGCGATATTGCAAGGGATATGTAGTCAAGCATTCAAGCCTCCAGTATTCTCATCAAACGTGCCCGTTCACGGCTTCGCTTTCTGTTCGTTCTCCAGCGCCTTTTCCGTGATCTCCCGATAGAGGCTCACGCCGCGCGTATACAGCTTCTGCAGGTCCGGCCTCCTGTCCACGTAACGCTTGACCTCCCCGGCGTCCTTCATGACTTCCTCGAGAAAGTCGATGTCGGCCCCGTCCAGCACCTCGCCGCGGTCGACCTTCGCCTTGATGTCGAGCGCCCTCGGAAGCCTGATCTTTTCGAACCTGTCGATAAGCGCAACGATAACCCCTTCCTGCTTTGAAGCTTCATTCATCTCCTCCTCGCCGGGATACGGCGTCTGGTTTATGTTCGTGTCAGCAAATCCGTCCTGCCGATGGGCTTATTCCGCGGCTGCCCCTTTCTCATCGGTTGGTACCGCCGGACCATCCAGGGAAGCCTCTGGCGCCCCCGCACGCGACTCGCCGATGATGCGCTCGATGGCCACCCGCACCGGCTGCACCTTGCGGATCTCCAGGAACGACTGGACGAAATACCCGAGCACCAGGGCCAGCATCACCATCGAGAGAGCCATGCTGAATTTGTACTGCCAGGGCTTTTCCTGTTTTTTCGGCATGATGTTAGGTCCCCTTTCCGACACTCGTCAGACGGTCGCGAACGGCCCGGCGCAGCCGTACGATTTCGTTCAAGAAAAGACCCACCGGGCAGAACAGCCGGCACCAGAAGCTGGGCACGAAGAAGGCGCCGAGCAACGCCGCCGGCAGGATGTACCACTGGATGCCCAGCCCTTCCAGGGAGAACATCATGGCGAAGGGCTCGTAGGAGCCCAGGGCCGGGTGGGCGGAGAGGAAGATCAGCATCAGCGCCACCCAGCTCAGGGAGAGAATCAGGGTGCGGGCCTTCTTCTGCAGCTCCGAGCGAATCCGCAGCCGGATGCCGCTCACCTTCTGCAGCAGGTCCTGCACCACCATGAAGGGACACAGATGCCGGCAGTAGATATTTCGCCCCAGGACAACGACGCTGCCCAGGACACCCACCATCATGATCCACCACATGGGATGCTGCTTCGGGCCGGGGATGTAACCCATGAGGATGCCGGCCAGGTTACCCAGGTTCACCGACACGTTGGCATGGAAGCCGACGAAGACCAATGCACCCGCCATGACCAGATAGCGGGCGTACTTGCCTGCTTTGTCCTTGCGATAGGATCCGAAGAAGGCCAGCGCGAACAGGGCCACCAGGATCAGCTCGTTGGCACCGATGCGCCAGACCGGCTCATTCCAGGTGGGCTCCAGCTTCAGGTGCTGTACGGCACCGAGGTGCACCGCTTCACGCACCGCTGCCGTGAATCCCTTCGAGGAGACGGTGGCGCCGGAGACCGCATCGATGTCGTCGCCGATGATAAAGTTGTCGGTGACGCGCTTGCCCGCGAACTGGCGGAAAAAATACTTGTTCTCGATGCGCTGGACGAAAGAGGGTGTCTCCTTGTGATCCAGCAACAGGATCTCGTTGATCTGCGCCCCGTCCTCGGTGCGTCGGGCGCGAACGCCAACCACCAGCGTTCCCCCATAACCCTCGCCCTTGGCCATGACCATGACGTCGGGTGATTCCTCACCATCCTTCGTCATGCGGTAGACGACGGGCAACTCCTTGTTGACCTGTGATCGGGTGAGCTCGACGTCCGGCATCTGCTGCTGCAGCAACGCCTCGTAATCCGTCTGCGCGGCGATCTGGCCGATGACGAAGGCCGCGACCAACAACGCATAGGCGAGCGCCGGGATCATCCTTC